>ENA-OQEX01000057-OQEX01000057.1-human-gut-metagenome-genome-assembly--contig:-NODE-57-length-60936-cov-5.496719_pt1 | contig 60936 bp, 64 predicted proteins | sample MGYA00242802_ERZ504649 | MGnify/ENA primary metagenome ERZ504649 (study PRJEB26092, sample SAMD00036194) | human gut metagenome | host: Homo sapiens | study: EMG produced TPA metagenomics assembly of...
ATGAAATCAACACGGTGTCGCAAATGGGTTTTGTAGATTACTACCTCATTGTAAATGACTTTGTAAGCTACGCAAATCATGCCAAATTCCTGTCGGACCCGGCAGAGGCTCGGGTGCAGGCTCACTTTGTGCCTACTGCATAGGCATAACCGCAATCGATCCGATAAAGTACAATCTTCTTTTTGAAAGATTTCTCAATCCCGAAAGAGTCAGTATGCCCGATTTTGATGTCGATTTTTGTAAGGAACGCAGGGGAGAGGTTATCGACTATGTTGTGCGTAAATACGGCGAAGATCATGTTGCACAGATAATTTCGTTCGGTACAATGGCGGCAAGAGGTGCAATCCGAGATGTCGGAAGGGTGCTTGAAATTCCGTATGCGACAGTAGATTCTGTTGCAAAGCTTGTTCCTATGGAACATGATATGACAATCGAGGAAGCGCTGAAACTGAGTCCCGATCTGAGAAGTCGCTGCAATAACGATCCGCAGATAAAAAAACTGCTTGATGTTGCAATGAGCATTGAGGGAATGCCCCGCCACGCAACAATGCACGCCGCAGGTGTTGTAATCACCGATAAGCCCGTCAGCGACTATGTTCCGCTGTCAAAAAATGACGATAATGTTGTAACACAGTTCACCATGACGGCGCTTGAAGAACTCGGTCTTTTAAAAATGGACTTCCTCGGGCTCAGAAACTTAACTGTAATCAATGACGCAGAAAAGCAGATAAAACATAAAAATCCCGACTATAATCCCGATATGGTCGATGAAAACGATAAAAAAGTTTTTGAAATGTTTTCAAAAGGATACACGGAGGGTGTGTTTCAGTTTGAAAGCCAAGGAATGAAAAATGTTCTCACTCAGCTAAAACCGGAGCGAATTGAGGATCTTATAGCCGTTACGGCACTCTATCGTCCCGGACCTATGGACAGCATTCCCGTTTATATTGACTGTCGTCACAATCCGTCGCATATTCGTTACAAACATCCGCTTTTAAAGGAAATTCTCGGAGTTACAAGCGGTTGCATAATTTATCAGGAACAGGTTATGCAGATTTTCAGAACGCTTGCAGGCTACAGTCTTGGCAGAGCGGACATAGTGCGCCGTGCAATGAGCAAGAAAAAACTTGCCGTAATGGAGTCGGAGCGTGAAATATTCATTCACGGTCTTACTGATGATGACGGAAATATCATAGTTGAAGGATGCATTCGCCGTGGGTTGATGAAAAAACGGCAATTTCCGTTTATGATGAAATGGAAAGCTTTGCACACTACGCATTTAACAAATCCCATGCGGCGGCATATGCCAACATTTCCTACAAAACTGCATGGCTCAAATGCCACTATCCCCGTGAATATATGGCGGCTCTGCTTTCAAGTGTTCTTGATAATCAAAATAAACTTGCGTCATATATCACTGAGTGCAAACGACTTGGAATCAGAGTGCTTCCGCCAAATGTCAACGAAAGCAATCTTCATTTTACGGTCAGCGGAAACGATATCCGTTACGGACTTCTTGCCGTTAAAAATCTCGGCAGAAATTTCATAGATGAAATCATCTCGGAGCGCATAAACAATCCTTATGAAGATTTCTTCGATTTCTGCAAAAGGCTCTACGGCAGAAATATGAACAGCAGAGCAATTGAAAGTCTGATAAAATGCGGTGCATTTGACGGACTCGGAGCAAATCGCAGACAATTGCTCGCAATCAGTAAAACCGTTCTTGACGATGTTGAGTATGAAAGCAGAAGAAATGCGGGCGGTCAGATGTCATTTTTTGATGACGCAGAAGTTGATGCTCAATCATCAAAGCCCAAAATTCCCGATTTGCCCGAATTTTCCGTTTCTGAACTTTTGCATATGGAAAACGAAATTGCGGGAATGTATCTCAGCGGGCATCCGCTCGATGAATACACAACTTTTTCAAAAGCAATCCATGCCGACAAAACGGGCGATATAATCAATAATGACAGCGGTATGTATTTTGACGGAAAAAAGTCAGCCTTGTCTGCATAGTTGCAAAGCTGAAAACCCAGCTCACAAAAAATAACAGGATTATGGCTTTTGTCAATGCCGAGGACAGATACGGAATGCTTGAAATCGTGATTTTCCCGAATGTATATGAAAAATATTCCGCCCTCCTCGGTGCAGGCGGAGCGTTGCTGTTCCGTGGAACTGTCAATTTAAAAGAAAACGAAGAGCCGAAAATCATCTGCGATTCCATAGCGTCTGCCCGTACAAACGAGGATTGCAAAAATAACCCTGTTGCAATAAAAAACACAGAACATTTTTCGCAAAATTATCAGATGCAAGCCGTGAAAAATGATACACAAAAGCCTTCTGCGTTGTATTTGCGTATTGATGACCTCAATACCGACAAATACAACCGTGCAAAGCGTGTTCTTGACATTTTTGACGGCAGAACGCCTGTTATTTTCTATCTTACCGACACTAAAAGAAAGGTGAAAGCCCCCTCGTCAATGTGGGTTGATATCAATCCTGTAATGATAAAAGAACTCAAATATCAGCTTGGTGACGAAAATGTGGTGGCAAAATAACCAAAAATAAACTTTTATTTCAGCTATTTGTAATAAAAATTAGTGAAAGCTATTGAAAATTTCGTTTTTTTGTATTATAATTTATGTTGTTAAAACACTTTATTGCATAAAAGTGCAGAAGTATATGATGCTTTACAGCGTGAAAGTGCTGAAAGCTTAGGAGGAAATTAAAATGAAAAAAGCTAAAAAAATTGTCGCAGTTGCTCTTGCGGCGGCTTCTATGTCACTCGCATTTGCAGGATGCGGCGGTTCTGCAGAAAGCTCAAAGGCAGATAATTCAGGCACGGACGGTAAGGTTTACAATATCGGTATCTGTCAGCTTGTTCAGCATGAGGCTCTTGACGCCGCAACAAAAGGCTTTAAAGATTATCTTACTGAGAAACTCGGTGCAGACAATGTAAAGTTTGACGAGCAGAACGCTCAGGGCGATTCCGCAACTTGCGCTACAATCTGTAACCAGTTTGTTTCTTCAAACTATGACCTTATTCTCGGCAACGGTACTGCCGCACTTCAGGCAGCATACACGGCAACACCGAATATTCCGGTTCTCGGTACTTCAATCACAGACTACGGCACAGCGCTTGACAAGTCTGATTGGAACGGCGTTTCGGGTATGAATGTTTCGGGTACAACAGACCTTGCTCCGCTTGATCAGCAGGCGGCAATGCTCAAGGAGCTTTTCCCCGATGCAAAGAATGTCGGAATTCTCTACTGCTCGGCTGAGGCTAACTCAAAGTATCAAAGCGACACAATCACTCCTTATTTCAAGGATGCAGGCTATACTGTAAAATCATATTCATTTGCAGATTCAAACGATGTTGCCGCAGTTGCAAAGACTGCCTGTGACGAGAGCGATGTTCTTTACATCCCGACAGATAACACAGCGGCATCTAACACAGGTATCATCGACAATGTTGCCACAGCCGCAAAAACTCCTGTTGTTGCCGGCGAAGAAGGCATCTGCAAGGCTGCGGTGTTGCAACACTTTCAATCAGCTATGATGAACTCGGCAGAAAAACAGGCGAAATGGCTTGCAACATTCTTGTAAAGGGCGAGGACATCACAAAGATGAAGGTTGAGGCTGCTCCGAATGTAACAAAAGAATATATCAAAGATCGTTGTGACACATACGGAATCAAAGTTCCCGACGGTTACACAGAAATCAAAGCAGAATAATTCATATTCGGAAAAATAATATTGGCAGGGGTGCCGTGCAAGCGACACCCCGATATTTTATGTATAGGTGGTTTTTATGGATTTTTTAGCAAACTACTTCGGTTCTCTTAATCCAATGAGCTTTTTATCCGCACTTCCGGGTAATATTGCTCAGGGTATAATCTGGGGACTTATGGGACTCGGTGTATTTCTCACCTTTAAGCTTTTGAACTTTGCCGACCTCAGCGTTGACGGTTCATTTGCAACAGGCGGTGCAGTAACCGCAGTTATGCTCATCAACGGCTGTCCCGTTTGGGCAACAATCATCGTAGCAATCCTTGCAGGTCTTGCGGCAGGTCTTGTAACTGGACTTCTTCACACGCTTCTCGGAATCCCCGACATTCTCGCAGGTATCCTCACACAGATTGCTCTTTATTCAATTAACCTGAATATTATGGGAAAATCAAACCTCCCAATCAGCTACAGAAACTATACGCTTGTTGTTTCTGCAAGCAATATAAATATGGCAATTCTCGTAGGACTTGGAATTTGTGCCGTTGTAATTGCCGCAATGTATTGGTATTTCGGCACGGAACAGGGTTCAACAATCCGTTCAACAGGTTCAAACCCTGCAATGAGCAAGGCACAGGGCATTAACATCAATTTTACAAAGGTAATTGCTCTTGCACTTTCAAACGGACTCGTTGCACTTTCGGGTTCACTTTTTGCTCAGTATCAGGGTTTTGCGGATATCAACATGGGCAGAGGCGCAATCGTAATCGGTCTTGCCGCTGTAATCATCGGTGAAGTTCTCGGTGAGGCAATTTTCCGCAAGCACATGAATTTCATCATCAGAATGGTCTTTGTAATTGTCGGCGGTATTCTTTATTATATCGCAATGGGCATCGTCCTCTGGCTCAAGATGCGACAGACGATACAAAGCTCTTCACGGCAATTATCGTTGCAATCTTCCTTGCAGTTCCGTATCTCCAGAAAAAGAGAAAGACTTCATTCAAGAAAGTTGCAAAAATGAATGCTAAAAACGCACAGAAGGAGGGTTAAGAATGCTTGAAATCAAGAATGTATGGAAAACCTTTAATAAAGGCACAGTAAACGAAAAACAGGCACTCTGCGGAGTTAATCTCACCCTCAATGACGGCGATTTTTGTACGGTAATCGGCGGTAACGGTGCAGGCAAATCAACAACACTCAACGCAATTGCAGGCGTGTGGCCTGTTGACTGCGGTCAGATTCTCATTGACGGCAAGGATATTTCCGCATTGCCCGAGCATAAAAGAGCGCCGTACCTCGGCAGAGTATTTCAGGACCCGATGACAGGCACGGTAGCCGATATGGAAATTATAGAAAACCTCGCAATTGCCGCAAGACGAGGCAAAAAAAGAGGACTTTCGTGGGGTGTAAAGGCTGACGAAAGATTCCGTTACCGTCAGATGCTTGCAGAGTTCGACCTCGGACTTGAGGACAGAATGTCCTCAAAAGTAGGACTTCTCTCTGGCGGTCAGCGTCAGGCAATAACACTCCTTATGGCAACAATCAAAAAGCCAAAGCTTCTCCTGCTTGACGAGCATACAGCAGCCCTTGACCCGAAAACAGCCGCAAAGGTGCTTGAGCTTTCAGACAAAATTATTGCCGAAAACAACCTTACGGCACTTATGGTAACTCATAATATGCATGATGCAATTACTCACGGCAACCGTCTTATTATGATGAGTGACGGCAAAATTATCCTCGATATCTCAGGCGAAGGAAAGAAAAATCTTACGGTTGAACACCTACTCGAGATGTTTGAAAAAGCAAGCGGTTCAAAGCTTGAAAACGACCGTATGCTTTTAAGTAAGGATAAATAATCAAAATCATATAATCTCAAACAAAATGCCCGACACCGCAGTCGGGCATTTTTATTTGTATATTAAACTATGCACGGTTACCCGTAGCTGTGTCCGTCGGACTGCCGTCACGCAAAGGCGAAAATTTTCCGTCAAACTGATTTTACAATGTTACTGTACAACATTCAAATATTGAACTTTCAGCAAAATAACATTATTAAATTTGTAACACACGGCATAACAATTTCTTAATCGGAATAATTAAAAACACCGATATATAGACGAATTCTACAAAAAACGCACCATAACTTGTGCATAACATAAAAATATCTTGTCAAAACGGCAAAACTGAATGTAAAAACAAACACAAAACTATCACATTAAACAAACACAATAAAATTATTGCAACCTAATTGAAAAAATCAATCTAAAATGGTACAATCTACTATAAAAAATATGGGTTAGTGTTCACATTTTGACTGAAACAAGCTCAAGGACACATTTTTTAGCTAAAGACACGGCACTTTTTGTAAATTAACAACAAAATCCCGTGCTTTGCCGATTATATTTCACCGTTGGTCAGGCGGTAAAGGTCGACCCCGAACCTAACCAAAACCAAAATATTCGGTTATGGAGGTAATATTTATGAAAACAAAAATTCTCATTTAGGCAGAAGCACTGTTTCCGTCATCCTTGCGGTAATGATGCTTCTGTCAACAATGCTTATCGGCACTGTTTCAACAGTTAATGCTACTGTTAGTGGTCTTTCTGAAATTTATTTTACACCTAGTATAAAATGGCAAGAGGGTGGTGCAAATTTTAGGTTAAATGTTCAGGATAGTAGCAATAATTGGCATAAAATTACGATGACTAAAGTTGATGAAAACAAACCTATATACAAGGGTGAGCTTGATTCTAATACTACTTATAATGTTGTTCAATTTTTGAGATATAATAATGATTACACTAAGGAGTGGGACTATTCTAAAAGTTGTTCAGATATACCTTCTGGTATGAACTATTACACTATGACAACTGAAACTTATAAGGATTGGGCTATAGATAATAGTAATGGTACTTGGTCTTACTATTTTGATTCTGACCCTGTAGCAGATAGCGCTTCACTTACAGCTTCATCTGAAACTGTTAAAGTAGGTGATTCTGTTACTCTCACAGCTGTAGCTGATAACCCCATTTCTACAAATCTCAAATATACATTTACTAAGACTTCCGGCGGTGATGCTACTGTAGTACAGGATAATAACAAACTTACAGTAACCCCGACTGTAGCCGGCACTTACAAGTATACGGTCACAGTTTCAGCGGATGGTTATTCGCCTGTCACAAGCACCGAGGTTAGTTTTACAGTAACTGATTCTGTTAAATATTATCTTGCAGGTCGTGTTAAACAAGACGGTTCAGATACTTGGGTAGATTCAAAAGATGAAACATATAAGTTTACTGAATCAGATACTGAAGGTTTGTACTATTACGAGTCAAAATACACACCTAAGCAGTGGTCAGAAAAAGTTGGTAGTAAAAACTTAGAGCAGTATTTCTACATTATAGATTCATCATCTAATAAGTACGGTAGTAAAGATAATCAAACAGATAATACACCAAAGGTTTTAAATTCTACAGATGATAAATCTACTCTTGAAATAATCGGTAGTACAGATAATACTAAAACCCTTACCTATATTAATAACCAAACTACATCTGTTGCCACTTTTTGGCTTGATACAAGAAATAACGAATATAAACTTTGGTATACAACAGCACTTCCTCATACTGTTACTGTAGCAAACGGTGTATCAGCGTCTGTTGATAAGGAAACAGCTACAGCCGGCGAAACGGTTACTGTTACTGCAACCTCGATTCCGCAAGGACAGATTCTTGACACAGTAACTGTTGTGGGTAAAGACAGTACTCCAATTGAAACCACCGTAAGTGGCAACTCCGCAACATTTAAAATGCCTGATCAGGATGTTACCATAACAAATGTAACATTCCGTACCGCAAACACATACACAGTAACATTCAGTTCAAGTGACAATAAATCCGGTACTGTTTCTGCAACGAACGGAACAACTTCACTCAATTCTCCTGCAACAGTAACCGAGGGCGATGAAGTAACATTCACTGCAAAACCAAACGATGGCTACGCTCTTTCCGGTTGGACTGTAAACGGTATATCAGCTTCTTCAACAGCTAATCCGTATAAAATTACAGTCAGCAACAACACAACCGTAGTAGCTAACTTTAAAGTAGAAGATTCAGGTACAATCGTGAATGATATGTACTTTTTGTATGGTAGCACTAACAACCCAACAAGTTGGGAAGGACAGCAGGGATATAATCAAGCAGGATATGGAAAGTATAATGTTTATAAAAAAGACGGAAAATATATAGTAACTCTTAACAAAGAACATTATAAACAACTGTATTTTGCTTTTTCAACATCTAACTATTATAAGAACATGACACCAAAGGATAAACTTGCCGGTGTAAATCCTGATAATCCTGTTGATTTAAGTCTTGTCACCACCAGTAAAGAAATTTTTAATGCAGATAATACCCAATATGTATTCGGTAGGATGAGCATTGAAAAATGAAAATTCTGAATATATCGGAGATATAAAAATCATCTACGACCCGACTGCTAAAACATATACGGTAAAAGCTACCAAAGATAGTGCTTCTGATACAACCGTAAATATTGTTGGTAAAGACGGTACGGTTCGAGAGAAATATTACGGTAAGACAACATCTGCCTTGGGTGATACTAAACTTAAAGTAACTTTACCGGATAACACTACTACTATTACTGCAATTGATTCATGTAAATTTGACGGTCATCCTCAGGGTGTTACTGCTAAGAAAGTTCCTTATGGCTCAAAAGTAACCGTTACAACCACAATTAAGTCTGATGCAATCTTTGCAGGTCACAAGGGCAGTGATTACTATGTTAAGGGATTCAGTATCAACGGTTTTACAGGTGGAGTACTTACACAGCAAGCCGGCAATTCACATACAAGTGATGTGTATGAATACACCTTTACTGTAAAAAAAGATGTTTATGCTGATGTATCAACGATTGAAATTACTCCTATATATTTTCTTAAGGATGATTCGGACTGCGTTACATTCTATGTAGAAAACTTTATGGACGCTAAAGCTAAATGGGGTGACACAATCGCATGTTATGCCTATTACAATTCCGATCATGCTCTTGGCGATTATCCAGGACAGCCGATGGTCAATGCAGAAGGTAGTATATATATGCAGATTCCAAAGCATATAGGTGCTGATGCATCTAATGTTGTTAAAGGTATTACCCTCAATAACTATGTATGGGATTTTGTTCATGTATCAGGTAATGATAAGACCAGAGAATCAAAGAACTGCCAGACATATGACTATGATGACTTTAAATATCTTGCAAATATGTCAAAGGTAAATAGCGGTGATTCTGTCGCTGATATTAAGAATATCGTATATCGTTTTAAGTATCATACTTATAATAATACTTCGGCTGAAGCCGGTAATGTTCCGAAGGATACATTGACAGGAACAAAAGTTGATGATACTAAATATGAAGTGTTTGTCGATTATTACGATAAACCGACAGATATATTTGGTACAATTATTAAGGGTAATGATGCGGTAACTGTTGATACAGTAAAAGCTCAACCAGAATATTTAACAATTGTTTCTGATGGTTATGTTAACTATTACAAAGATACTGCGAATTACCTCGGTCAATATGCTACAAAGTGGTATATTTACAATGAAGCAGATCAAAAAGTCGCAGCACTTCCTCCGTCAGCACTTTTGTATGGTCTTACAAAATCATCCACTCAACTCGAAAACCTTGTTACTCAGGATACAGCTCCGGCAGATTTTATGAGTGATTCCGGTGCAAGCGCAGATGTTATTTCCGGTTATTGGGATTCATTTAAATTGCTGTATACCAAGTATGCAGGTAAGTATGCTATAATCAACTATGAGTCATCTATCCATTCAAGTGGCAGAGATGGAGCTATAAAACAACCGGGTGAGCGTTGCGACGGTCGTTGGTACTATTCAGTTGATAAAGCTAAAATTACAGGTGATATCAAAATTGAATATGCCGATACCCTCGACAGCTTTACTACAATGACAGGTGTTAAGACAGATACATTTATTGAGGGCACAGCTACAGGTAAAAATACAGCTGCAGAAGCTTACTTTACTTCACCAGTTGATCAATCTGATGCTAGGTTGACTCATGTGGAAACAACCTCGGATAACTCTGAAAACTTTAAGTTTACAGTTGGTGCAACAAGTTCAACAACAAGCGGTTACACTTTCGTTGGTTGGTATCGTTTGATTGATGATACTTATAAGGCTGTTAATGACCCATCTGAACTTAACAAGACTACAGGACAGGTAGCTCGAAATGCTAATGTTGTTTTGGTTGCTCGTTATATCAAGACTCCGGGCGGTTCAATGACCTTCCACCATTCATTGTACAACGGTGAAAATGCAGGTGGCGGTAAAGCCGCTACCGAAATTCAGGTTGTTGTAAAATCAAGTGATGGTAGTAAAGAGTACTACAACTCAGGTATAATTGATTCTACTGCTTCAATTGATCAAAAAACTATTAGTGAGATAGTTGCTGATCAGCGAGATGCTAAAATTACTGTTACTCTTTACACAACAACAAAGAACCTTTATAATTTCAATGGCTACTATTCTGCTGAAAACACAACAGATATAACTGCTTTTAAACCTACTTCTACACCAGTTGTTAGCGGAGACAGAAAAAATGGACTTGTAACTAAATTAGAATATACGTTCTCGTTTAATGATTATTATAAAACACATCAGAATACTCTTATTGGTGATAATGCGGGAACAGTATATTATAATTTCTATTCTGACATTACTTCTATTAAAGTACCGTATAAGGTTCAGTTCTCTTATACTGACAGAATGGGTAATCAAAAGTATTACAACAGGGCTGGTTATGTTGATCCCGAAAATACTTCATCATACACAATTGATGAGGCTACTACTAATGTTGAAGGTGTAGAATCACATTCTGTAAAGGTAACTCTTACAAATAGCTTTATCCTTTCTCTTGCACCGTATGAGTCAAACTTTACAAAGAATCTTACTTGGAAAGAGACTCCTGATAGCAATACCGCTTTTGATTCATCAGTTAGTAAGTCAATAGCTTCAGCTGTTGTTAATTCAACTCAGTCAGGCAGAACAATCTACCTTAATGTTTTCCGTGATAAAGACGGTAGACCTACTCCGCTTATAAATAAAGCTGGTGCTTTTACTCCTTTCGAAAAAGGTGGTTCAATTGCCTTACCTTACGGTTCAGTGTTCTATGAACAAAATTCTGACGGAACTTATAATTATGATATCACTGCTCCGAAAACATATAAAGATAAAGATAGTGGTAAAGAACTTCAGTTTATGTATTGGGCAATCTACTCCGATCCGGACTGTAAAAATCTTGTTATTAATGCATACAACAGTGAAGGAAATTTCAGCTATGTAGCGTATGATAACTGTTGGATAGTTCCTGTTTATGGCGAAAGCTCAACTCCAGTTGCATCTGTTAAGGATGTTTATACTTCAACTCAGTTTATGGAAGTAACAAGAAATCAGTGGACAGCTGATACAAATTCCAATTTTGCCGGATTTGACGCTGATAGTATGAATACACTTGATACAAATGAAGATTTCATTAAGGTTAAAGGTGAAGACAAGCTTTACGCTGACTTTGTACTTAACTTCTTCTATAACGGTAAACAGCTTAGTGTATTTGATCCTAACAGCAATAATGTTAAGGCAGGTGTTCTTATTCAGAGGTTAGAACTTGATGAAAATGAGACAGGTACTGGATGTATAACCGATTTGAATCATTATGCTAATAAGTATGATAAGACTGCTCTTGAAAATGCTAAAAGTGATGCAATCCAAAAAATTACAACTGGCACTTCTAATATTAAATCTGTAAAACAACAGATTAATAATAGTAAACTTGATAACAAGAACAGACTTCAGTATTATACTCTTTTTAACAATGTCAAAGGTAATAACAATTGTGTATTTAGACTCTATACATATATCCAGTATACCGATGCAGATGGTAATTCGGCTGTTAAACTTAGCGATCCGGTTTACTTCACATTTTATGATATTGCAAACAAGTCATAATAAATTTTAATTTGTATGTGCAGCAGGCAACTGTTGCACATACAGAATGAATTAAGGAGTTATTTATGAAAAAAGAATATTTCTCCCCTGAATTTGAGCTTGTTAAGTTTCAATTTGAGGATGTAATTTTAGTAGGAAGCTTAACTGATGTTCCGGAAGTAGGAGACAGTAATGGAGATAAGGTTGATGGCTTTGAAGAGGAATAAACAGTTTTTTGTTTCGATAAAAAAGATTTCTGCTTTTATCTTCGCATTTTTGTTGGTACTGATTTCTACATTTCAAATTTCTGCGGCTTCATATGAAACCGACGGCTTTGTATATTCTGTTTCCGACGGTAATGCGAGCGTAACCGGATATAAAGGTGATAAGACCGATATTGTTCTTCCGCTTAAGCTTCAAAGCTGGTCTGTATCGGAAATTTCTGATTTTGCCTTTGTGGGAAAGAACGCAATAACATCGGTCAGGCTTAACGAAGCAAGATATCTTAGAAGAATCGGTACTGATTCTTTTTACGGTTGTACTTCACTTGAATCAATTTCAATTCCTATTTGGGTGAGAGATTTTGGTTCTGCCGTATTTCAGAATTGCACAAGTTTGAAATCTGTTACCTTTAACTGTGTGCCGAGTAAAATTACCGATCAGATGTTCTACAATTGTACTTCTTTAGACAAGGTATATTTACCTGCCGGTACAAGTGCGATTGGTAAGAGTGCTTTTGCTGAATGTAAATCATTATCTGAGGTGTATATTCCTACATCCGTGACTTCTATTGCTTCTAATGCTTTCAGAAACTCTCCGAATGTAACAATCAAGGGCAGTTACGGTTCTTATGCCGAGGAATATGCAAAGGCTAACAATATTCCGTTTAACGGCATTTCTGCTTATGATGTCGGTGATGTTAATATGGATGGCGGGATTAATATTTTAGATGCAACTCTTGTGCAGAAGTATGTTGTCGGTATTGTTGAACTTTCGGCAGAACAAAAACATCTTGCCGATTATAACAACGACGGTGACATCACGGTAGTTGACGCAACGGAAATTCAGAAGTTTATCGTTCATTTAAACTAACCAATAAAAAAACAGGCTCACTTTTTGTGAGTCTGTTTTATTTCGGAGGACGCTTTGCCAAAATACTTAATAGCTGATTTTATCGTTGAAATTGAACCAAAATTTGATTACTTAAAAAAATTGTGCGAACCGTTTTTGTATGAAGGGGAGAGAAGTGCAGATTTTTCTGCAATACCGTCAGCCTCATACTTAAATTCCCTGTTGAGCCGTATGGTTGAAGGTTCAACCATTGATGAAGCCGAAGAATTTGCAACGGCGTCAATTTTTAACCGCAAAATAATTCACCGTGGCGCTATGCTTGTACATTCCTCGGCACTCGTTTTTGACGGAAAAGCGTATTTGTTTTCCGCCGATTCAGGTGTCGGCAAATCCACTCATACAAAGATGTGGCTGAAAAGATTCGGCTCAAAAGCTCATATTCTCAATGACGATAAGCCTGTTGTGAAAATTAAAAACGAAGTCCCGCTATGCTGCGGAACTCCGTTCGACGGCGGAAGCGAATTGCTAACAACGAAACCGTTCCTGTAGGCGCTATAATATTCATAGAACGCTCAGACGATAATTTTGTTACAATTCCCGACACAAATGAGATTGTACAAAGGCTCTACAAATCAACTGTCAAATTTGTGAATAAGTCAGACGGAATGTCTTTGCTCTCAAATCTCGATAATCTTATTCGGCATACAAAATTTTATGTATTGCATTGTAATACAGATGATTCTGCCGTGGATGTTGCCTATAACAATATAATTAAAAACTGCAAATAAAAGACGGTCTGTTCTCGCAGACCGTCTTGTTATATGTATAAAATTGATTACTTGATTTCCTTAATCCAGCCTTCGGGAGCTTCGATTCTGCCCATCTGAATACCTGTAAGTGTATCGTAAAGCTTCTTTGTAATCGGACCCATTTCATCCATACCGCTCGGGAAACAAATTTCCTTGCCGTGGTCGTTAATTTTGCCGACAGGTGAGATTACGGCAGCTGTACCGCAAAGACCGCATTCTGCAAAGTCCTTAACTTCATCAAAGTAAACTTCTCTTTCTTCAACCTCAAGACCAAGATAATGCTCAGCAACATACATAAGTGAACGGCGGGTAATTGAGGGGAGAATGCTGTTAGACTTTGGAGTAACAACCTTGTTGTCCTTTGTTACAAAAATAAAGTTAGCACCGCCTGTTTCTTCAACCTTAGTTCTTGTAGCGGCGTCAAGATACATATTTTCGTCAAAACCTTCTGCATGAGCGGTAACAATAGCGTGAAGGCTCATTGCATAGTTAAGTCCTGCCTTGATGTGACCTGTGCCGTGAGGAGCAGCTCTGTCAAAGTCTGAAACCTTAATTGTAATAGGCTTTGCACCGCCCTTGAAGTAAGGACCTACAGGAGTAGTAAATACTCTGAACTGATATTCTGCCGACGGCTTAACACCGATTACAGGACCGCTGCCGAACATATACGGGCGAATATAAAGTGTTGCGCCTGTGCCGTACGGAGGAACATAATCGGCATTTGCCTTAACAACATTGCAAACAGCCTCAACAAACTTTTCTTTTGGAAATACAGGCATCTCAAGACGCTTACAGCTGTCCTCCATTCTCTGTCCGTTAAGGTCAGGTCTGAACACAACAATTCTGCCGTCACAGGTAGTGTACGCTTTCATACCCTCAAAGCAAGTCTGAGCATACTGCAAAACGCCTGCACATTCGCTGATAGTAATTGTGGTGTCGGCTGTCATACTGCCGTTGTCCCACTTACCGTCTTTATAATTAGCTACAAATCTTTCACCGATGGGCATATAACCGAAGCCAATGTTTGCCCAGTCAATATTCTGCTTTTCCATCATAAATACTTCCTTTCAATATAAGAAAAAACCTCATTGGTTATACACATATTTTAGCACTTTAACACGCAACTTGTCAATGTTATAACAGCATATTTCACCATTTTTATGATAATTTATACGCTTTTTAATGTATAATATGAATTTTACTGCATAAGAAACTTTCATTTTGCCGATATTATCTTTTAAAGAGCAAAAACAAACAACAATGTTCTTCTACAGAATAAAAAAATTGCTGTTGGGATATATACTTAATTTAATAAGTTACATGGGTGATTTTATGGCTGAAGTTGTAAAAATAGTATTGACGGGAGGACCTTGCGGCGGCAAGACTTCCGCATTAAAATATATCAGCGAAGAGCTTAAAAAGCTTAATATTCCTACAATTACAATCGGTGAGGTTGCAAGCAGATTGTTTAGTGAGGGCAAAACCCCGGAAAATGTCGGCTCTTATGAATTTCACAGAGAACTGTTTGAAATTCAGCTTGCTGAGGAGAGTGAAAAAACGCAAATTGCCAAAAATATGGATTGTGAAAAGGCGGTTTTGCTTTTTGACAGAGGTTTGCTTGACAGCAGAGCATATGTTACGGAAGATGAGTTTGCAAAGTATGCAGGTATCCATAATTTGAATGAAGATGTAATACGAAACTCTTATGACGCAGTATTTCATCTTGTGACTTCCGCAGACGGTGCAGAAGAGTATTACGGAAAAGAAACCAATATTTTCCGCAGGGAAGAAAGTCTTGAAAAAGCAAGGAAAGTGGACACAGATGTTATGGCTGTGTGGACAGGCACACCGCATCTGAGAATTATTGATAATTCGACCGACTTTGATACTAAGCTGAAAAGACTTCTCAAGGAGGTTGTCGCATTTCTCGGAATTCCGAAACCGCTTGAAATTGAAAGAAAATTTTTGATTGAATATCCTGATATTGAATTTTTGAACAGCATAAAAACCTGTCGCAGAATTCCTATTACACAGGCATACCTCACTACTCCCGAGGAAGGATATTTCAGAATCCGCAAAAGGGGAGAGGGTGACAAGGCTGTATATATCAAAACTGTAAAAATCAAAATATCGGATATTAAGCGGATCGAAATTGAAAATTATATTTCAAAAGAACAATACGACTCGTACCTTGTTCAAAGGCAGTATGTTACAGGCGTCATCAGTAAAGACAGATATTGCATTGTCGATAACAACACATACTACGAACTTGATGTTTATCCGTTCTGGAATGACAGGGCAACAATAGAAATTGAATTGCTTAGTGAAGATCAGCGGTATCAACTTCCTAAGTTTGTAAAGCTTATAAGAGAGGTTTCATCTGAACCCGATTATAGGAATCTTGCACTTGCTCAGAAATACGGAAAGCCGTAATTTGGCGGATTTTGTCCGAAAAAAAACTTTTTAAAAATTAAATATGAAAAAAATTCAAAAAAGTGTTGACAAATATGCCGTATATGGGTATAATATAAAGGCTGACTGATGAGGTCAGCAACTTAATGCGCCAATAGCTCAGCTGGATAGAGCAACTGCCTTCTAAGCAGTAGGTCAGGGTTCGAGTCCCTTTTGGCGCGCCACTTACGGTGGATTAGCGTAGTTGGTTAACGCGCCAGTTTGTGGCACTGGAGACCGCCGGTTCGAATCCGGCATTCCACCCCATTTGACTCATTAGCTCAGTTGGCAGAGCACTTGACTTTTAATCAAGGTGTCCGGAGTTCGAATCTCCGATGGGTCACCAACAGCCGCTGAAGAAATTCTTTGGCGGCTTGTTTTTTAATAATCAATAAAAGTAGAATATATACTGAGCCGTCGCCAAGCGGTAAGGCAACGGACTTTGACTCCGTCACCCGTGGGTTCGAATCCCGCCGGCTCAGCCATGAAACAGGCACTTGCAATTATGTAAGTGCCTGTTTCAATTATAGTTATCTGTCGAGGGTTATGCTATTGTGTTGCAACGATATACATAAAAAAGAATGCAAAAGATAAATTTTTTAAAAATACTCTTGACCTAAAGTTAGCTTGAGGTTATATAATATAGCTAAAGAGAAATATCTCTGATTTATATTTAAAATTTATATGATAAGGAGCTCTGATTACGATGTATATTGAAAAAATAAACGGACCGCAGGATGTTAAGAAACTCAGTATTGATGAACTTAACGCTCTTGCATCGGAGATGCGTGACGCTTTACTTCACCGTGCAAGTGTTCACGGCGGTCACTTCGGCCCGAATTTCGGTATTGTAGAAGCAACAATTGCCCTTCATTATGTATTTGATTCACCACAGGACAAGTTTGTGTTTGATGTTTCACACCAGTCATATCCGCATAAAATCCTCACAGGCAGAAAAGAGGCATATATTGCACAGGAGCATTACGATGATGTAACAGGCTATGCAAGCCTATAGAGAGCGAACACGATATGTTTACTGTCGGTCATACATCAACCTCTGTCAGCCTTGCCTGCGGACTTGCAAGGGGCAGAGATGTAACAAACGGCAAGGGCAATGTTATTGCACTCATCGGTGACGGCTCAATCAGCGGCGGTGAGGCTCTTGAAGGTTTTAATGTTGCCGGTGAAATGGATTCAAACCTGATTATTGTTGCAAATGATAACCAAATGTCTATTGCAGAAAATCACGGTGGACTTTATAAAAATCTCAAACTTCTTCGTGACACAGACGGCAAGGCTGAATGTAACCTTTTCAAGTCAATGGGGCTTGATTATGTATATGTCAAGGACGGCAACAATATTGAAGAGCTTATCAAAGCTTTTAAGTCTGTAAAAGATATTGATCATCCTGTTGTTGTTCATATTAACACTCTTAAAGGTAAAGGTTATAAGCCTGCTGAAACCGACAAAGAAAGCTGGCATTGGTGTATGCCGTTTGATATTGAAACAGGCAAAACTACTGTTAATTTCCCTGATGAGGAGGACTACAGCTCAATCACAACAGATTATCTTAGAAATAAGATGAAGTCTGACAAGTCAGTTGTGGCGATTACAGCCGGCACTCCCGCACTTTACGGCTTTACTCCTGATGAGAGAAAGGAATTCGGCAGACAGTTTCTTGATGTAGGTATCGCAGAACAGACAGCCGTTGCAATGGCATCTGCTATCGCAAAGAACGGCGGCAAGCCGTATTCAATGTTTACAGCTCATTCATTCAGAGAACCTACGATCAGCTTTCACAGGACTTGTGCATTGACTCAAACCCTGCAACAATCCTTGTTCAGACTGCGTCGGTAAACGGTATGACAGATGTTACACACCTCGGAATTTTTGATATTCCCATGATTTCAAACATTCCTAACCTTGTTTATATCGCTCCGACAACTAAGGAAGATTACCTTGCAGTCCTCGACTGGAGCATTGAGCAGACAGATTATCCTGTTGCAATTCGTGTTCCCGTTGCAGAATTGGTTTCAACAGGCAAGCCCTGCACAAAGAATTTTGCAGAACTTAATAAATATGAAGTTGCTCAGCAGGGCGGTAAGATTGCCGTAATCGCACTCGGTTCATTCTATGGAATGGGCGAACAGGCTGCAAAGCTTATTGAAGAAAAAACAGGCACAGCGCCTACTCTTATCAATCCTTACTACATTACAGGCGTTGACACAGAACTTCTTGAAAGCCTCAAGAAAGACCATGATGTTGTTGTAACACTTGAAGACGGAGTGCTTGACGGTGGCTTTGGTGAGAAGATTGCCCGTTTCTACGGTCCGTCAGATGTAAAGGTTATCAATTTCGGCCTTAAAAAGGAATTCCTTGACAGATATAATCCTGCCGATGTCCTCAAAGAAAACCGCCTCACACCCGAACAGATTGCAGAAGATGCAGTCGCTTTGATTTAAATAATTTAAAAATAACTATTCTAAACGAATTTTAGGAGTTGATATCAATGGTAAAACAGACAGCAGGAAGAGATAAACTCGGTGAGTTTGCACCGAAATTTGCAGAAATTAATGACGATGTGCTTTTCGGTGAAGTGTGGAGTAGGGAAGACAAACTTTCACTTCGTGACCGTTCACTTGTTACAGTTGTTGCACTTATGTCACAGGGACTTGTAGATTCTTCTTTTAAGTATCATCTTATGTCAGCCAAAAACAACGGCATTACAAAGGAAGAAATTGCAGAAATCATCACTCATTCCGCATTCTATGTAGGATGGTCAAAAGCTTGGGCAGCTTTCAATATGGCAAAAGAGGTTTGGACAGAAGAATAAAGAGCAGTTGCATATATATTTCTCTTGTGATACAATTAACTGTAGTTATTTTAAATCTTAATTTTTCAAAGGGAAATATTATGAGAAAGACTAAATTTATAATCACCTTGTTAATGGCTGTTCTGATGACTTTTTCATCAGCCTTTTGTGTAAGTGTATCTGCGGCGTCTTCGCCCGATGAGGCGGTGATTTCGGGCAATTATGACGGCATTGAGCCTATTCCCACAGAAAAGCCCGAGGACAAGCCCGTAAAGCATGGCAAGGGCTTTTCAAGCGAGGATTACGCTTTGTTTTATACTCAGACAACATTCCTCGCACTTCTTGCAGGATACCTGATTATCTTCAAAGTAAAGGGCACAAAGACAAAAGAGAAAATGCACGGAAGAAAACTTGACCGTAAGTGATAAAAAAATCAAAAACAAAAAACGGATTGACTTGCTGAAAACTTGTCAACCCGTTTTTTATTTCTGTATTTGCATTAAAACAGCCCGACCAATTACGGTCGGGCTGATAATTTATGCGCTTTCAGCACTTAATTCTTTAGCTTTTTTCAAAGCAGCATCTTTTTGCTTTTTCTTCTTGATTACCTTGAGTCGGCTGAATTCCTCACGATCCTTTTCGTCAAGTGCGTCGGAAATGAACTTAACTGTTTCCTCAAAACGGGGAATCATAATGTTCTTGAGAGCGTTTGCTCTCTTCTGAGTTTTCTTGATTGAATCGGCAAGGCGGTAAACGCTGTTCTCAATCTCGGCAAGCTCAACTGTAAGATTTTTAACTTCGGTAAATTTCGTATAAACCTTATCAATTGCCGAATTTGTTGTGCGCAGACCGTAGTGTAGGTAGTTATGGTCCTCTCGTTTCTCAATAGTGAGAATCGGAATTTCAACACCCATAACACTTCTTGAATCAAGCTTTAAGCCGTTCTCATAGGGAATAGCGTTAGAAATATCTTCACAAAAGCCGTTGGTAACATTTGCCGTTTGAAGTGCTGTGTAAGCCTCTGCATAAGCGTCATCAATTTTCTGCTGGATTGCGTTTGCATGGTCGATAAGCGTCATCATTTCTCTGATGAGAATGTTACGCTTTCTGTCCAACAGTTCATAGCCGTTTTTGGCGAGTGCAAGGGATTTCTTAGTATTCATAAGATTACCCTTGGTAGGTACTGTCTGTACTGCCATAAATGCTCACACTCCTTTCTTCAAACGATTATTTGTCACCCTTATAGTACTGATCAAGTAAAGCATCGTCAACACGGTCAAGTTCTGCTCTCGGCAATGTTGAAAGCAATTCCCAACCAAGGTCAAGACTCTGTTCAATACTTCTGTTTTCATTAAAGCCCTGATTAACGAACTTTGATTCAAACAATCTGCCAAACTCAATGTACTTCTTATCAGTAGGGGAAAGCTCCTCTTCACCGATAACAGATGCAAGCGATCTTGCGTCAATTACCTTTGCATAAGAAGCGAAAAGCTGGTTTGCAAGAGGCTGGTGATCGGCTCTTGTATAACCCTCACCGATACCGTCCTTCATAAGACGGGAAAGGGAAGGAAGAACATTAACAGGCGGATACAATCCCTGTCCTTGAAGTGAACGGTCAAGAACAATCTGTCCCTCTGTAATGTAACCTGTAAGGTCTGGGATAGGATGAGTAATATCGTCGTTAGGCATTGTCAAAATCGGAATCTGTGTAACAGAACCGTTGTGACCTTTAATCATACCTGCACGCTCATAAAGTGATGCAAGGTCAGAATAAAGATAGCCGGGGTAACCCTTTCTGCCCGGAATTTCACCTTTTGATGACGAAAACTCACGAAGAGCCTCGGCATAAGATGTCATATCGGTCATAATAACGAGAATGTGCATATCAAGCTCAAATGCAAGATATTCAGCAATTGTAAGAGCACATCTCGGTGTAAGAGTTCTTTCAATGATAGGATCGTTTGAAAGGTTCAAAAGCATTACAACTCTTGAAAGTACGCCGCTTTCTTCAAAGCTCTTCTTAAAGTATTCTGCAACATCTTTTTGAACACCCATTGCGGCAAATACAACACCGAAGTTAGAGCTGTTTGCACCGCTGATTTTAGCCTGTCTTACAATCTGAACGGCAAGGTCATTATGCTTCATACCTGAGCCGGAGAAGATAGGCAGCTTCTGACCTCTGATAAGAGTCATAAGCGTATCAATGGTTGAAATACCAGTGTTGATGTAGTTTTTAGGATAAACACGGGAAACAGGGTTGATAGGAGTACCGTTGATATTAGCCTTTTTAACAGGGAAAATATCTCCGAGTCCGTCAATAGGTTTGCCCGCACCGTCAAGTACACGGCCGATAATTTCAGGGGAAAGAGGCATCTCCATAGGATGACCTGTAAGTCTTGTTCTTGTGTTTTTAAGGCTGATTCTTCTTGTACCCTCAAAAACCTGAACAACTATTCTTTCGCCCTCAATCTGAACGACACGACCCTGACGCATTGTACCGTTATCAAGACGAATGTCAACAATTTCCTCGTTGGAAACGCCCTTAACACCGTCCATAACTATAAGAGAGCCGTTAATTTCTTTAACGCCTACATAATCTATAATCATTATTGCGTTCCCTCCTTATTAAGAAATTGCAGCAAGCTTTTCGTCAATTTCCTTAATGTAATCGTCAAACATTTCAGGCTTGCTGTTAGGAATATCATACTTCATCTTTGTAAGCTTATCAAACAGACCAAGGTTAAGAATCTTGGAAAGCGGAATATTCTGAGCAACTATATCCTTAGCTTTGGCATGAAGATGAAGAATGGTTTTCATCATAAGCTTTTGCTTTTCAAGCGGAACATAAGTATCATCGGCATGGAAAGCGTTCTGTTGTAAGAAACCGACACGAATTACTCTTGCTGTTTCAATTACAAGCTTCTGGTCATCGGGGAGTACATCCGAACCGATAGCTTTACGATTTCCATAAGTGAACTTTCTTCCTGTAAAAGTGCGCTTATTCTGTTTCTGTATTCAATAAAATCCTCACCGAGATTTTCCCTGAACCACGGATCAAGGTCGTTAAAATACTCGCTGTAGCTGTCCATCCAGTTAATTGCGGGATAATGTCTTGAATAAGCAAGAGCCTTATCAAGAGCCCAGAAACATCTTGTAAAACGCTTTGTGTTCTGTGTTACAGGCTCAGAGAAGTCTGAACCCTGCGGAGAAACCGCACCGATAAGCGTTACAGAACCTTCGCCGCCGCTGAGAACCTCGGCACGACCGCCACGCTCATAGAACTCGGCAAGTCTTGAAGGAAGGTATGCAGGGAAACCTTCTTCGGCAGGCATTTCTTCAAGTCGGCCTGAAATCTCACGGAGAGCCTCAGCCAACGGGATGTTGAGTCAGCCATCATGGCAACATGGTAACCCATATCTCTGTAATATTCGCCAAGAGTAATACCTGTGTAAATTGAAGCCTCACGAGCCGCAACAGGCATATTTGATGTGTTGGCGATAAGTACGGTTCTGTCGGTCATAGGACGCTGTGACTTTGGTCAATAAGCTCTGAGAATTCCTCAAGAACCTGGCTCATCTCGTTGCCACGCTCACCGCAACGACATAGATGATGATATCGGCGTCGCACCACTTTGCAAGCTGGTGCTGAGTCATTGTTTTACCTGTACCGAAACCGCCCGGAATAGCTGCTGTACCGCCCTTTGCGATAGGGAAGAGAGTATCAATAACTCTCTGACCAGTGATAAGCGGAACAGATGATGTAAGTCTTTCCTTAACAGGACGGGAAGTTCTGATTGGCCACTGCTGACAAAGGGTAAGGTTGTGTTCAACGCCTTCGTCATCCTTAATTACAACAACTGTATCAAAGAGCTTGTACTCGCCGTTGGGATTAACCTTTACTACTTCACCCGAAAGCTCAGGCGGAACCATAAGTCTGTGTTCAATGATAGGAGTTTCGGGGAGAGTAGCGTAAATTTGACCGCCCTCAAGCTTGTCACCGACTTTAACCTTCATTGTAACATTCCACAGCTTCTTGTCATCAAGAGCAGAAACCGAAGAACCACGGTTAATAAACGCACCTGCTTCTTCTTCAATAGCCTTCAGCGGTCTTTCGATACCGTCAAAGATGTTATCAATAATACCGGGGCCGAGAAGAACATTCATAGGAGCACCGGTACCCTCAACTGGATCGCCCGGTTTAAGTCCTGTTGTTTCCTCATAAACCTGAATAGTTGTGATGTCGTCTGTAATACCGATGATTTCACCGACAAGCTTTTGCTTGCCTACATGAACCATTTCCATCATCTCAAAGCTGTCGGTATTTTTTACGGTAACAACAGGTCCGTTTATTCCATATATAACATTGTTGTTTTCCATATTATTACCATCTCTTTCAAAAGAAATTAACAGTCAGCAAGATTAAAGCACACTCAGTCCGGAATTTTCAATAAACCATTCTTTCTGTGCATAGAGCTTGCTGTCAAGAGTTTCATCGGCAACAATATTCATTGCCTTGCAAAAGCCTTTGATTCCGCCGATTTTAATTGACTTGTCGGCAACAACCTCGGTGCTTCCTGCAAAAACTGCCTTGATTTTGTCTGAGTTCTTCATATCTCTTTCGTTGACATAAACAACACAGTCGTTGTCTGCAAAAAGCTTAGCAACTTCCTTTGCACTTTTTACAAGGCTGTTTGAGTAATCTGATGTTTTTGTGTATTCAACAAGCTTTTCTTCAGCCTTTTTAAATACGCTTTCAGTCATTTCAGCTCTCTCGAGAAACAGTTTTTTCTGACCTTCCTGAATTTTCTTTGCAAGAATACCCGTCTGTCTGTTTCTTGATTCTTCAAGTTTGTCCTTGATATATTTTTCGCTGTCATGTCTGCCTTTTTCGGTTGCCTCTTTCAGCTTTTCTTCTTTAAGCTGAGCAACCTCTGTCTGCATGGCACTTCTTTGTTCATCAGCATATTTTTTAATGGCTTTCAGAAAGTTATCTGTTTTGTTTTTGGAGTTTTCCATTAAAAATAACCTCCCTGAATAAATTCAGATATGTGATAATTACAGCTTTACGCCGATTGCGTCCTGAACATATTTTGTAATACTGTCCTTGGTTCTTCCGTTACCGTGACGGTCGGGAATTTCAACAATAAGCGGCTGTTTGCGGTTAAGCTTGAGGTCATAAATAAGGTCGGGACAGAGCGAAACAAGTGTTTCCGTAATAAGAATAACAGCAATATCATCCCTGTTCACAGCCTTTTCAAGCTCACTGCGTACCTCATCCTCCTGATGAACAACTACGCCTTCAATACCTGCAAATCTCATACCCATTTTGGTATCGACATTATCACTTATAAGAAAAAATTTCATAATAATCAATCCTTAACGAAACTAAAATCGCTTAAATTATCTTGCAAAGATAAGAAGAATTGAAACGAGCATACCGTAAATAGCGATACCTTCACCAAGTACAACGAAGATGATTGCTTTACCGAATGCCTTAGGATCTTCACTTGTAGCACCGATAGCGGCAGGAGCAGCGTTACCAACGGCAATACCGCCGCCGATACATGAAAGACCTGTTGCAAGAGCGGCACCGATATATGCAAGACCGTCAGCCATACCCGATGTAGCTGTAGCGGCATCACCTGTAGCAGCGCTTGCTACGATAGGGCATACCATGCAGAATGCAAATACAGCTGCGAATGAGCAAATCTGAGTAAGAACTGTTTTCTTTCTGCTTTTGCCGTGTTCAAAAGCCTTTACTGCAAGAATTGCAGATGCACAAAGGAATACTACCGGAACAGCTAACATAATTAAATTGAATAACATAATAATACCTCCAAAAAATTATCAATCAATATTTAATTTAACAGGTTCGTAAGGTCTGCCTTCACCTGAATAGAAACGGCTGAACATCTCGTAATATTCAAGTCTTAACACCTGAATTGCAACAAGAAGCGCCTCAAGAACCATTACAAAAACATTACCAAAAACAACTACGGGCCAGTATGCTACTGCGGGAGCTGTTTGGGCAAGTACGAAAACAACCGTCATCATACCTGCGTGTACAAGAACGAATGCACCGACTCTTAAAAAGCTTACCGTGTTTGTAACATACTCAAGCAAAAATTCGATTGACTCGATAGCATGCTCAAGAATATATCCGCCCCAGCTTTCGGGCTGCCAGTCTTTTTCACCGGTAATAAGAAGTCCGAGAGGCTCACCGAAAAAGATGAGCAGATAGGGGAGAACGATAAGGCAAAGAATGTATGCAAGGGAAAATACCTGCAGACCCAATACGAGCTGTCCTGCAACACCGAAAATAATTGAACAGTAGAATACAAGACCTGCGCAACCGCTTGATCCGAACAAGGCTCTTCCCACATCTCCCTGCTTGAAGGAACTGTAAATATTAAGTCCCATAGCAACCACAACAAGCGAAATACCTATTGCAACAGCCGCAAGAAGAATCATTACAATTGAGCCTGATGACATTACTTCAATCGGTTTTTCATCAAGTCCGAAGAGTGCCTTGTAAAGAGGATCGAGCACATGCTCAAATCCGAACACACTTCCGAACACACAGCCGAATATCGCAGAAGAAATTCCGCACGGCACAAGAATCTTACCGATTTTCATTTTCCTGAGTTTCCACATAAGCGCACCGACAATTGATACACAAATGCCCTGACCGAGGTCAGCAAACATTATGCCGAATATAATGACATAAGTGATAGCGATAAAGAGTGACGGATCAATTTCGTTATATTTCGGAACACCGTACATCTCTGTGTAAAATTCAAACGGTTTTGCAAGGAAACAGTTTTTGAGTTTGACAGGCGGCGATTTTGCAATCTCCGTCTTGCCGTCTGAAAAATCTACATTGACGCTGGCAATTTTTTGAGTCTGCGTCTGAGAGGCTTAGCGTCCTCTGTAGGAACCCAACCTACAATGATAAAGCTTTTGCTGTACTGCAATGCTTTGGTGCGGATTTTAGCATAAAGATTAAGCTCTTCAAGCTTAGAAAGGTATTTACAGATTCTAACCTCATATTTGTCAACATAATCGTCAACCCGCTTTTGAGCTTCTTTAAGCTTTTCCTCAAGATGGGGAATAAGGCTCTCAAGTTTTTTCAGATGAATTCTCGGTGTATCATTAATTCCGAGAACATCGCATTTTTCAAAATATAATCCCGAAAAGATTCTGTCAATTTCCTCGGTTTTATCAATCGGAGCAAAATAAACACCCCAATAGTGTGATTTGTCTTCGGTACAGACAATAAAATCTACATAAGGATTATCTTTATAGGCTGAAAGCTTTTCAAAGCTTTCCTTAGGCAGTCTGCCAAAGCGTGAACTGATATACTTTAAGGTTAAAACCTTTTCAATTTCAACCCCAAGTCCGACAAAGTGTGTGGTTTCAACAAGATTTTCCTTTGCCTGCATCAGCTGTTCTTCAACAAACAGCCTGTCATCTGCAAGAACTTCAATGTCGCTGTTTATTTGATTTGTAAACAGTTCAATTTCTTTAAAGGTCGGATTAAAGTCACTTACATCAACAAGATTAAACTTGCGTTTTGTAAGACTTAATGTTGCCTTAAGAGTGTTAAGAGGTTCAGCATAGATGTTTTTTGATTGCAGATGCGTAAAATCCTTTGTGTTGCTGTAAAAGGATGAAACATCATCGGGATGGAACACACCTGATTCACCAAGTACCGATATTACATTATCAATATCCCTTGTAAGCCCGATAATGCTTACGGCCTGCATGGTTGAAACAGCCAAATTTTAATCACCTCTTCTTAACAGTCATCACATTTTTTATTTAATAAGCAATGACTGCGTAAGTTTATTGTCAAGTTCATATCTTGTGCCCTCAATCAGAGTGACAATATTCATCAGCTCTGTTTCGGCAACAAAAATATATGAAATCATTACAACCGAAGGGTTGTTGGAAAAGTGCATATTTTTCCTTGCAAGCCTGTATTTTACTCTCGGTGAAATATCGCTTGCATAAACATATCCGATTTTATCAATCAATCTTCCGTTATGCGTATTCTGCATAATTGAGAATATCTCGCCCGAAGATTCCGCCTTACACATCAAGTCAACGGTCTTTTCGCTGAGATTTGTGTAATCAAGCAGAAGATTTGATTTGATGTCATCGGGAGAAAGCTTATAATACTTTTTCAATCTCAGAATTCTCGAGAAAATATTATAATCGTTAATCGTAAAGAAAAAATTGATAAGCTCGTGCTTTTCCTGTCCTTTTGTTGTAGCTTTAATCAGTTTTGTCAGTTTTCCGAACACCAAGTTATACAGCTTGTTCTCAATGTCCGATATTGGAAGTCGATTTTTCTCATCTGGAGAAAATTGCTTGAGAATATCGTAGAATTGGGAGGACTGTGTGGCGTTCAGAAACTCTTCATAATTTTTTGCGTTGGCAAGCTTGTTAACATCTATTTCCGTATGTTTTGAAATATACCCCGGGAATTGATAGATGAACTTGTCAGTCGAGTTTGAACTGAGCAGGATAAGGAATCTTATAATCTGCTCAACCTCTAATGTCGAGATAATGTATGATGACAAACCCGAGCTTACGCTCGAATCGTATCTGCACAAAGAGTCAAATTCATAGAAAAGGTTTTGCCTCAAAAGAGCCTCAAGCCGTCCTCTGTGAATTTCACGCTCACTGACATCCGTCAGAGCCTTGGAGTAATGCGTATTATTTTTAAGATACGACATAATCTCTCCGACACTCTGGCATGCAAGCAAACTTTGGTAATCCTTTTCGGTAAGTCTGTTGCCGAACTTTGACCTTGCTTTTGTCAGAACTGCAAACGAAGTTTTTGACATTATCCGCATACACCTCCTTGTAAACAGTAAATGGAATGTTACTGTGCAACCGTTCTTTTGACGATTTCGTCAACCCACTTGTCACAGTTGAGTTTAAAATCAGAGTCAAGCTTGATATGCACTGAATTGTGCTTGCTCTGAATTTCCTCCCATTGCTGTTCGGCTTTCTTTGTTTCCTGAATGTCGTTGCGTTTCACAACCTCTTCAGCTTTTGCCATGAAGTCGTCATAAATCTTCTTCGTTTCGGCTTCAATAGTTTTGGAAAGTTCCTCTTTTTCTTCAAGAGTATCCTTTTCCATGGCTTTGGCTTCGTTGTCGGCATCAACGATTTTTTTAATCATATTCTCCACAAAACCACCCCCGTGAAAAAATTAGTTTTTAAGCGCCTGAAGCGGAGCCGGAATTCTTCCGCCGCGCTTAATAAATGCCTCCGGTGAACCTTTCCTTACAGGCATAACGGGACCTCTGCCGAGCAGTCCGCCGAAATTAAGTTCTTCGCCTGCACTTTTTCCGATAGCCGGAATAAGTCTTACCGCAGTTGTTTTGGTATTTACCATACCAATTGCAGCCTCATCTGCAATAATTGCAGAGATAACCTCGGGAGTGATGTCACCGGGTACTACAATCATATCAAGACCAACCGAACATACGGCTGTCATTGATTCAAGCTTTGTAATATCAAGGTAACCTTCAGTAGCGGCATGAATCATACCTGCATCCTCGGAAACGGGGATAAAAGCACCGCTCAGACCGCCGACATGGGAAGAAGCCATAACGCCGCCTTTTTTAACAGCGTCATTAAGAAGTGCAAGAGCGGCGGTTGTACCGTGGCATCCGCACACTTCAAGTCCCATCTCCTCAAGATATATGCAACACTGTCGCCGACAGCAGGTGTCGGGGCAAGTGAAAGGTCAACAATACCAAAGGGAACACAAAGTCGCTTGCTTGCTTCTCTTGCAACAAGCTGTCCCATACGGGTGATTTTGAATGCAGTTTTCTTAACCATATCTGCAATTTCCGTGATGTCTTTTCCGGCACCGTCTTTTGCAAGAGCGGCTCTTACAACGCCGGGACCCGATACACCGACATTGATAACAGTATCGCTTCGCCGACGCCGTGGAAAGCACCTGCCATAAACGGGTTATCTTCGGGAGCGTTACAGAATACAACGAGCTTTGCGGCACCGATGCAGTTTCTGTCGGCTGTAACTTCTGCAGCCTGCTTAACTACCTTACCCATCATCTTAACAGCATCCATATTGATGCCGGCTTTTGTAGAACCGATATTTACGGATGAACAAACGAAATCGGTTTCGCTCAAGGCCTGTGGAATACTTTCGATAAGAGCGTAGTCACCGCTTGCAAAACCCTTCTGAACAAGAGCGGAATAACCGCCGATGAAGTTTACGCCGAGTTCCTTTGCGGCTTTGTCAAGAGTGTGGGCAAACTTGACAACATTCTTGCTCTGACACGGAGCGGCTACCATACCGATAGGGGTAACTGAAATTCTTTTATGGATAATCGGAATACCAAATTCCTTCTGGATGTCTTCACCTGTTTTAACAAGGTCTTTTGCATTTCGACAGATTTTGTCATAAACCTTTGTGCAAGCCTTATCAATGTCCTCATCAATGCAGTCAAGCAATGAAATACCCATTGTAATTGTTCTTACATCAAGGTTTTCATTGTCTATCATATTTATGGTTTCAAGTATATCTCTTGTTTCTAACATATTATGTATATCCTTTCAATTCGGTAGCACTGATCAAATTCTGTGCATGCTGTTAAAGATGTCCTCGTGCATAACATGAACCTTTGTGTTTGTTGATTCTCCGACAGCCTTGAGGTTTGTACGGAGCTGCTCAAATCCGATGTTGGATTTGTCAATTTCAACAAGCATAATCATTGCAAACATATCCTGAAGAACACTCTGTGTTACTTCTACGATATTAACATCAGCCTTTGAACAGGCCTCTGAAACTTTTGCAAGGATTCCAACGCTGTCTTTACCGATTACTGTGATAACTGCCTTCATTTTTTACCTCCTGTTTATGCAGATTTTCGTTGGAATTCTGCATAAAACTGCTTTTCTTTATTTGTGCATATTATATAACTAATTTTTAATAAAGTAAAGTGCAATATTGAAAAAATTTTTTCATATGTTATCATCTTTTTTGTGAGGTGTTTTACTAATGAAAATATGTGATATTCATACCCATTCAAGCAACTCTTTTGATGCTGAAAATACAGTTGAAGAAATGTGCAACAGTGCCTGTAACAAGGGACTTTTTGCACTTGCAATCACCGACCACTGCGAAGCTCCCGAGATTTTGCTCGGCTCTGAAAGTGAGTACGGAGATTTCAGCAAATTAATTCCAAAATCGAATTATGAAACTTCGATTATGCAAGATAGATACAAGGGTAAAATCAAAATACTGAGAGGCATTGAACTCGGTGAGCCGATGCACAATGACGAATGTACAAAAAAAGCACTTTGTTTTGGAGATTTTGACATAATAATCACATCAGTGCATAACCTGAGAAACAGACCGGATTTTTATTATATGGATTTCAAAAAAGAAGATGCACATATAATTCTCGATATGTACTTTGATGAACTCCTTGAAACCGCCTCTTTTGACAGCTTTTGTACTCTTGCACATCTTACATATCCGTTGAGATATATTAAGCGTGACACGGGCGATATTCCGAGTCTTTCACCGTACAGAGATAAGATTGACCTTATCTACGAAACACTTATCAAAAAGGATAAGGCTCTTGAAATTAATGTTTCGGGACTGTTCAAGGGACTCGGTGAAACTCTCCCTGCATTTGATGAAATTAAACGCTATCACGACCTTGGAGGCAAGTACATAACTCTCGGAAGTGACGCACACAATATAAATGATGTCGGCAGAGATATTGAAAAGGGGATAGAGCTTGCTTTTAAAGCCGGATTCAAATCATACTATATATATGAAAACTGTTGCCCTTATGAAATAACAATTGAATAACAAAGAATTAAAATAGTTCTTAAAAGCAAAAAGAGGATTTCGCACTGATATGATGTGAAATCCTCCTTGTTTTTATGAATCCAATATTCAACTGCAGCACATTATACTGCACTTTTCTGAAAATTGCAATACTTTTTTACAAAGTTTTTGCAAGATTTTTTATGTAATCCTTCAATAAATCTTTTGTTTCAGGGTGTTCAAGCCCAATTTCTATCTGAGCCTGCAAGATTCCGAATTTATTGCCCATATCGTATCTCTTGCCCTCAAACTCAACGGCTGTCATTCCTTTTGTTATTGCAATCTTTCTCATTGCGTCTGTAAGCTGAATTTCTCCGCCAATTCCGGGCTTTGTATTTTCGAGAATTTCAAAAATTTCAGCCGGGAGCACGCATCTGTCAAGAATCGAATAAAGTGAAAGAACTTCTTCGGGAGTCTGCGGCTTTTCCTTCATGTCCGTACAGGCAAAAATATTGTCGTGCATATGTTCAACTTTGAGTGAACCGTACTTGTGAATGTCTTTGGCGTCAACCTTTTTAACACCTACAACTCCTTCACCGTATTCACCGTAATGATCAATGAGCTGTTTGATTGCAGGAACCTTGCCTGTAATAACGCCGTCACCGTACATAACGGCAAAAGGTTCATTGCCTACAAAAGATTTTGCTTTGAGAACGGCATGTCCAAGACCTTTCATTTCTTTCTGTCTGATAAAAGAAATGTTTGCAAGGTTTGAAATATTTCTGACTGTTTCAAGAAATTCTGTTTTGCCGCTCTTTTCAAGCAGACTTTCAAGTTCGGGAGAAGCGTCAAAATGATCCTCCATAAGTCCTTTGCCACGGTTTGTATGATGAGAATATCTGTAATTCCTGCCGCAACAGCCTCCTCAACTATGAACTGAATAGTTGGCTTGTCAACGATAGGATACATTTCTTTCGGCATATTTTTTGTTGCGGGAAGAACTCTTGTACCGAGTCCCGCCGCCGGGATAACCGCCTTTGTTATACGCATAATATTCCTTCTTTCTCATTAAACTTTTTACTTATTATGTTTCTATACATTTACTACGGTGTTTCTGTCGTTTACATTAAGAACATCGGCAGATAATTGACAACAAGGAAAGCAAAAGCTACAGAAACAGCAATCGGGAGATTTACTCCGCCTTTTGTTTCGAGTGCCTCATTCAAAAGCTCTTTATTTGTTGTACTTTTTATCTTTTTAATTTTCTTAACAGAGTGATTGTAGTAACATTTATTTGCAATTAAACCGCTGATAACCATTACTATAAGTGAAACCGCATTTGCAAGCAGAGGAGAGAGAAACAGTAAAAACTCAGTCGGTGAAAGTCCGAAAGAATTACCAAGAGAAAGCACCTGTCCGGATTGCTGAGCCTGTACTATGCCCGTGTAGATAGATTTCCAAGCGGGAAGCGATGAAATATAAGCAGAACCTACCATTGAACCGAGTACGAGAGCTGAGAACAATACGCCTAATCCGTACATTTTTCGGTACAGAAATATATTCCCGATAAAATAAATGCGGAAAAATTGAATCTGCTCTTTTTAAACTTATTGATAAAGCTGAAAATCCTCAGATAATAAGGGGTGTTCTTACCAATGAATTTTGCGGCTTCACCTGCAGTGATATCGTCAACAAGCGGTTCGTCGCTCTTCATTCCTGCCATAGGATCAAAAGCGGCAGCCATTTGCGGATTTGCCTGACCAAAAGGAACACCAAACGGCGGCATACCCTGATTCTGATTGAAATTCGGGTTTGGCTGACCGTTATTCTGATTCTGCTGAAAGTTCGGATTGTTTTTGTCATCACCGTAAAGCGGTGCGCCGCAGCTGCAGCAATAGAACATTTCTTTCGGATTTTCCGCTCCGCAGCGCTTGCAAAGAACTACACCGTCTTTAGCGTCCTGCTCTGCCTGTTGTTCGGCCTCTTCCAGCTGTTCCTTTTCAAAAGAAAAATCAGCACCGTGTTTGTCTGCAAAATGACAATGACCTTCTTTTTCATAACATTTTCTGTGATGCGGTGCTCCGCATTCAGGGCAGACTACAACATCGTCACCCTTTTTGAACTGTTTGTCACATACCGGACATTTGTATTCTGTAAATTCCATTATAAACCTCCAAAGGATACACAATACGGTGTACCTATACACTTTAATTATAACAAATAGTATTGACAAATGCAACTTGTTTTTGTGTATAAGTTTACTTATGAATAAAATAGCTGTTTTTCTTTACTTTTGTGGATGTTTTTGCTATAATATTAAATTGTGAAAGGATAAACTATATTCAGAAAGGTACATGTTTATGGTACAGTTTGAGGAATTACTTTTAAAGCTTCAGGCTCTCAAGCCTGAAATAGACGATTTGTCCGATGCACTCGGTATGAAGGGCATGCTCTCGGAGATTCAACAGCTTGAACTCAAGGCAACCGAGCCGGGATTTTGGGACGATGTGGAAAAATCACAAAAGGTTTTACAACGTACGGGCTCTTTAAAGGGCAAGGTTGAGGCTTACGAAGGTCTTGTTGCCAAATACGAGGATACTCACGCTTTGATTGAACTTGCAAATGAGGAAGAGGACGAATCTCTTCTTGAAGAGGCAGAAAGCGAAGTTGAGGCTGTCAAGGAAAATCTTGAAAAACAGCGTTTGCAGACTTTGCTCACAGGCGAATATGATAAAAATAACGCAATTCTTACATTTCACGCAGGTTCGGGCGGAACAGAGGCTCAGGACTGGGCAGAAATGCTTTACAGAATGTACACCCGTTGGGCAGAGGCTCACGGCTTTAAGGTTAAAGAAGTTGACTACCTTGACGGCGATGAGGCAGGACTTAAAAGTGCCGTGCTTCTTGTTGAAGGTGAAAATGCTTACGGCTACTTAAAGAGCGAGGCAGGCGTTCACCGTCTTGTTCGTGTATCTCCGTTTGACTCGGCAGGCAGAAGACACACAAGCTTCTCATCTCTTGAGGTTATGCCGGAAATTGCAAAAGATACAGAAGTTCACATTCCGCCCGAAGATATTAAAATGGATGTTTACCGTGCCAGCGGTGCGGGCGGTCAGAAGGTCAACAAGACTTCATCTGCTGTTCGTCTTACTCATATTCCTACAGGTATTGTTGTTGCCAGTCAGGTTGAGCGCAGTCAGTATCAGAACCGTGATGTTGCTATGAATATGCTTATTTCAAAGCTCGTTGAAATCAAAGAGCGTGAGCATCTTGAAAAGATTGAGGACATCAAGGGTGTTCAAAAGGAAATCACCTGGGGTTCACAGATCCGAAGCTATGTATTTATGCCGTATACAATGGTAAAAGACCACAGAACAGGCTTTGAAACAGGTAACATTCAGGCTGTTATGGACGGCGATCTTGACGGCTTTATCAACGCATATTTAAAGTGTGCAAGTCTTGGCACACTTCAGAAATAAATTTCATATTATACGGAAAGGCTATGAATTAGTATGAAGTATTTAGTAATGCTCTGTGACGGTATGGCTGATGAGCCAAACGCACAGCTTGATAATTCAACTCCTATGGCAAAGGCTGTTAAGCCTTGTATGGATTACCTTGCCTCAAAGGCGAGGTCGGAATGGTTAAAACCGTTGCCCGAAGGACTCAAACCCGGCAGCGATGTTGCAAACCTTTCGGTTCTCGGTTATGAGCCGGCTGTTTACTACAGCGGTCGCTCTCGCTTGAGGCGGCAAGTATCGGTATTGACCTTAAAGACACCGATGTAACATTAAGATGTACCTTGTAACTCTGTCCGATGAAGAAAACTACGAGGACAAGTCTATGGTTGACTATTGTGCAGGTGATATTTCAACAGAAGAAGCAAGAGAGCTTATCAATTATGTTGATGAAAAGCTCGGCAACGATATTTTCAAGTTCTATTCGGGTGTTGCATACCGTCATTGTCTTGTATGGAAAAACGGCAATCCTCATCCGGGCGAACTTACACCTCCTCACGATATCTCAGGTCGTGTAATTAAAGAATACATTCCAAAGGGTGACGATACTGCCTCTCTCTATGATTTGATGAAGAAAAGCTATGATTTGCTCAAAGATCATCCTGTAAACAAGGCAAGAGTTGAAAAAGGACTTCGTCCCGCTAACTCAATTTGGCTCTGGGGCGAGGGTACAAAACCCGCTCTTGACAGCTTCTTCGGCAAGTTCGGCAAAAAGGGCAGTATGATTTCTGCTGTTGACCTTCTCAAAGGTATCGCAATTTGTGCCGGCATGAAGAGTGTTGATGTTGAGGGTGCAACAGGCTATATTGACACAAACTTTGACGGAAAGTGCAAAGCCGCAATTGATGAATTCAAAAACGGTGCGGATTTTGTATATATCCATGTTGAAGCTCCCGATGAATGCGGTCACAGAGGAGAGATTGAGAATAAAGTAAAGGCTATTGAACTCATTGATGAGCATATTCTCAAGCCTGTAACCGATTTTCTCAGAACATTTGATGATTTTGCCGTACTCGTATGTCCAGATCATCCCACACCGCTTTCTATCCGCACACACACTTCAAATCCTGTTCCTTATCTTATCTATGACAGCAAGAACGAAGTTGACAGCGGCGTAAGCAAATTCTGTGAAGAAGAGGCTAAAAAGACAGGCAACTATATTGAAAAAGGTTTCACAATGATGGATTACTTCCTTTCTAAATAATTTTTTGCTCTGTACTACATAATAAACCAAAAAAATAACATCCTTGCAGATATAATGAAATTAAAAATCTGTAAGGATGTTTTTATGTTGTGTTTGTTCATTATCATAACAATAATGAGTGTGATTACCTTGTTTGTAATTGCGTTTTCTTATGTAGTAAAATCCTTATCGGAATAATAATTAAACTTATACGCAAAAACGATTTAGATAAGTTTTAATGCTTCAACAAGAGCCTTTGAAAGCTGATCGGGGCAGGATGTGCCTCTGCCACGCAGTCAATGCCTTTTAATCTGTCAACAGCGTCTTTTGCGTCCATACCTTTAACAAGCATACAAATACCTGAGTGTTGCCTGAACAGCCGCCCACAAACTCACAGCTTGTGATTTTACCGTTGCCATCAAGTTCAAGATTAATCTGTCTGGAGCAAACTCCCGTAGGGAAATATGAATATTTCATTGTAATACCTCTTTTCATAATTTGAAATCATATTATCACAGAAACAGAAAAAAATCCAGATAATTTTATTTTTTTGTTTTTAAAATTAAAAATCTATGTTATAATTTAAATACAGATTGCACTTTGTTACAAACTTTGCTCCCTGTTATGAAAGCAGAGCGTTGTTTTAATTGAAATCTAAGTGCAGATGTTCCACAGCTCTGATAGAATGGAACTATTATAAATATTGTAACAGACATTTACAAAAAGCAAATCACAGAAAGTAGGATATAATGTCAATTAATATAGATTTGGGAGCATGGAACTCAATTTTTGCAGTTCCCTCCAAAGTAGTCGATGAAGGATTAAAATTTTCTGACGGCGTAAAGCTTAAAGTCCTTTTGTTTGTCCTTCGTAATGCCGGTCGTTCCGTTGACGACACTGAAATTTCAAAGGCAACAGGTGTCAATGTAACCGATATTCCGAGGCGCTTGACTATTGGGTTAGTATTGGTGTGTTTAATCGAATTGAAAATACCCTTACTCCCGTAAAAAATAACGAGGAATTTGTTCCTACACCGCAAACTCCTGCTCAAACGGAACAGACACCGCAACCTGTTCAGACTGTTTTACAGCCACAACAGACAGTGCCACAGCCTGTTCAAGCGGTTCAAGAGCCTGTAAAACAGGAAACAGAACAGTCACCTAAGGAAAACGCAGAAGAACCGCAAAAACATTTTACGGCTACAAGACCGCAAAAGCCTGATTTTGTATTTACGGCACAAAGGCTTGCGGTTGATGAAGAATTAAAAATGCTTGTTGAAGAAACGCAGACAACACTCGGAAAAGTTCTTTCAAATTCCGATATCGCAACTCTGCTTATGCTCAAGGACACCTGCGGACTTCCGCTTGATGTTATCTTTATGCTTATACATTATTGTGCAAGCATTGATAAGGGCAATATCAGAACGATTGAAAATATCGGTATTCAATGGGCAAATGACGGTGTTTATTCGCTTGAGGCGGCTGATAACAAGATTAAGCAGATTCAAAAAACAACGGCAAACTTTTCAATTGTTTCAAAAGCATTTGGACTTAAAAATGTCGGTTCTCCTACAAAGAAACAGCTTGAATACGGTGACAAGTGGGTAAGCGAGTGGAAGTTTTCGCCTGAAATGCTCAGAGAGGCGTATGAACGATGCGTTGATACAAAGGGAACAATGAATCTTCGCTACATTGACGGAATCTTAAAGCGTTGGAATGCAAGCAATCTGCACACGCTTGACGAACTTCATAAGTATGAAAAATCAGCGTCAAAGCCGTCGCAGAAACAGTCGTCATCTTATGATATTAATGAACTCGACAAATTTAATTCACTTGATAATTTTTAATTAAGAGGTTGGTATGGGATACAGCAATAGTGTTTATAAGGCTGCTTCGGACACATTACATGAACGCAGACTTAACGCCGAAAAGGCGGCGGAAAGAAGAAAAGAAGAGGTTTATAAAAAATTTCCCCGTGTGAAAGAACTTGAAAAACAGATTTCCGTGGGCGGAATCAAAACAGCCCGAGCAGTTCTTGCGGGCGGAGATGTGAAGGACGCCGTTTCAAAGCTTCGTGATCAGAATCTCGCAATGCAGGCAGAGGTCAGGAAAATCCTTACAGATAACGGTTATCCCGAAAATTATTTTGAACCCGATTATTTTTGTAAGAAATGTAATGACAAGGCTATTGTGACATAAACGGAAAAACTGTCAGATGTTCATGCATGAAGTCTGCGCTCATAGCCTGTGCATGTGCCGAGCTTAACAGAAACGCTCCGCTGTCACTTTCTACATTTGAAAGCTTTAATCTTGAATATTATGACAAGACTGTTGATCCAAAGCTTAAGGTATCTCCTTACGACCATATGAGCAGAGTTTTAAGATATTGTCAGAATTATGCCGATAACTTTAACTCACATTCGGAAAGTATACTTATGAAAGGCGCAACCGGACTCGGCAAAACTCATCTGTCGCTTGCAATTGCAAACGAGGCAATAAAGAGGGGATACGGTGTAATTTATGCGTCTGCTCCGCAACTTGTTTCAAAGCTTGAAAAAATATATTTTTCAAACAAGGAAGATGATTCAACATTCGATATGCTTGTTGAATGCGACCTTCTTATTATAGATGACCTCGGAACGGAATTCCATTCTCAGTTTTCCGTATCACAGCTTTATAACATTTTTAACTCAAGGATGTTGTCAAACAAGCCCGTAATTATAAATACAAATCTGACAATAAGAGATTTGCAGGAGAATTATACTGACAGATTTGTTTCAAGAATCTGCGGAAATGCCCGTCAGCTTGATTTTTGGGCAGAGATATAAGGATTAGACGAAAATAATTTTAAAATATTTTCGTCAAAAACCCTGTTGCTGTCGACTGTTTTGAAGGTCTGAAAACTTTTTTGAAAAAATTTTAAAAAAAGTATTGACTTTTTTAACGATATGTCTTATAATTCATATCGTTGCAAGTTCGGTAGCAATTACATCTTGTGGAATAGTGTAACGGTAGCACGACAGACTCTGACTCTGTTTGTTGGGGTTCGAATCCCTATTCCACAGCCACAGCCCCGAAGTTATTCGGGGCTCTTTTATTTCGAGGTGTAGCGCAGTTTGGTAGCGCACATCGTTCGGGACGATGGGGTCGCAAGTTCGAATCTTGTCACCTCGACCAGTTTAGCGCCGAACTTTTTTAAGTTCGGCGCATTTTCTTTTTTTAAAATTTGGAGGTAATTTTATAAAAAGTAATTTCGCTTGCAATTGCTCTTGTCCTTTGCCTTTCGATATTTGCAGGTTGCGGTGCAAAGGAAGTTAATCTTGCTGATCTTATGGATAAGATGAATTCCGAGTACAGCGTAGATGCAACAAAGTATGAAACAAAGGATGATATGTACAAATATTACAATATCAATGCCGACGATATCAAGCAGTTTGCCGCTGAGGTCGGTAAGTCTGATACAGACAGCAAAAATACAGAGGTAGTTCTTGTTGAGGCAACTGATTCGGATGCCGCTTCAAGAGTTGAAACTGCTCTTACAAACCGCTATAATTCAATCTTCCAGCAGAACGCTTCCTATTCGGCAGAAGATCTTGATATGGTGAAAAATTGTAAGGTTACAAAAGACGGTAACTTTGTTACAATGATTATCGGCGAAAAGGCATCCGATATGCTTACAATGTTTAATGACAGCATTAAATAATTTATTTAAAATTTACTGAGGGCGAACATCGTTCGCCCCTTTCTTTTGCAATATTTTAAGGCAGGTTAAAAATGGTACAGACTGAGATTCAAAAAAACTTTTCACATATGAATGATATGCAGAAACAGGCTGTTTTCTGCACAGAAGGACCTTTGCTCATACTTGCAGGTGCCGGTTCGGGCAAAACAACTGTTCTCGTTAACAGAATAGCCTACATTTTGCAGTGTGAGCTTTGTAAACCATGGCAGATACTTGCCATTACTTTTACCAATAAAGCCGCAGGAGAGCTTAAAGAACGAATCTGTGCGGCAGTTCCCGAGGGCGGTGCGACATCTGGGCGGCTACCTTTCATTCAACCTGTGCAAGAATCCTTCGCAGATACGGCGACAGAATCGGTTATACAAGTCATTTCACGGTTTACGGGACTGACGATCAGAAAAAACTCGTCAAGGATATTTTAAAGCAACTCAATATTGCCGAAAAAACTTTGCCTGTAAAATCAATTCTCTCCGAAATTTCAAAGGCTAAGGATAAAATGCTTACTCCCGAAGAAATGCGTAAAGAGGCCGAATTTGACAGCAGAAAAGCACAGATTGCAAAGGTTTATGAAATCTATCAGACAAAGCTTAAAACAGCCGACGCAATGGATTTTGACGATATGCTTTGCAATACCGTAAAGCTTTTTGAAACAGCACCCGATATACTTGATTATTACAGAAATCAGTTCAAGTACATCATGGTCGATGAGTATCAGGATACTAACAAGGTGCAGTATAAGTTTGTAAGCCTGCTTGCAAGCAAATACGGAAACATCTGCGTTGTCGGTGATGATGACCAGAGTATCTACAAATTCCGTGGTGCTACAATCGAAAATATTCTTTCTTTTGAAAATACATTTAAGAACGCAAAGATGATTCGCCTTGAACAGAATTACAGAAGTACACAGAATATCCTCAATGCCGCTAACGAGGTCATCTCTAATAACACAATGCGTAAGGGTAAAACTTTGTGGACCGAAAACGGTCAGGGCGAGAAAATTAAGGTACATACAGCCGAGAACGAGCGTGACGAGGCTAATTTCATTGCTCAGACCATTCTTGACGGTGTTGCCGACGGAAGAAAATATTCCGACTATGCAATTCTTTACAGAATGAATGCCCAGTCAAACGCAATTGAGCAGGCTTTGTCACGAAGCGGTGTGCCGCACCGTGTAATCGGCGGTCACAGATTCTATGACCGTGAAGAAATTCGTGATATGGTTGCATATCTTCAGGTTATAAATAATCCTCATGATGATGTCAGACTTTCAAGAATTATCAATGTTCCTAAAAGGGGAATAGGTGCGACAACCGTTTCTCATGCCGCAGACATTGCCGCAGGACTCGGCGAAAGCATTTACGATGTAATCAAGGAGGCGGAAAACTATCCACAGCTTTCTCGTGCCTCTGCAAAGCTCAAAGCTTTTGTTGCACTTATTGACGGACTTATTGGAGCCGAGCAGAGCGGCGAATATTCTCTTGCAGAATTATATAACCTTGTGATTGAACACACATCATACGAACAGTATCTTAAAACCGAAAAGGACAACCCTGAAGTTCGTATTGAAAACATTGAAGAACTTTCTTCAAATATCGTCAAGTTTGAAGAGGACTACGGCGATGAGGCAGACCTCTCTGCATTTCTTGAAGAAATTTCTCTCCAGACTGATATTGATAACTACGATGCAGATGCAGATACCTGCGTAATGATGACATTACATTCGGCAAAGGGACTTGAATTTCCTGTTGTATTCATCGCAGGCATGGAAGAAGGAATGTTCCCGTCCATTGCAACAATGATGAATCCCGATGAGCTCAACGAGGAAAGGCGACTTGCTTATGTAGGAATTACAAGAGCAAAGGAGATTCTCTATTTCACAAAAACAAATTCGAGAATGCTGTTCGGATCAACAAGCTATAATAAGGGCTCAAGATTCTTAAACGAGATTCCCGATAATCTTCTTGAATACAGCGGTGGAAGAAAACAGATGTTCACACAGGCGACCTCCGGTTTTGCATCGGGAACAGGTGAAAAAGTTTCCGTCGGCAAATCGTCAGGTAGCTCGTATTCACCGAATAAATCATTTGGATTTACAAAACCTCCTGTTAAGAGCGGTGCTGTATTCAATGTAGGAGATTGTGTTCAGCACAAGGTGTTCGGTAAGGGTATGGTAATGAAAGCCGAGAAAATGGGCAATGATACTATGCTTGAAATTGCCTTCGACAAAGCCGGCACAAAAACTCTTATGGCGAACTATTGCAGTAATATGAAAAAAATCTGAGGTGATTAAAGTGCTTATATCATCAAAAAAGGTTCTGTGTCTTGCAATGTCTGCGTTGACAGCTTTTTCTGTGTGCCTTACAGGTTGCGGAAAAGACACGCAGTCTTCTGTATCTGCTACCGAGAAAACAACTGCCGTGGCTGCCTCACAGCCTGTAACAAAGGCGGCAACCTCCGATGAGCAGAAACAAGAACCCACATGGAACTATTCCGAACTCAAAAGAAAATCTTCCGATATTTCCGAAAATCTCGATGCAATAATAACCGATAACAAATTCAGGGGAACGGTTTATGTTAAAATCGGAAATGCTCTTGAGTATATCGGCACTAACGGATTTTCCGACAAGGATAGGCACACAAAGAATTCTACGGACACATGCTTAGAATTGCTTCGCTCACAAAGCAATTTACTGCTGTTGCGGTTATGCAGCTTGTTGAGGAGGGAAAGCTTTCACTTGATGATACAATCGACAAATATTTCCCGTCATATAAATACGGCAAGAAAATCACCGTTAAAAACCTGCTTACAATGACAGCGGGCATAAAGGATTACATCAATAAAGACGGTGATACCAATACTTATGCATACAGCGAATCTCAGCTTGAATATAAGGTTTCAGCCGAAAATTCCGCAAAGAAAAATAAAAAAGCCGTAATGGACTGGATACTTGATCAGGAGCTTAATTTTGAACCCGATGAGAAGTATATGTACTCAAACAGTGCATATTCTTCTCGGTGATATCATCGAACAGGTCAGCAAAACCTCGTACGAAAAATATATTAAAGAGAATATTCTTAAACCGTCGGGAATGATGAACACAGGCTTTGAGAGCACAGATAAGCTTGCTGTAGGATATCAGGATATTTACGATAATGCGTGGACATTGTATCCCGGAGTAGGATATTCTGCAACTGGTTTAATTTCAAATGTTCCCGACTTACTCAAATGGGTTGACGCTCTTTGTACAAACAAGCTCATTTCGGAAAAATCTTTTAAAGAAATGACAACACCGTACAAGGGTAACTACGGCTACGGTTTTGTTGTATCAGAAGAAAGTAATGCGGTTTCTCACACAGGAAAAATCGACAAATATAATGCCGCTCTTGTTTTTACCAAAGACGAAAATCAAATTTATATAGCACTTTCAAACTATTCAAACAGCAGTCCGATTAATCTGTTTAATAACATTAATAAAACACTTGCCCCGTTTTACGGTTAATTTTCGGCTGTTAATCACCAAAAATCAAAACCTCCATAAAATGTATTGTTACAGTGCATTAATTGAACTGTCAATACTTTTACGGAGGTTATTTTTATGTCAGATGTACCTTTCTGTTCCTCGGAAAATGCATGCACCGAAGGCGGCGAGCAAACTAACGGTTGTGAACCTGTTTGTATCAATGTTTCACGAATCTATGACAGTTGCGGAGCAAAAGATTGCCTTTCAAATCTTCCTGTTATGTTTACCGAAGCAAATCAGAAAATTATTGATGGGGCTTGTTCCGTAAAGATAAGTAATGTGCGCATAATTACATCTACGGTAGAGGTTGAGCCTGTTGCGTTCCATCGTGGCTTTTATTCGGTTGATATGATGTACTATTTTGCCGTCACCGTTGAAGCCTATACAGCCGCAGGTGCGATTCCCGAAACTGTCACAGGTCTTGCAATGTACGGCAAAAGAGTTGTGCTTTACGGCGGTGAAGGCTGCGTAAAGTCATTCTCCAGTGACAAAGATGTTGTTTGCGATACATCAGATTCGGATTGTCCGTGCAAATATCCCTATTGCCTGCCGAGAGCAACTGTTCAAATTTCAAATCCAATGGCATTGTCTGCAAATCTACAGGATTACAATAATGCGAATCCGATAACTGTTTGCAGAACATTTCCGAATTGTGTTATTGATTACCTTGACGGAGAGCCTGCACAGCCTGAAACACAGCGAGTGCTTGTTACAATCGGTATTTTTACGATTACAAGGCTTGAAAGAGATGTACAGATTATGATTCCGTCCTATGATTTTTGTGTTCCCGCAAGGAATGTCCGTCAGCGCCCGATGATCCGTGCGAAGTTTTCAGTAAAATTGATTTTCCTACAGACTCATTCTTCCCGCCGAACGCAATACACCGTGGCGACCGTGACTCTTCTCATACATCTTCTTTTAAATGCGGTTGTGAAAACTGATTATACAGAAAAACGGGGCTGATTTCAGTCCCGTTTTGTTATGCTATTTTGAAATTGTTTCATAAAGTAATTTTATTCCGCTTTCAATTTTTACATCTTTTATTCCCGAAAAGCTTAACACAATCATATTTTCGGCTTTGTTGAACTGCATAGTTTTAATTAATGCGTCGTCAATTTTTTTTATAACAGAATCGTCAATCGTTTTATCCTTAAAAATCAGCGAAACATAAAGCGAAGTTTCGTTAAACACAATTTTAACGGAGGTTCCGAAATATTTCTTTATGTTTGAAAGCATAAGGTTGCTTTTTTCAAGATAAATTCTTCTTGCTTTTCTCAGATGAACATCAAGCTTACCGTTATTAATATACTTTGCAAGGGCAATTTGTTCTGTTTTTGATGCTGTCTGATTTGTGTATTTTTTAATTTTGTTGTATTCATCGGTGAGTTTTTGCGGAAGAACCATATAACTGATTCTGACAGAGGGAAGAAGTATCTTTGAAAAAGAGCCGAGATAAACCGTGTTTTCGGTATCATAATTCTGTACGCACGGCATAGGGTGCGTACTGTATCGAAGTTCACCGTTGTAATCGTCCTCAATAATCAAAACATTATTTTCTTTTGCCCATTTGATTATCTCAAGCCTGCGTGTAACAGGCATTGTAATGTTGCTGTTTACGGTAAAATTAGGATTTATAAGAATTATATCGGGCTTGATTTCTTCAAGTGAATCAATACAGGCTCCGTATTTATCACATCGGAAATATTTGATGTCATAACCGTGACTGTTGAACACATATTCACTCTGAATGTAGCTGTAATCCGCAAGTGCGATTTTCTTATTATTGCCGAGAAGTGAACAGAGTATGTGCAAAAGCGTCTGAGTACCTGCTCCGACGATAATATTTTCGTATGAGGTGTTTACACTCCGTGTGCCGAGGCTGTATTTTTGCAGAGCATTTCTCAGAATTTCTTCACCCTGTTCTTCACCGTAGGAAGTGAGCAGATAGTTTTGATTTAAAACTTCTTTAACATATTTTTTCCATTCGTTTATGTTGATTATACCGTCATCAATGCTTTTACTGCTGAAATCATATTCATAGTATCTTTTTGTTTTGTTGATATTTAAAGACATTTTATCGCTTTTTGACGGTGTACCGCTGAACTGTGCCTCAACATAATATCCGCTTCGTGGCCTGTTCGATATATATCCCTCTGCACACAACTGCTCATACGCTCCGTTGACAGTAGTTTTTGAAACATCAAGGTCGGTACTTAATCGCCTTATTGACGGAAGCTTTGTTCCTTTTTTCAGACTTCCCGTTTCAATTGATTTTCTGACCGACATATAAATCTGCCTGTAAAGCGGAGTTTTGTCTTTTTTATTGATAATTATAAAATCGTACAGCATAACATCACCTACCGTATTTTAACATTTTGAAAATATTATTGCAATATCAGTGTATTACGGTTGAAATTATTTCCGTTAAAATGTATAATTGTATGGTATGGCATAAAGTCACTGAAATGGAATAAAATACTAATTGCAGAGGGGATTTTACAATGAATGCTATGGCTGATAAATTTTTTGACAGTATAAAAGGGAAAAAAGTTACTTTTATCGGAATCGGTACAAGCAATCTTCCGCTTATAAAACTTTTTGTTGAAAAGGGTGCAAAAGTTACTGCTTGCGATAAGAAGAATTTTGAAGATTTGGGACAGAACGGTATTAAGGCTAAAGAGTACGGTGCAGAACTTTTACTCGGTGAAAATTATCTTTCCGAGATTGATGCCGACATCGTTTTCAGAAGTCCCGGCACACCTTTTTATAAGGATGAGCTTGTTTCACTTCGTAACAAGGGCGTTGTCCTTACATCCGAAATGGAAGTTTTCTTCGACCTTTGCCCGTGCAGGATTATTGCTGTGACAGGTTCTGACGGCAAAACAACCACAACAACGATTATTTCAGAATTTTTAAAGGCGGCAGGTTTTAATGTACATCTCGGAGGTAATATCGGCAAGCCGCTTCTTCCTGAGATTGAAAGCGTGAATGATGATGACTGTGCAGTAGTTGAGCTTTCAAGTTTTCAGCTTATCTCTATGAGAAAGAGTCCGGATATTGCCGTGGTAACAAACCTTGCTCCCAACCATCTTGACATACACAAGGATATGCAGGAGTACATTGATTCAAAGAAAAATATCATTCTTCATCAGAATGCTTTTTCAAAGGCTGTTCTCAACCTTGATAATGAGATTACAAACGGCTTTTCCGACAGCGTAAGAGGTCAGCTTGCAAAGTTCTCTGTAAAAGAGAATGTTTCAAACGGCGCTTTCCTTGACGGCGATACAATCTGTTATAATGACTACGGAAAAATTACCCGTATTATGAACATTCATGACATCAAAATTCCCGGTATGCATAATGTGGAAAATTATCTTGCCGCTATTTCAGCCGTATGGGGACTTGTTGATGCAGAAACAATGACAGCTGTTGCAAAGACTTTTGGCGGTGTTGCTCATCGTGCAGAGTTTGTAAGAGAGGTTGACGGTGTTAAGTATTACAACGATTCAATTGCGTCAAGTCCTACAAGAACCGCACTCGGCACACTTTCACTTTACAAGCAGAAAATCTGCATTATTGCAGGCGGATATGATAAGCATATTCCTTATGAGCCGCTTGGCCCAGTAATCAACGATAAAGTAAAACTTCTTATTCTTCTTGGCGATACTGCCCCGAAAATTGAAAAAGCCGTTAAAGAGGCTTCAAACTACGATGCAGATGAAATTGAAATCATCAATGTAACAAATATGGAAGAGGCTGTAGCTGTTGCCCGTGAGCGTTCAACAAAGGGAGATATTGTTTCGCTTTCACCCGCAAGTGCAAGCTTCGGACTTTACAAGAATTTTGAAGAAAGAGGTAATCACTTCAAGTCAATTGTCAACGCTTTGAAGTAAGATATGCAATGAACATAAAAGAACTTATTTTTGAACTCTGTTGTGCAATGGGTGTGTCGGGCAGGGAAGAGCCCGCTTTGTCTGTTGCCGAAAAGTTTTTATCAGACTACACGGATGACATAAAGATATCAAACGGCAGTCTTATGGCTGTTTGCGGTAACAAAAATTCAGATAAAACCATATTACTGGACGCTCACATTGACCGCATAGGATTTATGGTTACCGAAATAAATGAAAACGGATTTGTAAAAGCTTCTCCGTGCGGAGGAATTGACGCAAGAACTCTTGCCGATACTCTGCTTTGTCTGCAGAACAATCCTGATATAACAGGTGTTGTATGCTGTATGCCTCCTCATCTTTCTGACGGAAAAGAGGACAAGGCTATGCCAACCGACAAAATCTGGGTTGATTTCGGTCTGCCGTATGATGAAGTTAATAAACTCATTTCATTCGGTGATATGCTGACATTTGCATCAAAGCCGGCAAATCTTTTGAACGGCAGAATTGTTGCGCCTTGCCTTGATAACAGATGCGGTGTTGCATCACTTGTTAAGTGTGCAGAGTTATTGAAAGACAATGAAACAGATTATAAAGTAATTATCCTTTTAAGCTCTCAAGAAGAAACATTTGGCACAGGCGCTAAAACAGGTGCTTTTACAGTTAAAGCAGACGAGTCAATTGTTGTTGATGTAAGCTTTGCATCTCAGCCGGATGTTTCGGGGTTCTATTCTTCGGTTGAACTCGACAAAGGACCAATGATTTGCATTTCTTCAATTCTCAACAAAGAAATGAGCAAATCGCTTGAAAGCGTTGCAAAGAATAAAAATATACCGTATCAGCTTGAACCGATAGCAGGCAGAACAGGTACAAATGCCGACCATATTTCAATCAGCGGAAAAGGTGTAAAAACTGCTGTTGTATCAATCCCACAGCGATATATGCATACACAGAATGAAGTTATTTCTGTAGCTGATGTTGACAATACGGCAAAACTTATTGCTGAATACATTAAATGCGGAGGTGCTTTCAATGATTGACATAAAATTGCTTGAACAGCTTTGCCTTTGCAACGGTATTTCGGGTGATGAGGGGAATGTTCGCAATCTTATAATTAACGAGATTAAAGACTGTGCCGATGATATTAAAACGGATAATCTCGGCAACCTTATTGTGTTTAAAAAGGGAAAAAAGTCTGCAAAAAGCAAACTTATGGTGTCGGCACATATGGATGAAGTAGGTCTTATGGTAACGGATATAACATCTGACGGTTACCTTAAATTTGACGAGGTCGGCGGAATTGACAGAAGAGTTCTTCCCGGTAAGCGTGTATGTGTTGGCAGAAACGGTCTTAACGGTGTAATCGGTGTGAAACCGATTCATCTTACAAACGGTGATGAAAAAACTGCTGTTCCGAAAATGAATGATATGTACATTGATATCGGTGCCGAAAGCAGGGAAGATGCGCTTAAATATGTAAACTACGGTGACGGCATTAATTTTGAGGGCGATTTTAAGATTAACGGCAAAACTGTTGTTACAAAGGCACTTGATGACCGTTTCGGCTGCTATGTGCTTATTAATCTCATAAAATCCGAACCCGAATATGATATGTATTTCACATTTGTTGTTCAGGAAGAAGTGGGATTGCGTGGTGCTAGATCTGCGGCTTTTACGGTTAATCCTGATTTTGCTCTTGTTATCGAAAGCACAACTGCCGCTGATGTTGCGGAGGTTGATGTATCTCATCAGGTATGCAATTTGTCAAAAGGTGCAACGGTTACCGTAATGGATAGGGCGACAGTTTATGATAAAGAAATGATAAGTGCCGCTTTTGAACTTGCCGAAAAGAATAACATAGCTGTTCAGTATAAGAGAGCAGTTGCAGGCGGTAATGATTCGGGTGCAATTCATCAGAGCAGAGGCGGAGTGAGAACTCTTGCGGTATCACTTCCGTCAAGGTATATTCATGCTCCTTCAACTGCGGCAAATCTTGATGATTGCGAAAGCATTTTAAAACTTGCAAAAGTATTGTCCGATTATATTGCGGGCGGAAATTTAGCGAAAGGAAAGACGGTCTGAATGATAGTAACCGCCAATGAAAATTATATAAATGTAATTATGAACCTGTCGGCGGAAGATCCGTTTGCGTGCAGAATAATTTCTCAGTACAACAGTTACGATTCATCGCTTGCTTTTGTTGACTACTGGACGATAATTGACGATAAAACAGATGAGTGTACAGGTGCAATTTCCCGATGCGGAACAAACTTCATTTTATTTCTCACAGATAAAACAAATCTTGAAGAAGTTTCGTCATTTATGCGTGTTGCGGGTGCGTCAAGTGCAATATGCAGCGGAGATTTTAACCTTAATTTATACGGTAGTAAATCCGTTTCGGGCGTTATTCTGAAAAAATCAGAACCGTTTGAAAATGTTGACGAAAGTATAAATTTTGATGTTCCTGATATTAAAGAGGTTTATAATCTCATCGTAAGCTGTGCCGATGAAAATTTTGTTCCGCCGCCGTTTGATGATTTTTATGTTGATGTGAATCACAAGCTTCGTCATAATGCAACGAGAATGTACGGAGTTTATGACGGTACAAAACTTGTTGCAATGGCTATGACTGTTGCCGAAAGCAGTAACGGTGCCGTGTTGGGTGCGGTATCGTGTTATCCCGACTACAGAAAACACGGCTACGGTTCAACTGTTGTAAAGTACATATCCAACAGACTGATTGCCGAGAACAAGACCGTGTATCTTCACAGAGCCAAGAATGCAAATCAGTCGTTTTATAATAATCTCGGTTTTGAACAGTGCGGATCATGGCAGGAATATTATTTTGAAAGGTGATATATTTGAGTTTTTTTGATATAGATGAAAGAGTTATAAAAGCATCCGAAAAGGCAATGGAGCTTTGCAAGGACAAGCTTGCGGAGACTGATGATATTCAGGAATACAACCAGCAGAAGATGATAAAGGCTTTTCAGCTTGCAGATGTTCGTGAAAGTCACCTTTGGGGTTCTACAGGCTACGGATATGACGATGCAGGCAGAGAGGCTCTTGACAAGGTCTATGCCTATGTTTTTGATGCAGAAGACGCACTTGTCCGTCATAATTTCGTAAGCGGTACTCATGCCCTTACAGTTTGCACTTTTCGGCGTTTTAAGACTGGGGACACAATGCTTTCCATAACAGGAATGCCGTATGATACAATCCGTTCTGCTATAGGCATTGAGGGTGACTATCCCGGTTCACTCAAGGACTTTTCAATCAATTTTGAAATGACCGAACTTAATCCTGACGGCACACTTGACTATGACAAAATCGCAAGTGACATTGCAGAGAAAAAGCCTAAAATGGTTTACATACAGCGTTCAAGAGGCTACAGCACAAGACCTACGCTCACATGGAGAGAAATCAAAAAGCTTTGTGAAATTTCAAAAGCCAATTCGCCCGAAAGTATTATTATGCTCGATAACTGTTACGGTGAATTTATTGACAAGGTTGAACCTTTGTCGGTTGGTGTTGATATGATGGCAGGCTCTCTTATCAAGAATCCGGGCGGCGGTATTGCTCCTACGGGCGGATATATTGCAGGTAAGAAAGAACTTGTAGAGATGTGTGCCTACAGACTTACCACTCCCGGTACAGGCAAAGAAATCGGTGCTACCCTTAACGCAAACAGAGAACTTTTTATGGGTGCATACCATGCTCCTCATGTTACAGGTGAAGCACTTAAAACTGCAGTATTTGCATCGGCACTTTTTGAAATTCTCGGTTATGAAACAAGTCCTAAGTACAATGATGCAAGAGGAGATATCATTCAGCTTATCATGCTCGGTAATGCAGAAAAGGTATGCCGCTTTTGTGAGGGAGTTCAGAGCGGTTCGGCTGTTGACAGTTTTGTATCTCCGATTCCGTCGGATATGCCGGGTTACGAAAGTCAGGTAGTCATGGCGGCAGGCGCATTTACTCTCGGCTCATCTATTGAACTTTCTGCAGACGCACCGTTGCGTGAACCGTATGCAGTATGGATGCAGGGAAGTCTTAACTTCCACAGTGGTAAGCTCGGTGTAATGCTTGCGGCAAGTAAGATTTTAAGAGATGAAAAATAATATAATCTTGAGAGATGAAAAATAATATAATCTTGTTGCTTTGATTATAACAGCAAATAAAATCCCGCTTTTGTAAGCGGGATTTTTGCTATGATTTTTTATTGCGTAAGTTTTTAAAAAAGTCGGTGAGAAGTTTTGAACACTCCTCCTGCATAATACCGCCGACTGATTCAGGCTTGAAATTGAACGGCATTTGGAACAGATTTGTAATTGTACCGCAAGCGCCGTTTTTTAAGTCGTAAGCACCAAAATATACCTTTGGAATATGAGCGTTGATTATTGCACCTGCACACATAGGGCAAGGCTCAAGTGTTACATAAATTTCACAGTTCCACAATCTCCAACCGCCAAGCCTTTGACAGGCATTGTATATTGCGTCGGTTTCGGCATGAAGAAGAGCGTTCTTACCCTGTTCACGGCGATTTCTTCCTGTGGCAACAATTTCATCATTTCTGACAATTACCGCACCGACGGGAACTTCCTTTTCCGCAGCGCAATCTCAGCCTGTTCAATAGCCTTTTGCATATAGTATAAAGTTTTATCCATTGTTAATTAATCCTAAATTTGTGATTGTAGTTATCAGAAAAAGTACAAGTGAAAGTATGATGCCGGGATTCACAAGAAATGCAGTCATTTTCTCTTTTAAGCTAAGTTCACTTACAATTCCGTCTTCCTTGTCAGACATTTTGAAAAAGTTCTTATCATTTTTGGCAAGTACGATATATGAAACAAAGCCTGCAATACAGAAGAAAATAATCAGGCTGTAACTGATTATTGTTGCCGCATAATCGGAAACAATGTTTGCATCTCTTAAAATGCTCATGGAAACAGCATATAGGTTATTAAGAAAATGGATTGCAATTGACGGAAGAATGGAATTGAATTTGCAATCGACATACGCAAAAATAAGTCCGAGAATAAACGCAAACGGAATTTGTGATATATTCTGATGCATTGCACCGAACAAAATTGCAGAGCCTATAACTGCTGTTGTATCACCGAACTTTCTCAGAGAACCCATAACTATTCCTCTAAAAGCAAATTCTTCGGCAAAAGCAGGGACGATTGCTGTTGAAATTATGTTCAGAACAATACTCAAAACACTTGAATCTCCGATTGTCAATCCCGAAGATGTGTTTTCAATTCCGAAAAGCGAGAAGTTGTCTGCGATAACACTCGTGGCAACATTTGCAATCATCGCACCCCCCATTCCGAGAAACAGAATGGGTATCATACTTTTTTGTTTTACATATTTTGTACTGATAATATCATTTAAACTGTTTCTTGAAAGCTTTATATAAAAAAATGCAGGAACAACAACGGCAAATACGGAAATAAATATATCCATAAAGTAAGTCAGTATTGAATAATTGTCAGAATAAATATATTTTGCCGAACCAAAAGCCTTGAAAACTTCTACAACTATCATTGCGCTTACTGTCATTGTAAGCGAATACGCAAATACAAAAAAACCTAAACCGCTTGATCTTTGCTTGAGATTATCATATTGGAACTCTTTTTTGAAATTGCGGTTATAATTAAGGTTATTGCCGTAAAACGGCATATTATTACCCGAAAACTGGTTATTTATCAAATTATCACATCCTCAAAGCTATTCTAACATAGAGGCATATTATTTTCAAGGATTAAAACATCCGTATAAAGTATTTGCATGATTAAAATGATGTAATCCGACAAAAAGTAACTTTAAAATACAGTATAATAAATTCACTCAAAATCGACGCCAAAGAAGAAAAACCGTTTGTATTTCACACAAATTGATTTACCTCTATCTACAGCGTAGTAATTAAGGCAAAAATTTAAAAATATAACTTGATTTTCCTGATTTGTATTTGTATAATATGTTTTGCATTTGCCGGTGTGATGGAATTGGCAGACGTAGCGGACTCAAAATCCGCCGGTAGCGATACCGTACCGGTTCAAGTCCGGTCACCGGCACCAAAAGGACATTAACTCATAGAGTTAGTGTCCTTTTTTAGTATATTTCGGAGGGCGATAATTATGGGTGGAATAAGCGTTATGCTTTTAATGGGAATGCTTTCGGCTATGTATATGTTCTTTGTAGCAGTAATTGCCGTGCTGATTATTTATTTTGCAGTAAGCTATGTTTTTGAGAGCATTGCGGCAATGGGTATGTGCAAGAACTTGTACTATAAGCACAGCGGTACAGCTTGGATTCCGTTTTATAATAAATATCTCCTCGGTAAAATTGCAGGGAATAAGGCTTTAGGCATAATAGAAGGTGTGCTGAACCTTTCAATCGCAACCGTTGCCGTTCTGTTTTTCTGCTTTGAACTGGAAATCGGTATCATCGGCTTGATTGCCCTGTTAGCTTGTGTCATTGCCTCATTTGTGATAGATGTAATTATCGCCGATAAAATATTCAAAAATCTTAACATCAGATATTCGGATGTTCTCACAGTAGTAAATGTCCTTACCTTCGGACTTTTTAGACCGATAATACTTTTCGTATTCAGAAATAAGCAGAATACAGTCAGAGTTTAATTTCAAAGGAGCAATACACGCCGTATTGTTCCTTTTCCTTTTGCAAAAATGCCCTGTTTAAGATTATTTTTGTTTCATAATTTTTCGATACAGGCAATTTTTTAAAAAATTCGTCAATTTTTTATTTTTAATTCTCATACGGTTGCTTATTTTTGATTTATATATTATAATGTATCTTGTATTGTTTTTTAATTACGGCGCAAAGCCGCATCTTTATGGAGGATTTGATTATGGAAAAGAAAGAATTACTTTACGAAGGAAAAGCTAAAAAGGTATTTTCTACAGAAGATCCCGATCTCTGCATCGTTTCCTACAAGGATGACGCAACTGCATTCAACGGCGAGAAAAAGGGTACAATCGTTGGCAAGGGTGTTGTAAACAACCGTATGTCAAACTTTATGTTCAAGCTTCTCGAAAAGCATGGCATTGCAACAGACTTTGTTGAAGAGCTTAACGACAGAGATACAGTCCTCAAGAAGGTTGAAATTGTTCCTCTCGAGGTAATTTTAAGAAATAAAGCTGCCGGCAGTCTTTCAAAGCGTCTCGGTCTTCCCGAAGGCACTCCTATGAAGACTCCTGTTCTTGAATTCTGCTATAAGAACGATGAACTCGGCGATCCTATGGTAAATGAATATCACATCCTCGCAGCAGGCTTTGCTACAAAGGAAGAAATCGACACAATCACAGAAATGGCTTTCAAGATTAATGAGATTATGATTGAATTCTTCAAGCAGTGCAAGGTTGATCTTATCGACTTCAAGATTGAGTTCGGCAGATATAAGGGCAAGATTCTCCTTGCTGACGAAATTTCTCCCGATACATGCCGTTTCTGGGATATGGATACTCAGGAAAAACTCGACAAAGACCGTTTCCGTCGTGATATGGGCGGTGTTGAAGAGGCTTATGCCGAAATGATGAAGCGTGTAGGTCTTGCATAATAACTACATTGTGAATTTTTGAATTAAGATATGTGAATTAAACTTTGGATAGTTATTTTGATTAATCGGATGGTGGCACCTTGGAATTTTCTTTCGATAATTTTGCAAAAGAAGGGCTGCACGAAGAGTGCGGAGTATTCGGCATATTCAGCGACGGCACAATTAACCCTGCATACGCTTGTTATAACGGCTTGCTTGCTCTCCAGCACAGAGGACAGGAAAGCTGCGGCATCGCTGTATCTGACGAAGGTGTAATTGATTATCACAAAGATATGGGCCTTGTTACTGAGGTCTTTAACAACAAAATTCTTGATTCTCTCAACGGACAAATGGCGGTTTCGCATGTCCGTTACTCGACTGCAGGCGGTTCTGTGCTGGAAAATGCACAACCGCTTGTTATGCGTTATGTAAAGGGTACGCTTTCAATTGCCCATAACGGCAACCTTACCAATGCGCTTGAAATACGCAGAAGTCTTGAACAGCGTGGCGCAATCTTTCAGACAACAATCGACAGCGAGGTTATCTGCTATGTAATTGCCCGTGAAAGACTTAAATGTCATTCTGTTGAAGATGCCGTTGCAAGAACAATGCAGGTAATTGAGGGCGCTTATTCGCTCCTTGTTATGAGCCCGAGAAAGCTTATTGCGGCTCGTGATCCTCACGGATTCAGACCGCTTTGTATGGGCAAGTACAACGATTCCTATGTTTTTGCAAGTGAAAGTGCGGCTCTTGATGCCTGCGGTGCAGAATTTGTCCGTGATGTTGAACCGGGCGAAATCGTAATTGTAGACCAAAACGGTGTCCGCAGTATGAAACCCGACTTTGGTGACAAGAAAAAGGCACTTTGCATTTTTGAGTATATTTATTTTGCCCGTTCAGACTCCTTTATTGACGGAGTAAGCGTTTATGAGGCAAGAAAGCAGGCAGGACGAATTCTTGCAAGGAAATACCCTGTTGAGGCTGATATGGTTGTCGGTGTTCCCGAATCGGGAATTGATGCCGCAATCGGTTACAGCGAAGAATCCGGAATTCCTTATGAAAAGGCTATTGTGAAGAACAGCTACATCGGCAGAACCTTCATAAAGCCAAGTCAGAAGGAACGAATGAAAAGCGTAAAAATTAAACTCAACCCGATTGCCGACAAAATCAAAGGCAAGAGAGTTGTTATTATTGATGACAGCATTGTGCGTGGTACAACTGTTGACCGAATTGTTACAATGCTCAAAGAGGCAGGCGCAAAAGAGGTACATATGCGTATCAGTTCACCTCCGTTTATGTGGCCGTGTTATTACGGTACAGACATTCCGTCAAGAGGAGAACTTATTGCCTGCAACCATACAATCGAAGAAATCACAAAGCTCAGCAAGGCTGATTCCCTCGGATATCTCCCTGTTGAGTCACTTCGTGAGATGATTCACAACGCTCCAGTAGGCTTTTGTGACGGTTGCTTTACGGGTAATTACCCCGCTCCTATCACAAAAGAAACCTTTAAGGGCAAAGAGCGTGGCGGAATGAACTTCGATGAAAACAATAAAAAGGACAACTAATTGAAAGGATGTAAATAATGGTAAAAGATACTTATGAATCACCCTTGTCAGCCCGTTATGCAAGCAAGGAAATGAAATACATTTTCTCGCCGGATAAAAAATTCAGAACATGGAGAAAGCTCTGGATTGCTCTTGCAGAATCGGAAAAAGAACTCGGACTCCCAATTACACAGGAGCAGATTGACGAACTCAAGGCTCATGCTGATGATATCAACTATGAAGTTGCACAGGAAAGAGAGAAAATTGTTCGTCACGATGTAATGTCACATGTATATGCTTACGGTGTTCAGTGTCCGAACGCAAAGGGCATTATTCATCTCGGAGCAACCTCCTGCTATGTCGGTGATAACACAGATATCATCATTATGACAGAAGGACTCAATCTTATCAGAAATAAGCTTATCACCGTTATCCGCAACCTTTCAAAGTTTGCCGATGAATACAAGGCTCTTCCAACCCTTGCATTCACTCATTTTCAGCCTGCACAGCCTACAACAGTAGGTAAGAGAGCGACTCTCTGGCTTCAGGAGCTCCTTATGGATCTTGAAGATGTTGAGTATCAGCTTTCAAAGGCTAAGCTTCTCGGTTCAAAGGGTACAACAGGTACACAGGCAAGTTTCCTTGAACTCTTTGACGGAGATCACGAAAAGTGCAAAATGCTTGACCGTAAGATTGCAGAAAAAATGGGCTACAAGGATTGTTTCCCTGTATCAGGTCAGACATATTCAAGAAAGCTTGACTCACAGTTTCTCAATGTTCTTGCGGGAATTGCTCAGTCAGCCGCTAAATTCTCAAATGATATCAGACTTCTTCAGCACCTCAAAGAGGTTGAAGAGCCGTTTGAAAAGAATCAGATCGGTTCATCGGCTATGGCTTACAAGCGTAACCCAATGAGAAGTGAGCGTATAGGTTCACTTTCAAGATATGTTATGGTTGATGTTCTCAACGGTTACTTTACAACTGCCACACAGTGGTTTGAAAGAACACTTGATGACTCAGCCAACAAGCGTCTCAGCATTCCGGAGGCATTCCTCGCAGTTGACGGTATCCTTTCACTTTATGCAAATGTTGCAGACGGTCTTGTCGTTTATCCAAAGGTAATTGAACAAAGACTCAGAAAAGAACTTCCGTTCATGGCAACAGAGAATATTATGATGGATGCAGTTAAAAAGCGTGGTGCTGACAGACAGCAGCTTCACGAGAAAATCCGTGAGCATTCAATGGCTGCGTCAAGAGTAGTTAAGGTTGAAGGCGGCGAAAATGATCTTCTCGAAAGAATTGCCGCAGATGAGGCATTCGGTGTTACTCTTGAAGAACTTGAAAAGATTCTCAAGCCTGAAAACTACACAGGCAGAGCAAAAGAGCAGACAGAGGACTTTCTCAACGAGTGCATCAAGCCTGTTCTTGAAAAGTACGCTGATGTTGAGTCTGACAAGCCTGAAATTAATGTTTAATTAACTGATTTAATCGAACCTTTGGTTCAAGTATATATTTTATTTATAGCAGACTATGCGTCTGTAAAAAGGAGTTTTGTAAAATGGTAAAAGCAATTGTAGGTGCCAACTGGGGCGACGAGGGCAAGGGTAAAATTACCGATGTTCTTGCAAACGACAGCGACATCGTAATTCGTTTTCAAGGCGGTGCAAACGCAGGACATACAATTGTCAACGATTACGGAAAATTTGCTCTTCACCAGCTTCCTTCGGGTGTTTTCCATCAGAATATCACCAATATAATCGGCAACGGTGTTGCTTTCAGCGTTGAAAACTTCGTTAAGGAAATGGCTCACCTCAAAGATCGCGGAGTCCCCGAGCCAAACATTATTATTTCTGACAGAGCACAAATTGTTATGCCTTACCATGTAGCATTTGACTGCTATGAGGAAGAGCGTCTCGGCAAAAATTCTTTCGGTTCAACAAAGAGCGGTATCGCTCCGTTCTATTCTGACAAGTATTCAAAAATCGGTTTCCAGATTAATGAACTTTATGATGATCCCGATTCACTCAGAGAGAAAATCAGACATGCGCTTGAAATCAAGAATGCAACTCTGAAAAACCTCTACAACAAGCCCGAAATCACAGAACAGGAAGTTTTTGACAAGCTAATGGAATATAAGGAACTTCTTGCTCCTTATGTTGGTGACGCATTCACTTTTGTTCATAATGCGCTCAAAGACGGAAAGAATATTCTTCTTGAAGGACAGCTTGGTTCACTCAAGGATACTGACTTCGGCATTTATCCTATGGTTACTTCATCCAATACAATTGCAGGTTACGGTGCTGTAGGCGCAGGTATTCCTCCGTATGAAATCAAAGAAATCATCACGGTTGTCAAGGCTTATTCAAGTGCAGTAGGCGCAGGCGAATTTGTTTCTGAAATCTTCGGCGATGAGGCTGACGAACTTCGCAGAAGAGGCGGTGACGGCGGAGAATTTGGTGCAACAACAGGCAGACCGAGAAGAATGGGTTGGCTTGACCTCGTTGCAACACGCTACGGTTGTATGGTTCAGGGTGCAACACAGGTTGCGTTCACGGTTCTTGATGTTCTCGGATATCTTGATGAAATCCCTGTTTGTGTAGGTTATGAGCTTGACGGCAAGGAAATTGACTACTTCCCGTCAACAACAAAGCTTAAAAGATGCAAACCTATCCTCAAAAAGCTCAAGGGCTGGAAGTGTTCAATTTCAGGTATTACAGAATATGACAAACTTCCTAAGGAATGCCGTGAATACATTGAATTTGCCGAAAAGGCTATCGGTGTGCCGATTACAATGGTTTCAAACGGTCCTTCCAGAAACGATATTATTTACAGATAATTAAAATATTAATTGAATACCGCACAAATTCTGTGCGGTATTCTTTAAATTTGAAAGGAATTTTACTATGAGCAATGCTACAAAAGAAACTGTCATTGTTCTTGATTTCGGCGGTCAGTACAATCAGCTGATTGCAAGAAGAGTTCGTGAGTGCAATGTGTATTGCGAAATTCTTCCTTACACCGTTGATATTCAGAAAATCAAAGACATTAACCCAAAAGGTATTATCTTCACAGGCGGTCCTAACAGCGTTTATGACGAGTCATCACCGCACTATACTCCTGAAATTTTTGAACTCGGAATCCCGATTCTCGGCATTTGCTACGGTTGTCAGCTTATGGCATACACGCTCGGAGGCAATGTTGTTTCGGCTACAGACAATTCATCAAGTGAGTACGGCAAGACAGTTACAAGATATAATAACAATGATATCCTCTTTAAATCCGTAAAGAGTGAAGGAATTTCATGGATGAGTCACCGTGACTATATCAATGAAGCTCCCGAAGGATTCAGCATTACAGCTACAACGGATGTATGTCCCGTAGCCGCAATGTCATGTCCTGAAAAAAAGTTTTACGGTGTTCAGTTCCATCCCGAAGTTAACCATACAGATAACGGTAAAGATATGCTCCGTTCATTCCTTTACGATGTTTGCGAATGTAAGGGTGAGTGGAAAATGGAGAGCTTCATCGACACAACTGTTGCACAGCTTAAAGAGCAGATTGGTGATAAGGGTGTAGTTCTCGGACTTTCGGGCGGTGTAGATTCATCCGTTGCCGCAGCACTTCTCAGCAAGGCAGTCGGTAAACAACTTACCTGCGTTTTCGTTGATCAGGGACTTATGAGAAAAGATGAGGGTGACTTTGTAGAGCAGACCTTTACAAAGCTTTTTGATATGAACTTTGTCCGCATTAATTGTCAGGAAGAGTTCCTTGCAAAGCTTAAAGGTGTTGAAGAACCCGAAGAAAAGCGCCACATTATCGGCACAGAATTCTATAAGGTGTTCTGGAACAAAATCCGTGAAAGCTACGGCGAGGGTTACTTTGCACAGGGTACAATTTATCCCGACCGTATCGAAAGCGGTAAAGGCGATGCCGCAAAAATCAAAACACATCACAATCAGGTTGGTATCCCGGAAGATATTGACTTTGCAGGTGTAATTGAACCGCTTAAAGACCTTTTCAAGGATGAGGTAAGAGTAGTAGGTGAGAAGCTTGGACTTCCGCACGACCTCGTATGGCGTCAGCCGTTCCCGGGTCCGGGACTCGGTGTGCGTGTAATCGGTGAAGTTACAGCCGAAAAGGTTCGTATTCTTCAGGAAGCCGATGCAATTCTTCGTGATGAAATGGATAAGTGCGGTTACGCAGATAAAATGAGCCAGTTCTTCGCAGTCCTACCGGGTGTTAAAACCGTTGGCGTTATGGGTGACGCAAGAACATATGACGAACTCATCGCCCTCCGTGCCGTTACAACCGATGATTTTATGACAGCCGACTGGGCAAAAATCCCCTACGAAATCCTAGGCAGAGTCTCCAACCGTATCATAAATGAAGTAGAACATGTCAACAGAGTAGTCTATGATATAACAAGTAAACCCCCCGGAACAGTAGAGTGGGAATAACGGACTAAAATGCCGAAAGCCTGTATTTATGCGGGTTTCCGGCATTTGTTTTATCAAATGGTTCTAGTTTGGCTCTATTTGTGGGGAGAGTAATAGCAAGATTAAGGGGAAATTGTGAAAAAGATAATTATATTAAGAGGTAACTCTGGAAGTGGAAAAACAACAGTAGCTAGAGCGTTGCAAAAGAAATTTGGATGCAATACAATGATGATTTCACAAGATGAGATTAGGGAAAATATCTTGTGGGTTAAAGATGGCGTTGATACTAAGGCATTACCACTTATGATAGAATTTATGAAATATGGGTATGAGCATTGTGATGTGGTTATTTTAGAGGGCATCATGTATGATGAGTGGTATAGTCCTTTGTTAAAAACGGCAAATGAATTGTATGGAATGGATATATATGCGTACTATTTTGATATACCATTTGAAGAGACGGTCAGGCGGCATAATACACGAGATAAATAACAGGAATTTGGTGAAGAAGATATGCGTAGATGGTGGAGAGAAAAGGATTTTTCATCAGTTTTTAAAATAAAAACACAATAAAAATCTGATTATCCGCTAAAACACAGTATCTATCAGCATTTTCAAGGGAACAAATACATCAATTTACTACTTATTTACTACCATTGAATGAGCCTTGATACGCCAGTTTCCCTAGATATGCAAAGATATGGTACAGCACATCAGTATTGAAACAAGAAAAAAATTGAATATTTTATAAGACTATGGAACGCCTAAAATGACGTTCCTTTTCTATTTCCAGCCGTTCTTATTGGACGGCTATTT
>ENA-OQEX01000058-OQEX01000058.1-human-gut-metagenome-genome-assembly--contig:-NODE-58-length-60845-cov-11.431058_pt1 | contig 60845 bp, 87 predicted proteins | sample MGYA00242802_ERZ504649 | MGnify/ENA primary metagenome ERZ504649 (study PRJEB26092, sample SAMD00036194) | human gut metagenome | host: Homo sapiens | study: EMG produced TPA metagenomics assembly of...
CAGGTCGACCGTCGGAGCGGTCGTGGCTGAGGTTTCGGCTTGACGCTCGGCAGATCCGCCGCGCCTTGTCGTCAGGTTCGCGTACTTGCGCCATGCCGTGCGGTCGCCGCGGAACTTGTTCAGGTCGAGTCGTCCGGACCAGCCGCTGAGACTGCCGTTGGACGTGTACTGCCTCATCACCTCGCCGCGCGCTCCGATGTTCCACGGGGCGGTCTGGTAGCCGGTGACGAGGTTCGTCGCGTACTGGGCGATCCAGATGCCGCAGTTTAGTTCGGTCTCCATGCCGGCGACCTGCCAGTAGCCGGAGTCCATCGTGTAGATGATGGGGTTCACGCCCGTCAGTCGCTTGACCTCGCGGGCCCACCTGCGTGGCCACTGCTTGTCGCCCCAGGCGGCGTTGTCCTGCGCCTCCCAGTCGAGGATCAGGACGCTCTTGTGCACGTATCCGCGCACGTTGTCGACGAAGAACCGGGCTTCGGTCTCCGGGTTGCCGCCGCGCGCGTAATGGTAGACGCCGGTCTCCTTGCCGCTGTTGATGGCTCCGGCGAGCTGACGGTTAGCGTCGGTGTTGACGCCGTTGGACAGGCACCCGCCGTACACGCCGCCGGAACCCCATGTGGTGCCGACGATGACGAAATCTGCCGGCACGGTCGCGGTGTCGATGCCGCACTGCCAGTTCGAGATGTCGTATCCGTTCATGTCGGCCATCGCGGCCGGCGCGACAGCCATGGAGATGGCGACCGTGAGCGCGGTCAGTAGCTTGCGCCATTGTCGGCGTGGATTCATGTGCTTGTGTTTCGGCTTGCCTTTGTTGAGGATGTTCAATTCCTCTCCTTTCCTTTGTCCGTACCGTCCGCCTTGTACGGACGGTGTGGAAATCTTTTGAATCTTTCAATCTGTGTTCGCGATATGCGCGTCACGTATGTCTTGGATCATCGAGGTTCCGGTTCCATTGCCGCCCAGACCGTGGTAAGCGGCATATATTCGTTCCGCGCTTTGCTTCAACGGAATGCTCGCAACACCACCTGCATCGACCATCTGACGGTGCAGAGCCTCGAGTTTGCAGAACAACAGTTCCCTGACGCCCTCATGCAGTGGATCGTGACGTTGGTCGACCTTGCTCAGAATCCAGGTGACGAACACGCCGCTGCCTCCGCTGCCGATGATGGCGATAACGATTGCGACGATGGTTTCCTGGCTCATTGGGAATCCTTCCGAAAGGAAAATCCCACACGTGGCTACCGTTGGAAGCCGCGATAACCACGTGTGGGATTTTGGAGGTTGAAATGTTGTTGGGAACGTTTGTGAATGAGGTCTGGTGGCCCTCCTGCGGGAAGCTCCGCGAGTGCACGAGGGTGGGCTACGAGTCGGCCTACCGCTGCCACATCCAGCCGAAATGGGCTGACGTCGACATGGAGTCGATCACCGCGAACGACATCGAGGAGTGGCTCGGCTCGTTCGATCAGGCCGGCGCCGCGCGCAAGGCGTGGGCCGTGCTGCGGGCGATACTCCGACTCGCCTATCGCAAGGGAGTCACCGACAATGACGTGACACGTCGTGAAATCAGACTGCCGCACCTGCGGCGGTATGAGCCGCGCGTGCTCGACGCCAGACAGGTAAGACGGCTGCTCAAAGGCTTCTACGGTCACGCGTTGGAAGCCTGGTTATTGGTCTCCGTCTGCGCGGGACTGCGCCGATGCGAGTCCGTCGGCATTGAATGGGCCGACTTGGATTTACGCCGGGGAACCGTGACCGTCAAAAGGTCAGTGCAATGGGTCGCTGGACATGAAACGGTCACCGACCCGAAGACCGACCAGAGCCGACGGACGGTCGCACTACCACGGTTCGCAGTCAAACGGCTCGCGCAATTGCGCCACGGCAGAACCGGCAGGCTGGTCGGCGATCTGAACGCCAACCAGGTGGCAGCTCATTACACGTCATGGTGCCAACGCATGAAACTCCCCTGCGTGCCGCCAAGGAACCTCAGGCACACCTTCGGCACTCTGGCAATCGCTGCGGGAGCCGATATCTCAGTGGTCGCACGACAACTCGGTCACAGCGACATCAAGACAACCGCCCGCTACTATCTCCGCCCCGATTTGTCCGTGCTGAGAAGTCTGCAGCGGGCATGGGAAAGACTCATCATCGGAGCCGCGTAGCTTTCCGTAACCCTCACCAGATCGAACCAGAATTGGAACGTGAATTACCGTACCGCGCTGGTAGGCAAGCTGTTGATCGTCGCATTCCACGCAATCCGAGTCGGTAGCGACTGGAATGCGGCGAAAGAATGGGAGACATCCCCGCTTTTCACACTCCCAGCCGGTTTGGAGGCGGCTTTCGAGGTGCATTGCGCCGCAGTATCCAATTCGAGCATCGGATTGCATGGCGTCGAAGTGCAGGTGGCGCAGCACACCATCGCCTTGCGTTCCTCGGGAAAGATGACAGTAGGCGCAAACGGGGATGGTCGAAGGCTGTATCACGGTGCCACTTGTCTAGGAGAACGTCACTCCACTAGGAATCGGCATGGAAAAACGCTGCATCAGAATGTTCTCCCCTGCCAATTCCGCCAAGTAACGTAATACTGCCATCCGGATTCCATTTCGCTTGCTTGTTGTAGTGCGGATCCGCAAGACTTGATCCAACACATCCCAGTCCAATTGTGGCCGATGGACGTATCCCTGACTGATATAACCAGACACGGTAGTTCGAGATTTCGACGGTTGATTTGAAAGAGCTCAAATCGACATACAGCATGTTGCCCTTGACGGTAATCGTGTTGGATCCACCATATAGGGCGCCAACAAACGATCCTGTGTCCTGAAACTTAAAGGTAGCAGTGAGGGTTACGGAAAGCTATTCAGGCGAGAATGTAGGTCATCGTCCCGGAGAACGTGCCGCTGTTCTGCCCCGCGCCACAATTGGCATAACGGAAATTGCCATTCGTTTCCAGAATGAAATCACGCTGGCTGCCACCATCACGCCCCGACCACGTGCCATGCGTGACGACCGCAGGCTCCAACCCTCCGGAATTGTACCGAACTGTCCACTGCCCCACGAGTCAGTGCTCGCGCTTTTCCAGTTGATGCTAATCTGCGCGATCTTGCCAGACTTCACGCCGGTCACGGTGCCATACTGTGATTTAATCAAAGTCTGGGTTACGGAATCCCACAGTTGGCTCATCGGAGGCAACTGCTTGACAAGCATGACAGGAGTTCCAGCGGTGATGCCACTGATTGGAATGCGGGCGATCGGAATCCACACGGTACCGGAATTGTTCAGGATACTACCCGACGGAACCGTGGGATCAGCCGCCGTGCCACTGGTGGCGGTGCCCTTCAACACAGCGAGCGCGATCGTTTCGATGTTGTTCGAACCTCGCGTGTATTTCACGCAGATCAGGTCGTTGCGGTTCCGTCCCGTGACTCCGCTTTCGATCGTGACGGTCTCCGCCGCGGTGACGCGTGCGTATCGTCCTTCGATCACAAGGTTGAGGACCGGGATGAGCGCTTTGTTTGCTGACTGCATGGTCACGGCGGGGAATTTGCCGTCGCTGCCTTGCAGCAGGTAGTTGCCGTTTCCGACCAGTCCGGCCTGCATGGCTCCTTGGTCGCTGGATGTGATGTGCGGAGCGCCGGCCTTGCCGGTGATGAGATTCATGGTCATGGTCATTCCTTCCTATCTGTTGTGTTGTTGAGGTATGCGGCGTAGGCGGCGTCCTGCGTGGCTGCCAGCGCTTTGAACGTCTGCCAGCATGCGGTACAGACGAGCGCGCCCTGTGCGACTCCGTCGACGGTGGTGTGTGTGATGTCGTGCCAGTCGCTGGAGGTGCGTGGGTCACCGTCGGCGAGGTATGCGGAGGCGTGGCATCGGTCGCAGGTGTATCTGGTGATGTTCGTGGTTCGTGCCATTGATGTTCCTTTCTCTTTCAGGCTGTGCGCTGGTAGATGTGTCCCGGAAGCGTCGTGCCGCATTCCTTCCAAGTGCCTCCGTAGGTTGTTCCCGGATTGGCCGCGGAAGTGGTCCAGTAAAGTGAGCCCACGGGGTGGGCGGCGATGAATGCCTGGTTCACGCTCATGCCGTTGTCTCCCTTGTCACCCTTCGGCCCTTTGTACACGACGTAGCTACCGACGCCTTTGACAGTCACATCGCTACCGTTGATGGCGGTGACCTGCCAGAACCCAAGTTCAAGACCATCTGTGCGTTGATATTGGTCAAAAATGGTGTCTCCGACCTGCAGGTTTCCATTTGGCTGAATACCAGATAGGGCAATTTTTCTCACTTCTCCGCCCCCACCCGAACCGTCGATGTCGCCATTGAATTTCCGTAGGCTCAGTCCTCGTGGCCCAGTGGCTCCCGTTGGACCCTTCGCCCCGGTGGCGCCGGTCGCTCCGGTGGCCCCGGTCGGGCCTTGCGGTCCTTGCACTCCCTGCTTGCCTTGCGGTCCGGTATCGCCCTTGGGGCCTTTGACATTGCCAAGTAGAATCTTCGTCATGCGTGCTCCTTATTTTCCGTCGTTGATCGTGTAGTACAGGTCGCCAGTCGCCTGATCGTAGGAGACGGGAGCTTCTGACGCGGTGGCCGTGTCCGCGTATACGGCGTACAGGTCTCCGTTCGGATCGACCTGGAGCGTGAAGAATCCTGATGCGGGTGCCGTCACGCCGCTGGCGCCCTGCGGACCGGACGGCCCCTGTGGACCCTGCAGTCCCTGAACGCCCTGCGCTCCTTGCTTGCCTTGCGGGCCGGTGGCCCCGGTAGCTCCAGTAGAACCGGTGGGGCCAATGGGACCGGCCGGACCAGTAGGCCCGGTGGGACCTGCTGGCCCGGCCGGCCCGATATCCCCTTTGTCTCCCTTGTCACCCTTCAGACCTTCAGGGCCTTGCGGACCAGTAGGCCCGGCGGCTCCAGTGGCTCCTTTGGGGCCTTGCGCACCGATGATGGATTGACGTGAAATCGTCTTTCCCGTGAATAGGCTGCCGGACTGTGAAACGCACTGCCAGACGATGCTGTATTTTCCGCCACCTGACAATGCGGTCGAATATTCGTTGGCGAGTGGTGTTCGGTTCAACCATTCGCTCACGTTCCCCGTGAAAGTGGATCCCACCGGATATTCGCCGACGAGGGATTTCTTCATCACGAGCGCCGGAAGGCCGACGTCGCCTTTAGCTCCCTGAACGCCCTGCGCTCCTTGCTTGCCTTGCGGGCCGGTGGCCCCGGTATCGCCCTTGTCGCCTTTGGGGCCTTTGATGTTGCCGATCAATAGTCGCGTCATGTGTCACCTTTCCGGGATGTCCACGTACAGGTTCCCGCTCTCGGAGTCCCAGACGAACGAGGGTGGGTTCGTGTTGTCCGGATAGTTCACGTACAGGTCGCCGTCGCCTTCCATGCTGAGCGTGAAGAAGCCGTTCGAGGGGGCGGATACGCCGCTGTCGCCCTTGTCACCCTTCTCCCCTTGCGGGCCCTGGATGCCTTGGGAACCTTGGATGCCTTGTCTGCCCTGGGGGCCGGTCGCTCCCTGTGGACCCGTGGGACCCTGCGGACCTGTGGAACCCGTCGGGCCTTGCGGTCCCGCCGCGCCGATCGCGCCGGCATCACCCTTATCGCCTTTCTCGCCGCGTATCCCCTGCAGTCCCTGTGGGCCTTCGGGACCGGCGACGCCTTGCGGCCCTCGCTCCCCGGTCGCTCCTTCCTCTCCCCGAGGACCGGTGGATCCGGTCGCTCCGGTGGCCCCCTGTGGTCCTGTGTCGCCCTTGTCGCCCTTCTCCCCTTGCGGACCCTGGTCGCCTTTCGGAAGCCCCAAATTCAAGGTTTTGTCGCTGCCGGCGCCCGTGAGCGACGCGCTTGCCTGTGCACCGGGGGCGAGCGTGTCCACCGAACCGATTTTCAGGCCGGTGATGTAGTCGCCTTTCGGCTGTTTACCCGACAATGCGTTGTTGAGCGAGTCGATGTCGTTTCTGGTCACGTCGGCGCTGAACGTCCAGGCGTCGAGTTTGAGGCCGGCTCCAGCGTAGTAGGCGTGGCCACCATCCCCGATGGAGGATTCTCCGCTGTTGCCGCCGGCGCTGGCACCTCCGGATTCGTAGGTGACGGTGAGCACGCCTCCCGAAACCTTGACGATCTTCTTGGAGATCTCGGCAGTGACGACGAGGCCCGTGTTGTTGTCACGGCCCGTGACCAGGTCGCCGACGTCCGCGTCGATGCCGTCAGGAATGTCCACGTCGATGGTGCTGGTGTTCCGAAGTTCCTGGAATTTCTGCCTGCCCTTGTCCTCGAGCTCGTCGGCTTCGGCGTTGGACAACTCGTATGTGGCGGTGCGTTCGTCAAGCCCTTTGAGTGTCTGCGTGTGGCTGAACGTGCCGTTCGCGTCGGCGTACCAGTGGATGACGGTACGGTCCTTGAGTTCGCCCTTGCCCAGACAGATGAGATGGTTGATCGGGTGCGCCGCCTGTTTGGCGGTGAAGTCGATGAGGTCCGAGTCGATGCTGTCGCCGATCGTGCGGACGGGCATGGCGCTCATGGCCACCTTGTCGCCGTCATTACGCAACCGGAGTTTGAGTCCGCTTGCCCTGAGCATCTTGACCAGACCGCTGTACAGGTCCACGTACCGGTCGAACTGGCAGGTGGTCTTGTGGTCGGCGCTTTCGTCGGTGACGGTGAACAGGCCTTGCAATCCCGCACGGCTGACGAGCGTGCGCATGATGACGGGAATCGTGCCGGACAGGGTGAGGTAATCGTTGTTCCTGTCCGGTTCGATGATCTTCGAAGCGAGCACTCCATGCCAGTCGCGGCCATGCCATGTGACGGTGGACAGGCCTCCGTCCACGTCGACATCCGTGTCGTCGATGATGCCGCCGTACTCGGTGCCGTCGATCATGATGCGGCTCCCCGCCTTGAGCGCGGCGTCTTCGACCTGCAGGTCGAAGTCGTTCTCCCCGCTGCCGAACGCGAGGTCGAGCGTGTATGAGGCGTGGCTCGCCACGGGTTTGCCTGTGGCGTCGGTGACGATCAGGTCCATGGCGGTTCGCTCCTTTCCTCGCAGACCGTCAAGTCGAATTGGAATCCTCCCGGCCAACTGATCGGCTGTGTTCCGGGCGCGAGCGGTTGGAACACGTACCGGCCGGAATCCTTGCCCGACCCTCGCACGGCCTGCGCGAAGCAGTTGGTGGCGAGCCCGGTGCCGCTGACCATGGTGACGGTCCTGACATCGCCGGTGCCGTCGATTTCCAGACGTGAGCCGATGGTACGGTCACGTCGACCTCGTACCGGTTGTTTCCGATGATGACGTACGGTTGCGCGCATGGTCCGAATATCGTGAGTTTGACCGGCTGCGGGATGGATGTGTCGTTGACGATTTCCGCGCCCAATGCCATGCCGGCGAAATCATGCGGATAATCATGCGGATAGTCCAGGTCGGAGGTTCCGGAATCGTATCGCGGCGTGAAATGCGTCATGGTCGAACGACGCCACACGCCATCGGCCAGTACGATGGTCAACTGCGTCTCGACCATCGTGGGCGTGATGGACTGCGGCTCGCTTTTCGTGATCCACGCTCCGGCTTTCCACTCGCCGTCGGCGATGAGCGTGCCTGGTTCTCCGGAGGCCATGTCGGCGTCCGCGAGGCGGCGCAATAGGTCGAGCGTCTCCGGAGAATCGTGGATCTTCACGGGGATGGTCGTCTCACGTGTCTTGCGTGTGATGCCCGTGATGCCGCGCGAGGCGAGGCTGTAATCCCAGATGCGGGCGCGCAGTCCAGTGAGCGTCCCGCCGTAGAGCGGCCCTTCGAAACCGATCGACTCGCCTGTCGCGCCGCTCACGTAGCTCAGGGTTCTCATGCCACGCTCCTTACGAGTCTTGCGAAGTCACGCTGGGTGAACGGCCGGTCGTCGGCCGTCGCCGTTTCGACAGCTTCGATCAGCGTGTCCATCCTGCCGATGACGGTTTCCAAGAGTCTGTCGGAATCCGATGGCGTGGCCGTGGTGACGTTCAATCGTCCGGTCTTCGACCAGTCCGTGCCGTCGAGGCTCATCGAGGAGACGAGCGAGTCCATGGACCGGTCGACCACGGCGGCCGAATCGTCGATGCCCAGGGCCATGCCCCGGCCGATCATCACGCCGACCTCGTCACGCATGAGGCGTGATGGTGAGTGGATGCCGAGTTTGCTTTTGACAGCGGAGATGGCATCGTTGACGCCGGAGAGCAGGCTCGACGCGATGCTGCCGATCTTGCTCTGGATGCCGCTGACGATGCCGTTGACGATATTCGCTCCGATGCTGAGCATGCGGCCCGGCAGTGATGACAGGGTGCTGACGATGTTCTGCACGAACTGGTTGCCGGCCTGCAACGCCTTGGACCCCATCTGGGACGCCCAGCTGGCAACGCTGGAAATAGTCGCGGACAGCCATGAGCCGATTCGTCCCGGCAATTCGGAGAGGAACGTACCCACGCTCGTGAGGAACCGGCTGCCGCCTGGATGGCCTGCGACGCCATGTTGGAAACCCACGCCGAGGCTGAGGCTACGGCTCCCGCGAGCCAGCTAGCCACATTGCCGGGCAGCTGGGTGAGGAACGTGCCGACGTTCTGCAGGAACTGCGTACCCATCTGTAGAGCTTGCATGGCCGTGGACGACACCCATGCGCCGATGCTCGCGGCTGTCGAGGCGAGCCATGCGGCCACGTTCCCTGGGAGTTGGGCGAGGAACGTGCCGACGTTCTGCACGAATTGCATGCCCATCTGGAGGGCCTGCGCGCCGAACGCGACCGCGTACAGCGCGATTGACGTGACGGTGTAGCCGAGCCAGTAGCGATCGTCTCTGGCAGGTTCATGATGCGTTGGCGAGGTTTGTGAGGAACTGTTGTCCGGCCTGCAATGCGGACTGGCCAAGCTCACGGCCCATGATGCGACGGCTGACGCTGCTCCGGCGAGCCAGCTGGCGATGTTGCCGGGCAGTTGTTGGAACCATTGTCCGACACCTTGGATGGCCGACGGGAGCGTCGAGGTGAAGAACGTGACGATGGTCTGGCCGATAGAGGTGACCTTGCCGACGGTCGCCTGCCACGCGGACGAGAGGAACGACGTGAACGACGCCCACATTTGACGTCCGGTATTGGTCTGGGTGAAGAACCATGCCAATGCGGCCACGACCGCACCGATGGCTACGACGAGCATTCCGATAGGATTCGCGTCCAAAGCAGCGCTGAATGCCAATTGCACGGCGGTCGCGGCCTTGGTCACCGCACTCCACGCCGATTGAGCGGTCTTGACGATGTTGAACGAGCCAGCGAGTTGCTTCAGACCGCCCGCCACACTTCCCGCGTCGGAGATCTTGCCAATCAAATCGAACGCGGCCGTAGCGGTCTTCTCCACACCGGAGGCAGTCGCGGAAATGGCCTTCAGTCCACCGGAAACTGTCTTCAGCCGGCCGAGACGATATCCCAGCCTTTGACCGCGAGCAATGCAATGGTGATGGCTTTCAACGCGCCGGATACCAGTGCGCCGTTCTGCTGCGCCCACTGTCCGACCGACTGCAGCCAGCCTCCCACCGTCATGAGCACGCCGGTCAAAGTGTTCAACAGTCCGGCGAAGCTCTGCGCCGCGGAACTGGCGGTGCGCGCGCTGTCGTTGAAGCCGAAGGCTGCGAGACCGCGGCCGCCAATCCGGAAACCAGCGAGCCCAATCCGGAGATGACGCCGGTCAGGCTTTCAAGGAACGGCTGCAACGCGCCCGTCTCGATGAACGTGTTGACGAACGTCTTCGCCCATCCCGCCGCGTTCGACAACGCCTGCGCGACCGAAGCGACCACTCCCGCGAGCGCGCCGGCGGTTGTGGAGAACATTGTGGCGGCTTCGCCGCCATTGTTGAGTCCGCCTATGAGTGATGTGGTTGCGTTCCAGAGGCCAGTGAGTTGGCTTTTGAGGCTGGCCGTCGCCGAGGCGAGCATCTGGAAGCCGGGGATGTTGGAGATCGTGTCGCCAAGGTTTTTGAGTTTCGCCTGTGTGGCGGGTATCGCGTTCTCGAGATCTTGTTGGAGTGCCGCTCCGACTTTTTGCAGGGTTGGTGTGACGGCTGCGGTGAATGTGTCGATGAGTGGGATGGCTTGGTTGAACAGGCCGCGTAAGCCGTTGAGGACTGGTGTGGCGGCTGTTTCTCCGAGTCGGCTCAACGCGGCTTTCACGTTGGCCAGGGCGCCGGTGAATGTGGTGCCTGCGGATAGTGCGGCGCCGCCTAGGCCTTCCTGCATGGCGTCGGCGAAGGTTTGAAAGTCGATTTTGCCGTCCGAGACCATGTCGGACACTTCGGCGCTGGTCTTGTTCAGGTGCTTGCCGAGCATCTGGAGGACTGGGATGCCGCTCGACATGAGCTGGAGCATGTCGTCGCCCTGGAGTTTGCCTCGGGCGGCGACGGAACCGAAGATCATGCCGATGTCGGTCAGGCTTCTGCCGCTGATCTGCGCGGTGTCGGCCACGGTCTTGAGGACCTTGGTGAGCTGGTCGCCTTCCTTGATGCCGGATGCTGACAGGCTGGCCGCGACGGTCGCGGCGTCACCCAATCCGAACGCGGTGCCCTTGACGGAGGCGAGCGCGTCGTTCATGATTTCGGTGACGCTCGCGCTGTCGTGGCCGAGGCCTTTGAGCTTGGCTTGCGCGTTCTCGATGTTGAGGGCGCGGGTGAAGCCGCCTTTGGCGGCCAATGCGGTGATGCCGCCGGCGAGGGTGGCGATCGCGCCGGTGCCGACCTTGCCGATTTTGCCGAATGCCCCGCCGATCTTCGAGATGAGGGTGTTGGAGCTTTTCTTGGAGGCGTTGTTGACGGCGTCGCCGATGTCGCCTTCGATGCTTTTGCCGAATCCTTTGCCGGATGGTTCGACGTGGACGTATGCGACGCCTATGTCCTGTGCTGCCATCGTGTTTCCTTATTCGTAGGTTGGGATTCCGATGGCGGTCGGAGTCAGAGGTCGTCGTTGATGTGGAAGTAGGCTTTGAGCCGTTCCCTGTCCTCGCGTTGACGGCGGGTGAGGTTGTGCGTCGGGGTTGGCGGGCGGAGCGGGTCGTGCTCGTGGTCGAACCATGGGCGTTTGCGTTGTCCGGACAGCGTCCAGACCGCCTGTTCGGCTCCGTCGGGCGCGTAGACGGCGTTCTGCAACGCCATCCACGAGTGGCTCGTATGGTCTTTGAGGATTTCGCGGGTCAACGCCCAGGCGAGTCCCCAATCGACTCGTGGACGTTGGCCTTCAACCCATTCCCGGAAGCGTACGGGCCTGTAGATCTGCCCGTACGCTCGGATCCAGTCGTAGGCTAGTGCCGCGCGATTGTTGTTCCAGAGGTGGGCGAGGTAAACGCTTTTGGGTCCAGTCCGGATTCCTCGGCCCACGCCTTGATGGTCGCGGTGAGGTAGGCCATCGGACGTTTGGTCTTGCGCAGCACGTTCCAGAAGTTCGGCTGCATCGTCTGGAAGTAGGCGAGGAACGTGCTCACGCAGGCCGTGGTTTCCTCGTCGGACAATGCGGGCTTGCTTTTGACCAGGAGGATGGCCTGGACGAGTTCGATGGGCAGTTCCGCGTTGTTGAGGTTCGGCAGGTCGAGTTTGACGCCGGCGACCTCGAGGTGCACGTCGGGTTTGAGCTCTTCCGCTTCGGTCAGGTCTACGTCCACGACATGGTATTCTTTGTCGCTCATGTTGGCTCCGTTCTAATGGTTGGCGGTTGAATGGGTGTCCCGTGCGGCCGACCGCCATCGGCCGCACGGGAAGAATCAATGGGTCACTTGGCGTCTTCGGTGACGAGGCCCCATGCGTGGAACTGTTCGCCGTTGGTGCCCTTGAGCATCTTGAACGTCATGCTGAAGTTCATGATCTCGCTGGATTTCAGGCTCACGTCGTCGCGGTCGCTCACCTTCGCGTTGGTGCCGTACAGGAGGAACGGACGGTCCTGCTGGTCGAGCGCGACCAGCACGAGGATCCACTCCTTCTTCAATCCGGCGCCCTTGATGCTGATGCCGCCGTCCGAATCGACGTCCACGTCGAAGTAGGCCGACACCACATCCTTGCGGCCCTCCATGGCGGCGAGCTGCAGGGTCCAGTAGCCCGGGTCCGTGTCGGACAGGACGATGTCGCCGTTGTGGGCCTTATAGTCGGTGCTGTCGCCCGGTTCCGGATGCAGGACGGCGCGTCTCCGTGGAGTAGCCGATCGGCTTCTTGCTTGCCGGCGGCGTCCAGTTCACGCCGGTCGGCGCGACGAAAGTGCTGTCGCCCTTGGGGAACAGGAACAGCGCGTAGTTCTTGATCAGGCGCACGTTGCCTGCGGTGTTGCCGCTGGACACGTACCCGTAGTCGGTCGCGCCCTGCGCGGCGACGGTGGTTTTTTCGTTGTTGTCAGACATTCGTCTGCACCTTTCCGTTCTTCGCGTGTGGCGGCACGTTGTCTTTGGTTGTGTTTCAGTTGACGGTGACCTCGAGCAGGAGCACGCCGTACGCGCTCACCAGTCTCTTGTCCTCGTCGGTCATGCGTACCGGCCCGGATTCCAGTGACGCGCTGATGAGCGGCGCGACGGTTCCGAGCCTGATGATCTCCCTCGCGATTGCCGCCCACAGGCGGGCGGCCTTGTCCCAGTCGCCCGTATGGTCCTCTCTCATGCAGCGCACGCTCAGCCGCAGTCGCACGGCCTGGGAGATGGGAGTGCTCATGCCTTGCATGGAGTCGGCCAATGTGGCTTCGGTGAAGGGAGGTTCGAGGTCGCTTCGTTCGATCGTGTCGAACGTCACGTCCGGGAACAGTGTCCTCAGTTTGGGCAGGAGCAGCGGCTCCGTGCGCCGTGGGGTGATGGGGATGCTCATACGCGCATCCTTCCGAGCGTGTCCTCCAATGTGCCGTGCGCCTTCTCCACGGGTGCGGGGCAGAGGATCGCCACGCCGCTACGGTTCTTGCCGTCATGGTCGCGGACCATGCAACGGTCATCCTCTACGGCGGCCTCGGCCGCGTCCCTCATGCGCGAGCGCAATGTCTCGTTTTTGAGGACCTGTTGGCTGAACGCCTTGCGGTTGAATACGAATCTGCATCGTTTGGTCATGCTTATCCTTCCCGTTCGCCCACGGTGATGACGTCGCCGATGTGGCGTCCGTGGAGGTTGTTCCACACTTGCGGTTTTCCTTTGACGGGCAGGAGGATGCCTCTGACTTTGATCAGGTCGGTGGCTTGGATGCCTGTCGGCTGGCTACCGCGGATGTGGATCGTGTATTCGATGGTCTGCGGGCTGGCGTTCTCCTCGACCTGGTCAATAGTGGAGGTTGGGGCTACCACAGCCTGGAACGTGCCGACGCGGGCGGGTTTGCCCTGGATGGGGTTGTCGTCCGTGTCGGTGGTGGACTGGCCGCGCCACACTTCGATGGTTTCCACTAGGACGTCTCCCCCGTTGCCATGTCGACGCTGAACGCGCGCTGAGCGTTGATGCCAAGGATGCGTTTCTCGTCGTCGCGCAGCCAGAGATCGCCGGTGGCGCTCCGAAACTGTATTGTTCGCTGAAGCTGCCGGTGGTCTGGTTCATCTGCGTGATGCCGCCGGGAATGTCGTACGGGTCGGCCTGCATGATTCTGCGGACGATGTCGCAGGTGATCTTCGTCAGCAGGCGTGGCCGTTCTTTTTGGAGACGTTGCCAGTTCGGGGAGCGTTCCTTGATGTAGTCGGTCACGTCCGCGAGATGCGTGTCGGCCTTCTCACGTTCCTCGTCGGTGAGTTTGTGCCACCTCTGTTCGAGGTCGACGGAGGTGGCGAACACGTCTGGTTCGACAGTCATGTCGGACTCCGTCAGGCGGTGAGCAGGACGAAGCGGTTGATGTCGCGGATACGGAAGCCGACCTCGATTTCGATTCGCACGGCGAACATGTTGTGCTCCCACAGGTTGACCTGCTTGCCGTCGATGGTGATGGACGCCTGGTCGGAGATGCTGGTCTGCATTCCTTCGACGGAACCCCATGCGGCGGAGGAGAATTCGCCGCACACGCCGAGGATCTCTGCCTTGGCCGGTCCCGGTGTCTCGGATACGGCGGGCACGTGAACGCCCTTGCTGATGTAGGTGCGGTTGCCGAGCACGGTGCTCACGTCGGAGGCGGCGGTGCCGTTGAGGAACAGGGGGCGTCCGTTGTTGTCGGTCGCCTGCCGGAGCACACTGCGACCCTGGGTGCTCAACGCCCAACCGTCCACGGTTCCATCCGCTTCGGACACGAGGTCGTCGGCTTTGTTCAGGTTCTTCCACACGTCCTTGCCGATGCTGACGGTCTGCGCGCTCTTCAGGGTGTCGAAGTCCGCACCCGGAGCGTCGACGAGACCCATGATGGTCTTGTCAAACGTGCGGGCGATGGCTCCCGGACCTTCGCGACCACTTGGTCGTAGAGAGCGCCGAAGTCTCGGCGGAACTGGTTGGAGAACGGCATGATGACCGCGATGGTGTACGGCAGCATGTCCTTCTTGCCGAAGGTGACGCCGCTCTTCGGCTTCTCCGCACCCTCATTGACCCATGCGGCCTCCGGGTCGCCGATGATGATCGGCACGCGAGCACCGTTGCCGGGCAGTTTCATCTCCGGCACGAGCTGCATGAACGCGCTCTTGTATTTTGCGGTCTGCAAGATCTCCGCCTGGGTTTCAGGGGTGAGGTCTAGACCGTTGCTTTTTCGGGTCATGGACGGATCTGTCATGGTTTGTCCTTTCAAATGAATGTTGTTTTGCTGGTTGGCTCACAGGAGCGTGTTGCTCATGGCGTTGACGAAGTCCTCGCGGCTGGAATGTTTAGCCTTGGCCTGTCCGGTGCGGGCGCTCTGGTCCGCAACCGTGCCGCGGGAACGCATGTCGCGAACACCTTCATGAGTTCTCGCGTATTCGCCAATCTGCTTCTCGTCGTCGCCCGCGAGGACGCTCGGGTCGGTGATGCCGTGTTTGGCCGCGACGTTGGCGCGTATCGTGGAGAGCTCCTTCTCGTGTTCGGCCTGTTTGGCTTCGCTTTTGAGCTTCTCGTTCTCCTCGAGCGCCTTGGAGAGTTTCGATTCGAGGTCGGCAGTCTGTCCGGCCTTCTCCTTGAGCTCCTCGTAGTCGCTTTTCCTGCCGCGTTCCCTGCCGAGACGCTCGTTGATTATGCGGTCGACTTCCTCCTGGGTGAAGGTCCTCAGCTTCGCATTGTTCACGTCCTTTGGGGCCGGAGAGTGCTGTTCCGGCTCCTGTTGGCCGTCCGCGCCGGTCTGGTTTTCTTCTGCCATGGTTGGTGGCTCCTTTGCTTGTTCTTGGTTTCCACGCCTGACGCCGGCGAGTTGACGGCCATTCTTGTTGGTTTCGCGCATGGCTGCGCCCCGCCCCATCGCTGGGGTGTGAAAGGTAAAAGAAAAGCCATCACGTTTCGACGTGATGGCTTTCTGGGATTCAGAGATTTCCCAGCGCTTTTCTTCGCGCGTATTCGGACCGCAGCTCGTCGGTCGACACATAGTCGCCGACGGACCAGCGTTTCTTTCCTTCGTTCCTGACCCATTCATATTCGTCCTGCGGCATGGAGATATCGCCATACTTGCGTTTGATTTCCGCAAGATGGCGCTCATCGGTGACTTCCTTCAAATCACCGGGCATAAACGTGAAACGGTCGGAACGATCCATAGGCTCAATCATAGCAGTCTCAGATAAACGATCGGTCTGCCGTCGGATGCTCCAAGCCCTTCGAAACGAAGAGCCCTTCCTCTCGGCAGAAGAATTTCGTATTCTCCCGGATGCTGAGTGATCGGCTCCACATACACGCCGGCGCTTCCCGGCGGTACCAGGATTCTTGTGGCGATGCGGTCTTCCCCATCAACGTCAATGCCTCCCTCCTTAATGCTGGTGGCCATGTAGCCGATGTGTTCGAAGGTGCGACCGGTATTCAAATCGAAAAGCGACTCCATGTCGTTGACGTGGAACGTCGACAACCGCATCTGCTGTCGACCGTGAAACGTTCTCGGGTGATATGGTCGGATATCGCTTCGTCGATGCATTCGACCTGATGGATGACGTCTTTCGACGGGTTTCGTCCGCCGAACAGGTAGCCGTTGATACTTTTGTAGCTGTCTCCGGTCCAATCCATCAAAGCCGCGATCTTCTCGTCGTTGGAGAATCTATCTCCAGGCATCCTGACGCTATAATCCGACAATCTCGATAGTTCGGAAGCACTGATTGGAATCGATTTGCCGCTCCATCGAATCGTCGGTTGGGCAGTCACACCATCATTGACCTCATCGTGATAGATGCGTCTCAATTGGGCTAGCGTGTCACGCCAGTCGCCGTCATCGCCGGCCGCAGCCTTGGCTGCCTGGTACATTCCACGATACTTGTCCGGATCGTATCCTTTGAGTTTGCTGCTGCCCCAGCTTGGCACGATGTCGCAGTCGCAGTCCGTATGGTATTGCATCTGCCGTCCGGCGGTGTCCTCGCTCAGGTAGCGAAGCCACGCGAGGCGAGCATAAGGCAGAACGCGCATGTCTTAGCCCCTCGCGGCACACGCGCCCAGCGAGGCTTGGTGGGGTCGTTGGCCACGGCCCTCTGCATGGTCAGCCGTCCGACGGTCTGAATCAGATTCTGCACGTATTCCAGCGCCTGCTCCTCGTCGGCGAACGTTGGCCACAGGTCGTCGATGGTTCTTCCGGCGTTGTTGTGCACGGCTCCGTTCTCATCTGGAATGACATCCTTGTAGTGCAATCCCATGAAGTCAGTGTTGTTGAAACCGCCTTCCATCTGCCAGACCGCACGGTCGGCGGTGATGGAAGGCGGCTCGTATTCCGGCATATCGATTCCGCCGTATTGCGCCCACAGGTCGCGTACGTGGCCGTAGTAGTCGGATGCGAGCCTGCTGGCGGCGTCGGCATACCGGTTGATCTCCGCTTTGATGAGCTCCTGGCTTTCACCGTCCCAGACGAGGCCCGAGACACTGTTGCCCGCTTCTTTTTGCAAGCGGCTCATGGTGTCCGTGTAATCCTCGTACAAATCATTGAGGTCGAGTTCAAGCCTTCTGCGTCGTTCCGGCGGCAGGTTCAGACTGTTCGGGCTCATTCATACCGCCTTCCCTCGCCGCCGTATCGGTCTGCTGCTCCGTCTGTTGGCGCATGCCTCGAATCTGATCGAGTACCTGACCGGCCTGGGCCTTGCGCTGGTCGGCCTTCAGCCGGACGATCTCGCTTCTGCTCAATCCGGCGCGGGTCATGCCGACCTCGCTGTTGGCGAACGAGTCGATGCTTCCAGCGAGCTTGCTGAATGCGTCGGCGCTCATGGAGCTCGACGGCGTGTTCGGGTTCTTCCAGTCGACCTGCAGTTTCATCAGCTCCTCGTCGGGCACGGATGGATCCTGTATCCGTGCCACAAGACGGGCTGCCTGCAGGATCGATTCACCGAAATCCCGGTCGCAATGGCGCGCTCGATAATCAGGTCCTCACGTTGTGCCTCGGTCGCGTCGGCGGACGTCGGGTTCGCGTCGGACACGATGCCTAGCGAGCTGGCTGGAATGTTCATCGCACTGGCGAACATCGCCGCCCAACTTTTCAGCATCGTCAGATGCGGGTCCATACTCGACGCGGCCAGTTGCGTCACGGTCGGGGACTGCCCATCGATGTCCTTGCTGATCATGTTGTAGCGACCCATATAAAGCTTTAACGCGTCGTCCGTGCCCAACGAGGCGAGTTCTTCGGAAGTGCCTGTCAGCAGGATTTTTGGGAAAGCGTAGAATTCGGCATTCGCTTCGGCGCGCACGATGGTGCGGTTCGCGCCGTCGATGATGGCCATAGCGTCCCGGCTGATGCGGGAGCGTCCGAACGGTTTGACCTCGGTAGCCTTGTAGGCGAGGCGGAACACGCTGCACTCGTTGTCGATGGTGGGTTGCTCATCGTCCACGCGCCACCAGTAGCCGAGACGGCGCTGCACGCTGATGTTGCGGTCGGGCATGTAGAGCACGAGTCCGGTGGCCTCGTTGTTGTCGTCAACGTCGGTGATGGCCATGCACGCCCTGACCCGCCGGTTAGGGTAATCCCAGACGGCGGCCGAGCTTTCCGCGGTATGCGTGCGGATGAGCGGTCTTCCTTCGAAGTCCTGGACGACGCTGAGGAACGAACAGCCGTGAATGAGCGCAGTCTGGATGGCCTGCTGCAGAACGCTAGTGAATCCGATGCGGCTCATGAAGTCCTGCAGTTCGAACGGGTCGTCCACGCCCGGCGAGACGAATCCCTCGAACACGCAAAGCTCAGCGAGCATATCCACAGCCTTGCGTGCCCACCCAAGCGGCGTGTAATGATCCTTGATGGACTTCGGCACAGTCAATCCAAAATCAACCAGTGGCTCCTTGGCCTCGTAGTAGGCGGTGAGTGTTCGGTTGCGGCTCGCGTGGCGCGTCCATACCTCGGCGAGTTCGCGCAGCAGCGTGTTCTCCTCATCGGAGAGTCCGTCGATGTGCGTCGGCACGACGAGTTTCGGCACCGTTCCGGCTCCTCCCGTAGGTTTCCACCCGTCCGGTGCTGCCGTTGTCTGGATGTCGCTCATTTAGATTCCTCCGATGATCTGTCGTCTTCCGGGATGTCGGAGCGTCGTGAACGCCCCGTACAGGGCGAGCGTGGTGGACACGAGCGGCGTAATGTCGACATCACTGCCGAGCTTGTTCCAAGCGATCGCGCCGGACTGCCCCAACGGCCGCGTGGTCGCACCCTTGACGGCCGCGGCCAGCTGCGGCTGGTATTCGTCCCGCGGATGCTTGAGCGTTCCGGCTTTGAGCATGTCGAGGAACCGGCCACATGCGCGGCCCATCTCCTGCATGTTCGTGACCGTGACCTTCACATGTGCTTTCTTCAGTTCCGGCAGCAGGCTCATGGCGGGCGACTGCGCGTCGATGACCACGCTGGCGGTCTTCGGCCAATGTTCGGCGAGCAGTCCACGGCCACATGTTCCCGCCTGCCGCGCGTCCTTGATGTTCGCCATCTGGACGATGGCCGAACCGTCCGCGTATCGTAGCGCCGCTCCGATGGTCAGCACGCTCCTGTCCGGAGGCATGTCGATGCCGAAGCTCACCGTGCCGCCCTCGGGCACGTCGTCGACGGCCGCGGCCTGCCACAGGTCGGGACTGATGGCGTACGCGGTGGCGGTCTCGTCCCATATGCCAAGCGCCTCACGACGGAATGAATCATCCGACAGGTTGTTGCGCATGCGCATGATTGCCTGTTCGCTTGTACGTTTCGGATAGCTGGGATTCGCTTTAGCCCACTGTTCGCGGTCGTCCGAATCCGCGTCCTTGTCGGCGGCAAGCTCCACGTAGAGGAGGTTCCCGTCATGGTTCAGCGCATGCATGCGTTTCTCCGTGAACGCCTCGCACTGGTCTCCCGGCTTGGTGGATTGCCCATATACACGACCAACGGGTTCGGGCTCGTGTTCAAAACCGGAATCATGTTGTCCATCGCGCGCACGGTGAGGATCTGCGCCTCGTCGAAAACGGCCACGTCCACGCTGTGCAATCCTCGGCCGAAACCGTTTTCGCGGGCGCCGAACATGATGCGGCTGCCGGACGTGAACGTGATCTCCTGTTGGCCGTTTGCTCTGCGAATGCGTTCCACGTACCTGCCGAGCACTGGATTGTGCTCCATCTCGCACATGTCCGCGAATGTCTCGTCGCTGGTGCGCGTATGGTGGGCGGTCCAGATGGCCTTCAGGTTCGGCGTGAGTATCGCCTTGAGGAACAACGCGGTGCCGACGGTGAAGGTCTTGCCGATCTGCCTGCAGCTGGACAGCACGGCGCCGTCCGCGCCACACGCATACTTGCCTTCCGCGTTCTTGGCGAACAGAAGCCACAAGAAGCCCTGCTGCCACAAGTCGAAACGGATGCCGGCCTTGCGCGCAGCTTTGTTGATTCGCGTGAACTCGCTGCCGACGATGCCTTCCGGCTGGCGGAGGACCTTGGCGATTTCAGACAATCGACGCTCCGACATCGTCCGTCACCTCGTCTTCCTCATCGTCCAGCAGGTCGGTCAGGCCACCGACCTGGAGTGATTCGATGCGGTCGCATACGGCGATGAGCTGGCGGCTGATCGCGGGCAGCGCGTTCGCCGGCGTCGTGGGATCGGCCATGGCCTTGAGCAGCAGGTCACGGTTGTCTCGCAGTATGTCCAGCATGCTGCCGTCCATCATCCGTTCGAAGCTCCGCTGGTCGAGATCCTGCTCCGGCTTCTGTTTCGTTTCCACGGCTTTGACGGGCGGCTTACTGTTCCGGTCCTGTGCGGGCCTGTTCTTTTTCCGACGATAATCGGCTTTCTGGCGGCAGGATTTGGAACAGTACTTCTGAGGCCGCCCATGGCCGGAAGGCTGGAATTCCTTGCCGCAGAGCTCGCACTTCATCGGCGTAATCCTCGCTTTCCGACCTTTCGTTGTTTCCTCTGTTTCCGACGTTTGCATTCCGGGAGGGATACCGGCACTGCACCCGAGGCTACCCCAAGGGGGTATGACCGGGTACCCTGCCTGGTATCGGGTCAGATGCCGAACGTTTTGAACGGCATCGAGCTTGATTTCACTTCCTGTCTGCCAGCCAGCAGCGCTCGTGCGTGTTCGTCTGTCTTGTCGCTCTTCATCCTGTTGCAGATGCGGTGCGTGAGCCTGCAGTTAGTGAAGCTGTATGGATCACCGCCGCGTGAGACCGGTATGAGCTCATCCACTTCGGCGCTCATCGGATGTGGTGTCTTCAATGTCTTGTCGACTGGCTTGCCGCAGATGGCGCACACATCGTATGCGGCCAGCACTCTTTGCCTGAGCATGCGCCGCCGGTATCCGTTGCTGACCCGCTCGTTGCGTCGCTTGCTCATGGTTATTCCTTCGTATGAAGTCCTAGCATGGCCGACCACGTGTCGGCTAGGGATCCCGTCATCTGTGGATATCCCCTCACGAGGTTATTCATGGAGCGCCTTCGGCGGGAGTCGAACCCGCGCATACACGCGGCCGCAAGGAAGAGGATCCGAAGATCTGCGACCGGTGTGATCTGCCACTGATCCCTACGAAGGCATGGACAGGCGGTTTGAGCATCACCGCATCACGTAAGCGCGGGATTGGCTTGCCTGCCACTGTTGGTGTATGCCCACTCTGACGGGAGTGGGCGGAGCGTGTCCGATATGCCGTTCGGACAGGACGGTGTTACGTAGCACAAGGAGTTAGGAGAATCCAAGGTGGATATGAAAAGGGTTCAAACCAAGTCACCTCGGTTTGAACCCTTTAATCCACTGACAATTTTGCGTTGCACTTTCGATTTTGTCAAATCGAGTCGCGTCGCATGACCTGTCCATGCACGTCGGAAAGCCTGTACAACGGCTGCCCCTTCACGTTTTCACCAACCGGTTGGAGCCTGCCGCGCTTGCGCCATGAGCGAATCGTGTTCGCGTTGCACTGGAATCCGCATTCGCGCAGCAGTTCCGCACACTCCCCGCCGTGAACGCCCTGCCCGATTCGATGCACTCCCGCAGGAAACCCAATCGCACATCGACCACGCGATAAGCGTTGCCGCACACCGGACAATCAACGCTCACCGCGCCGACCTCCGCACTCAGCTCCACTCCACACAGAGGATTCAGGCACCTGCCGATGCCATGCCTGGATGGTGGCACGTCGATGATGCTCATCGTCTTGCGCACCAATCGCTCCCAGTCGTGCCATATCAAACCGATGTCCGGCAATCGTGAAAGACGATTGCAATCCGCGCAGACGCTCAGGCACTTCGATGCGGACGGATGAATCCTGCTATCGGCCCATGGCATGGCCGGCGGAGCATACAACCGCCGCCAAAGAGCGACGGCCAAATCATCGATCTCCTGCAGATGGTCGATCACAGACAACCTGACCGGCGTCGGAGCCGAAGCCAAATTGGTCCGGCCCGGCTGATGGCCACCATAATGTGCGGTGCTGTCCAGGAACTCACGTAGGGCATGAATCCGTGACGGATAGTCGCGGAGCCATCCCCTAATGCCGGTCTCGCACTTGTCGCACATCGTGTTGCGAAGATTGCACTCCCCGCCGCACACTTGGCACATGCCGGCGAGCGCTGGCTTGTTTTGGTTGGTTTGTGTTGGTTGGGATTCGTTGTTTTGTTCGTTCATTTGTTCGATTCCCTCCGGCGTGGTAGTCTTCTGGTGGTGTCAGGAGCCCGGCCGGAAGGTCGGGTTCTTTGTTATTCGTGGTGTTGTTGGATTATCGCTTTGATTTCTTCTTTGGGGACTTGAGGAACCAGTGGCGAGATCTCATCGAGCTGTATCCGGCCTGATGCCATTTGATGATCATGTCCATGAGTGTTTTCTTCACTTTCATTTCGTTTCCCTTCGTATTTGCCGGATGATCGTCTCGTATGGTTTGCGGTGGAAGATGCGTATCCACCATTCGGGGCGGCGGCCCCATATGGTTTTGACTTCGGTGAGGGGAAACCATGATACGTACCATTTTTGGCAATTTCCGCAGTACAGCACCTCGCCTTCCTCCTTCGGTCTGGGATGCTCATGGTCGAACGCTGGCGGCCTTGGCACCAAATAACTTCGATTGCTCATTTTGTGTCCTTGAGTGTGATGCGTTTCATTCCTTCGCCGCCTTCATTTCCTGGACTTCACCGTCGAAAAAATCGATGATGAGATTGCAGATGGCGACCGCCGACGTTTTGAGCTGGGTTTTTCCTCTTTGTTTTCGGCTTTGATGGCGAAAACGCCATCCTTGCTGTTGAAATCGATTCTCATTTCGTGTCCTTCGTGGTTGGGCGGACGGTGAATGCGACCAGTCCGGTCTCGGCATGGAACACCTTGACCGGCTCGCCAGTCCTCAAGGACATGGCCTGCGCGTAGTCGCCAGCATCGTCGATGTCCTCGAACGTTCTGACGCCTTCCTGAGTGACGACGTTGTAGCTCATCTTGTCGGCTCCTTGTCGGCTCCGTCGGCGTGCGCCCAGTCGCAGCTCATGCCTGCGGTCGAGGAGACGCAGGTGACGCGACGCGTATCCTGCAGTTCGACAACGCATTCTCGCATCGACGTGTTAGACCAGCGCTTGCATGCGGTGCTGGTCCGTGGATCAGGTTCGAAGGTTCCCTCTCCGCGCGCCCCGCAACCCGCGAGCGCGGCCGTCGTGAGGATGGCTGCGAGGATGGCTGCGAGGATGCTGGCGATGGTTTCGGTGGCGTGTTTGGCTGTTCGTTTCATTAGAGGCTTCCCAGGTAGGCGATGATGATGGTTGCGGTGAGGATGATCAATGCGGCGGTGGTCATGCGTGTGCCGCCACATGGATTCGGATTGGTTTGTTGGTCATGGCTGGTTTCTTTCTCGTTTGTTTTCGGCTTCGTCCAATGCGGTGTCGAGCATGATGACGAGTTGTTCGGCCTTGTCGGGCGTGAGCTGTAGGCGTAGGGGCCTATGGAATAGCTTCGCGGATGGTCAGGATGATGCAGTTGCCTTTCGTAGGGTTTGGGGCTCATTCGCGGTTCCTTTTCGGATTGTGGTCGGGGCACAGGTCGAGTTCGTGGCTCCATCCCTGGTATTCGAGGCGGTATCTGGTGCCGATGTCGTGGCAGCGGCATTCGCGGCAGTCGGCGTGCAGGTGGTTGGGGCAGTCCACGTGGCCGTCACGCTCCTGCCATCCGGGTTCATTGCAGTCGGATTCGAGTCCGCAATGGTGACACACGTACATGGGATGGCAATTCGGGCAGTAGGTCTCCCAGTCGCCCTGCGAGTCCTCGCAGTATGTCCATCCGTCATCCACCGCTTGCGTCAGCGCGGCGTCCTCGCTCCAGTAATCGTCGAACTGTTCGCAGCCGCAGCCGTCGCACACGCACGAGTAGGACGTTCGTTCGCGGATCATCACATGGTCCTTCCGGTGATGGCCTTGTACAGGCTGCGGTAGTCGCTGACGTCGCGTTCGATGCACCAGCGGACTCGATGCCGGGCGGAATGCGAGCCGAACGGGTTTTCGCCCGCGAACCAGTCGGCCAGATGTCGCAATGTGGTCACGTCTAGCTTCCGGTAGGACATGCGGCGCACGATGTCCGGATCCAGCCTGCGCAGGAAGTCGATGTCGAAGTCCACGTTCGTTCCGGCGGGTACGAGCGTGAACCGTTGCGCGAGGCTGTCCAGGAATTCGAGGACCGCGTCGGCGACGGCCTTGAGGTTGGTCTTGGACGGGTCGGAGTCCACCAGGGCGTACAGCAGTCCGGAATCGCAGTGCATCGAGAAGCTCACGGGCGTGAAATCGTCCAGGGTGAGGCACTGCGGCTTCACCAGGCGTGTGAGCGTGCCGTACGTCTCGGTCGCATCCACGCTCGTGCAGCGCATCCCCACCTCCAGCAGTTCGTCCAGGTCACGGTCCACCCCGGTGGTCTCCACGTCGACCCATAGGAGCGCCTCCGGCTTCACATTCAGGTCTTTTTCCTGTTTCCTCATGATTGTTCCTTCCAATTGCTTTGCCATTCGATGATTTCGATTTGCGTGAGCCGTTGTGCCGTGCCGTCATCCAGCAGCCACCACCAGTCGCCGTTCCAGTCGCGTATCGGCACGCTGAGCGGATCCCGCCAGCTCGGGATGATGTAGCCGGACCGTTCCGCCTCGGCCGGATGCGCGTGCGTCCAACCATGACAGCCAGTCGTGCCGGAACCGCACAGTTCGACGATGTTGCCCGGCAGGTCACGCACGGTCGGGTCGGCACGACGGCGCAACTGCCGGTGATGGCCGCTCCTGCCCTGCCAGACGGTCGGGTCGTGCAGGTTGCGTCCGCAACGCATGCAATGCCAGCCTGGCGTGCGAGCGCGATGCGTTTCGATTCCTGGAATTGCCGGTCGCTCATCGTCGCTCCCTTCCGAGCTGGTCGAGCAGGTTGATGCAGGTCGAGCAGTCGCGTTTGATATCGCGGATGCGGTCAAGGTCCACATCGGCGAGCGCCGGGCCTTTGAGCGCGTCGAGTTCCAATCGGTCGGCGGCTTGGATGGCCGAGGTGAGGATGCCGGCCATGTGTGCGATGGTCATGGCGTTCATGCCGCCGCCTCCTGTTCGAACAATTGTTCGGCCAATACGTCGCCGGGCACGTTCGCGAGCTGACGGCGCAGCATGTCCGGGTCCAAGCCCTGGTTGAGCAGGTCCGCGACCTTGCATGCGAGCTCCATGTACGTGTCCGTGCCCTCGCAGGCTATCGGGCCGAGCACCCGTTTGACCTCTTCGCTGCCCCACGTATACCGGCGAGTGCCGGTTTTGGGTGTGGCGAATCCGCGTTCCTTGCCTTTGACGAGCCAGTTGCGGAATTTCGCGTTCCAGTCGGCCGAGCATGTTCCCGAGTCGAGGGCACGGTCGCGGAATTTGTCGGCTTCGATGTCGCAGTCGATGCCGAGCCTGTCGGCGAGCGCCTGGTGTTCCTCAGAGGGTTTCCAGTCGGCTGGTATTGGGATTGGTTTTCTCGCGCGCGCGTTACTCTCTCTAGGTTCTATATAACTTTCTTCCTTATATAGGTTTGGGCGTAGTGATGCTGCGCCCCTAATTGCGCCTCTAACGGCTGTTTTTTGCGCCCCTAATTGCGCCTCTTGGCTGTTTTGGGGCGTAGTATGCTGCGCCTCGGATTCGTTCTTTTTTAGGGGCGCAGTTTTTGCGCCTCTAAAATCCTCCATGCTGAGGTTCCATACGATCGGACGGTGGCGTCCGTAGTGTTCGGTGAGCCTCTGGTCGCCCTTGACAATCAATCCGGATGACTCCAGGTCGTGCAATCCATGCTGGATGGTGCGGCGACTGTACGGTGAGAGCGCACAGGCGCTTCTGGGATGGGAACGCGCCACGGCCTTCGGTGTCGGCGTGGTCGGCGAGCGCGAGGAGGATGCGGAGAAGCGACCCTTTGGCCATTTCGGCGGGCACGTCGTACATGGCCCACTCCAATGCCTTCATACTCATGATTCCTGCTCCTTTTCGACCATCGCGCCTTGAGTGCCTCGCGTTCCTCCGCACTGGGCTGGTATCCGAGGTGTTCCAATGCGCCGTACCAGACGCACATCTCATCAACGCCGCGCATGGTGCGCCACGCACGCCAATCGGCGGTGTCCTCCTGGCGTGCGGCCAGCACGTCGAGGATCCGCAGCGGCCTGTCCCTCAACACCATGCGGATCTGGTCGAGGTTCTCCTTGCATTCCAACGACCAGTGGTCGCCGTCATGCTCGGTGATCGGCAGATTCCATCCAAAACCGATGAGCGCCTCCACGACACCCTCGCCATGGATTGGCTGGCTCACGAACATCGAATGCCAGCGACCGTCTCAGCGAGCGCGAGTTCGCAGATTCCCGCCACTGTCTGTTCGCGGGTGAGCGTGTGGAGGTTGGTTCGTATCCATGCGAAACGCGTGTCCCTCGCGATCGCCTCGAAATCCCTGGCCTTGCGGTCGAGTTCCTCCCCCCGGGCATGATGGCCTGGCGTTCGGTTTTCGCGTTCTTCTCCCTTTCGAGCTGGTCGAGTGGAATCGGCGCGTACAGGCAGTAGCCGCCATGGTCGTTCTTGAAGACGTGGAATTCCGACCACCCGTCCTCGCTCGTGAACTGCTTCCAGAACGGATCCCGAGTGGAGGAAATGATGTTATGCCGCCTGTAGCCGCGCGGTTCGAACGTCCAATAGTTCTTCCCGTCCGGGAAGGACTCGACCCTGACACCGGCCTTCGCGAGCGCCTTGTCGGCCTCACCGCACCATTTCGTCTTGTCGCGTTCTCTGACGAGCCTTTGGTACGTCCATTCGAAGTCGGTGGACCGTGCGAGCTCGCGTTGCATGTCGGGGTCGGATTCGAATTCGGCGAGCTTGTCCAACTGGTCGAGCGACAGTTGGCTGAAGTCGGAGGCCATGTCGCGCGTCTCCTGCGGGATTCTGGCTATCTTCAACCGTCTGCGGACGAACCGGTCGCTGCGTCCCGTCTTCTCGGCCATCTCCTTGACCCGCACGCCCAGGTCGAGAAGCCCTTGGTAGCCGTCGGCCTCCTCCACTGGAGTCAGGTCGGAGCGTTGCGTGTTCTCCACGAGCATGATTTCCTGTTCGCGGCGCGCGTCCATCTCCTCGACGATCGCGGGCACGGTCGAGAGTCCCGCCTGTCTGGCCGCGGCGAGCCTGCGGTGGCCGATCACGACCCGGTACTGCTTGTGTCCGTCGATGTCCGTCTCGCCTGTCGGCGTGACCAGCAAAGGCTGTTTGATGCCCTGGCTTCGGATGCTCGACGCCAGTTCTTCCACGTCGCCGATCTGCTTGCGTGGATTATGCGGGTTGGCATGCAGGTCGTCCACCTGCAGATTCTCTATGGTGATGCCCATAATCCATTCCTTTCATCAGAATTCCGGTTCGGATTCCGGCTTGCCGAAATCACCGAACGATGCCGATTTGTCCTGTGGCTGACCCCACGGGTCCGACGGAGGCAACGAAGCGGAGGCTCCTCCCGTATAGCCCGCCGGAGCGGAAGACGGATTCCCATACGCTCCAGCCGTACCCCGCTGCGCCTTGGCCACCTGCGCCGTCGCATACCGCAAGGAAGGGCCGATCTCATCCACCTGCAATTCGAATACGGTTCGCTGGGAACGTCCTGCGCCTGATAGGACCGCTGCTGAAGTCGGCCCTGCGCAATCACACGCATGCCTTTTGCCAGGCTTTGCGCGCAATGTTCGGCCATGTCGCGCCACGCAGAGCAGCGCATGAACAAAGCCTGACCGTCTTCGAACTGGTTCGTGTTACGGTTCCAGGTGCGCGGGGTTGAGGCAATCGTGAAGCTGGCAACGGCTGCGCCGCTACCAGTGGTACGAATCTCCGGATCCGCGGTCAGATTGCCCACCACCGCGATAATCGTCTCACCAGCCATTAGAACCTACCTTTCCCGGCGAGAGTCTTGATGATGCGGATGGTCTCGCCACCATCCTGGTCTTCACCATGTGCGTCAACTGAGCCTTCGCGCCCTGATGGAAACTGTCACCAGGCATCGCCTCCAACACCGGAGACGCCACCTCGGACACGAACCGGCCCACCAGTCCGTTGAAACGCACGCCCACCGATTCGAGGATCACCAGCTCCTTCCACGCCTCGGTCTCCATCGTCCGACGGCACGCCTCCGCCACGGCCCTGTCGCCACGCGTCATCCCCTTCATGCCGACGTCCTTGACCGGAGCGTTCGGACTGAAATGCCAATGCGGCAGAATCTCCTTCATCGGTTCCTCCCTTGACCTTGATTGATATGAGATTGATTGATATGAGCCGGACCGCTGGGCGCCATGACAGCACTGGAGCACGCCCATCGTTCCCACACCCCCAAGAAAGCTGAACGAAGCGGGGATGCGGGCGGCGTTGACGGTCCGGCCAAGCGCCGGCGGCGGGATTCGAACCCGCAGCGGATGGCGTGACGGCGGAAGGCGTGAGAGTGAATGCGTGAAATGCAATGTGAGATGAAGGGACCCACGCCTCCGCCATCCGTCCGCGTCCTTGTACGCCGGCGGATACGGTCAGACGTCGCCATCCACGTCATCGCGTGGAGCGAACCTGACCGTCAGCCACAGGGCCGTGGCCAGATACACGCCCTCAACCACAAGCGCGCCCGTCAGACCGCCGCCATGCCAGGTGAGCATGAGCGTCACGCTCACGATCAGACCGACCACGGCGGCCGCGAACTTCACACGACGCAGCGTGTAGTTCGGCCTCCCCTTTTCGGACCTGTCCTCGATGCGATAGTCGTTGTCGGTCATCTTGCGCCTCCGATGCTTTGAATGAATTTCCTTGCCTGGTCTTTCCCGATGCTCGCCAGCTCCTGGCTTCCGTCGATGTCGAGTGCCATGAGGCTGGCGCCCTTGCCTGTGACGCGAATCGCGTAGCCGGTCAAGCCGAACATGATCACCGTGTCCTTCGGCGGTGCGGGTGGCATCAGCAGCGTTTCCACGTCGATTCTCCTGAGTGCCATCACAGCTCCTTGTTGATCGTGTCGATGATGAGGTCCACGAGATCGGTGACGTCGAGGTCGATGTAGCCGACGATGTGGCCGAGCGGACGGCTCGCGTCGATCCCGTCCCATTCATCGCCGACAGCCGGCCTGATGACGTCGCATGGTCGTCGAATTCGTCGAACACGGCCCTCACGCACGCCTTGCGAATGTCGTTCATGCAATGCTCCTTGTGCAATTCGTCTCGCCTTCCTCAAGCCATTCGGCCACGGCCGTTTCCGGATAAAGGATCATCCGCCCGTGCTTTATAAACCGAGGACCCTGTCCACGGAAACGCAACTGGGCCAGATACCCCTGCCGCGTCCGAATCTCCTCCGGCGTCTCGGCCCCGAAAAGCCTCGCCACCTGTGTGGTGGTCATCATCTGCTGCAAGACCATCACGCACCCGCTTCCAACGACGGCTGAGCGCGACCCCAGTACCGGTCGATGAAATAGCGCTGCCCCTTGCCGGTGACCTTCGGAGTACGGCTGACCGTGGTGTGCCCATCGGCATGGGTGACGGTGGTCTCCTTGATGCGGAACAGGCCGAGGTCCATCGCACGCTGTGTCGGCACGTTGCGATTCGAACCGGACTTGCCGAGATATCCGTCAGCCTGCAGGAGACGGAACAGTCTGTTCTGGCCGATGTCCATCCCGTTCTGCCGGAGCATCTTCGCGAGCTCGCCGACCAGGCACGTGCCGTCGGACGCGGCGACAGCATCGGCAAACCGGGCTTTCGGCTCCAATACCTTGATTTGCGCGTCCTTGGCTTGAAGCTGTTGGTTCTTGCGCTCGATGGTCTTCTGCGCGACAAGCACGGCCCTGGCCATGATGTCCTCATCCGAATCCGACTCGGACGTGGGGATGTAGCCGCCGGTCCTGCGGATCTGGGGCAGCACCTCATGCGTCACCCAACGTTGGAACTCCTTCGCCTCCGGCTTCCGCGAACGCATGACCAATTTGTACAGGCCCGGCTCACTGATGATGAGGGGGACGCGACCGCCGTTGGAGCCAACCTGCCAATTTGGCAGGTTCGTCGCTTCGGTCACTTCATCCTCGTCAAGGTCTCTGCGCAGGTGTTCCGTTCCAAGTTCGAGGATGTCGCACACGTCCTTGGCGACGAACCAAGGCTCCCCCGCCTTATCGGTCAAGGTGCGCAAGGATGCGCCCCTGAAATCGAACTTCTGGATTTCATTGTTCATTGGATTCTCCTTAGAATCGTTCTCATGTTTTCTTCCGTGATGATTGGTGAAATATGAGTTGGGTTACCGGCATTGATTGGTCCTCGGTGGTACCGGCGAGCGTCGTAACGTCCACGGCGGTCACGCTGCTCTTGCGCTATTTCGACAGGAACCGGCCGAATCTTGTGCTTACACGGCGTGAAGTTGTGCTGCCGAAGCACCTGTCAGGTAATCGCGATCTGTATGGCGAGCCACTGACCTTGGAGAACATCGGCACAGCGCCAGCCATTGACGTCCGGTTCGTCGGCTCCGGCTGCGTTGTCGCAGTGGAACTCAAGCCCTCGCATGGCAATGACTTACGTCACTGGGAAAGTTCCGTGCCATCCATCGCCCCGGGCGAGTCCGTCGTATTGCAGATGCACCACTCCGATGCGGATTCGATCATCGTGGTCACGCATGACCGTTTCCCCTCGATTCCTTGGCTCCGCTGGTGGAAGAAGCGTCTCCGATGTCATGTGGGACGTGTCCCCGGTGAGAATCTGTGGCCGGCCAGTGGGTATAAGGCGATTCGGATTCCCCTTTGGCGGCAGCTGATTGGCCGGCTGGAACGGTACGAGCTTCGGAATCGCACTGACGAGATCGAGGAGCCACCGGAACCGTTGCATCCGACGCCGATGACCGGGCGATGATCCCGTTCAGAAACTCGACATCGGCTTTTAGACGCTTTCGTTTTTCGATGTTCCGCTCCCAGAGTTCGATGGCGGCAACCGGATCCGAAACAGGATTCGAGCTTGCTCTGCATTCGCAGTCAAGCTTGAGGCCCAAGTCGTTCGCCTTGACGTGTGGCATGCGGCCGCACGTCGGGCACGGGTGAATCGGTGACGAGAGAATCGACGTGATTCTGGCCGCCCAGGCGTCCCACCGTTTCAGCATGAACTCCTGCGATACGCCTTCCTCTGCAGGACCATGCCCATTCGAGCAGGATACGGCGAAGTAATCCATCCTGTTGTTACCCGAATAAGCTGTTTTCGACACACGGATTTCCGGAATGCCGCCGCATAGCGGACAATCCAATGGCCTTTTCGAATCTTCGACCGGAATATTGATGTTCATTTCGGGTTCTCCTTTCGATTCATACGTCGGCGAGCGCCGACAGCTCACGGATTGCTTTTGAGAGGATTTCGCATGGATCCGCCCCACTCTCGTAGACGGCTGCGAGCCACATTCTCAATGGCATGTCCTTTTTCTTGTCCAAAAGTTTGGAGATTGTCAGACGATTGAATCCGCTTCGATCTGCAATGCTGGTCATTGTCGTCTTCGTGAGCAGGACGTTCGTTCTGGTCTTGTTGACAACGTCAGCCGCGAGCGCTTCGCAGTCAATCTCTTCTTTTGTCTCCATCGAGATTGCCTCCTTGATTTCACGTGCCATCGCTTGGTGATTTAAATGATGTCACGTGCCATCAGTTTTTGCAAACTCGGCGTGTCACGTGCCATCAAAGTTAGCAGGTGCTATCTTTTGAACATGGATAAGATACGCAGGACAAGCATCGATGAAGCTACTTCCTCAGCCATCGATGAGCTCCTCACCGACAGAGGATTCAGCAATCGAGAATTCGACCGTGCAACAGATGGCGCAATTACATACAGTCGAATCAGAGATATTCGTTCTGGCCTTCGAGGACCAATTAGACTTTCCGAATTTTTGATCATCTGCCAGACCTGCGAGGTGGACCCAGTCGCCACACTGCGCGAGATCATCGAAGCCGCCCGTGTCTACGAATCCCGCGAGCGCCTTCCCTCCCCTTCCCCTTCTTCCGTTCCGGCCTGCCCGAGACCGGACGCCGACGACGATGTGGCGGCGGCGATCCGCGACCACGAACGATACGGCCTCGCCGCCAACGCCGACGGAAACCGCGACGTCGAGGCCGAGACCCCCGACTGGTGACGGACGCTTTTAGACGCGTTTAGATTCGTTTAGACGTGTCGGAATCCTTCAGAAAGCGGGTCGCCCGGCAGGTGATGCGACAGGCTCGTTTTTGGTTAACGCAATTATTCCGTTAACCAAAATATCGAGAATGTTAGCGTTTCAAATATGTCAATCATGTAAGGTTGAGCCATGCTTAGAGAATCATTCACCGAAAAGAAGACCGGAACACTACAGAAGCTCACCGGCGAATACCAAAGCCGCTACGGGCTCATCCACTACGAGACCTACTCGTTCACGCCCGACCCGCTCGGCGACGAATACCCGGAACTCTCCCAAAAGGCCGTCGGAGCCATCACACGCGCGAGCATGGCATTGGCGCGCCTCAGCGAACTCGGCGACGGAATACCAAACCCCGACCTCCTGAGACGCCCCACCATGCGCCGCGAAGCCCAAAGCACCAGCGCCCTCGAAGGCACGTACGAACGCATCGAGACCGTCCTCGCCCAGGACTACGAGCCCGGAGGCGACAAGACCGGCTGGAACGAATCGCTCGTCGAAGTGTTCAACTACCTCGACGCCGCCGACCACGGCATCAGAAGCGTGCGCGAGGGACGCCCCATCGGAATCGGCCTCGCACGCGAACTCCAACGCCTCCTCGTAGCCGACACCAAATCCGACGGCCCGCAGGCCGGCGAGATCCGCAACAGCCAGGTGTTCATCGGATCGCCCACCCGCAGGATCGAGGACGCACGCTTCGTGCCCATGCCTCCCGGACAGGACCTCGACATCGCGGTGCGGGCGCTGATGGACTGGTGGAACAGCCGCAACGAGCCCGGGCTCGCGGTGCTCGACATGGCCATGTTCCACTACCAGTTCGAGACCATGCACCCATTCACGGACGGCAACGGACGCATCGGCAGGCTCCTCATACTCCTGCAGATGATGTCCCGCGGACTGCTGTCGCAACCGCTGCTGTCCGTGTCGCCATGGTTCGAGCAGCGCCGCCCCGACTACCAGGACAGGCTCCTGGAGGTGTCCACGCGCGGCGACTGGGAGGGATGGCTGCTGTTCTTCTGCCAGGGCATCGAGGAATCATGCGAGGACGCGCTGCTGAGGGTCAAGCGCCTCAACAACCTGCGCGACAGGTACAGGAGGCTCGTGGCCGACCACAGATACGGGGCCACCACGATGAACGCGGCCATGACGTTCATCGGCCAGCCGTATACGACCGCCCCAATCCTAAGCCGTGCCGTCGGGAAGAGCTATACCGCGACGCGCGGAGCCCTCGCCAACCTCGAATCGCTCGGCATCGTCAAGGCCGTCAAGGGCGGAAACTCCATCGGATACATGGCGGAGGACGTGATGCTCGCCGTCAGCGCCAGCGCCGGCCACGCGGTCGCCCCGGACGCGCCCCTGCTGTCCGAGGCGGGCGGCGACTGAGCCGTCAAAGAATCCTTGACGGCTCGAAACTGTTCAGAATCTGAAAAAAAGACGTTTCCCGACGCCCGTCGAAACATATTGCGAAACAAGGGTTTACGTAAAAACGTTTAGATTCTGAAGCTTTTTCGCCTTTAGAATCTAAGGCGCACGGAAGGGAACGGTGCCGAAAACGGAAAGGACGCTCGACCGCAGGAAATCGAACCTGCTGCTGCTCGCCGACGTGTTGGGCGTGCGCGTGGAGTCGGCGGCGCTGCCGGACGACCTGTGCGGACTGTACGACGACAAGAGACGCCTCGTCATCCTTGACGAACGGCTCAACTGGCGGCAGGAGGCGTGCACGCTCAGGCACGAGCTGTTCCACGCGCAGCATCATGATCCCGGATGCGGCACCGGTACGGGATCGCCTGCGAGCGCCGTTGCCGTAGGGAGACGGCGTTGGCGTTGATATCGCCGGTGGATTATGGCATGGCCGAGACGGTGTACGAGGGCAATACGTGGATGATGGCAGTGGAATTGGGAGTCACCATCCAGGTATTGAACGACTACCGGCAGCTATTGTACGATTCCGGCGTGTGCGTGCAATAATTTATACGCCTTTATACGTGCTGATAGAGCCTTATACCCCTTCGGATTCCTTATAAAAAAAGACCCCGGCCACCCGCATACCGCGAGCGCCGGGGTTTGTTTATGCGAAAAGTGCTTTCCATGCAGTGACGGCGACGAATGCCAGGACTCCCAATACACATAGCCACTGGACTATTTGATCGCTTATCCATGAGTACCAGAACATGCGTCTGTGCTTTGATGCGAGGATGTTGGGGCGTTGCCATTCTCGATAATTTCCGTATAGCATGTTCGAGATTCTGACGAATAGGTGGAGGAACGGATGCCACCCAGCAGCTTTGAGCAGCATGCTCATGCTTGCGTCTTCGGAGACTGGTTGGGAGGAATGTTCCATACCTAGATCATCCGGCAGTTTGTCGATCTGTGAATCGTCATCCCTTGGAGGCATGTCATCGATCTGCGCGAAATCGTCATCGATGGATGGGATGCCGTCGTCATCCGACGCGTCGGCCCATCCGAAGTAATCCTCTTCCTTCGTCACAGCGCGAGGATCTTTCGTCTGTATGCGACGGCATCCACGGATACACGGAAGGCTCTCGCTATGGATATGTTGCTGTCGTCGCTTTCGCCATTCTCCGCAGTTCCTGCTCCGGCATGAGAAGTGCCCCGGCATATTCGTTCGCGATCACCTCGAAGAGGTTCCCGCGTCCGGCGTCGCTACGTTTGTCCACGTATCCTTTGCCGGCTGGTATCACCTTGACATAATCCGCGAGCCGTTCATCAGATGCGGTGTGCGTCATATAATGGCCAAGCTCATGCGCAGCGCTGAAGCGCATTCTGTTCAACGGCTGGTCCTTGTCAAGGTACATGGTGACACTGTTGTCGCCGCCGACAAGCATGCCCCATGTATCCACCCCAAGCTGTGAGCTGTAAACCTCTATCCCGGCGCTCCGTGCTATCGCTACCGGATCCACCGGGTATGAGCCGGACCAGTAGTTCTCCAATGTATCCTTCGCGAGATCGCGTGCAATCTGTCTCGCCTCTCCATATGTCATCGACTTCATCGCACGCCCTTCCCTTGCCTTGTCTTTCAAACTACATGCGAGCGCGCGGCATCGTCTACATTTCTTCACAATCTGGATAATCCTGACACATTTTGATGATTTTGGTGAGTGTGGTTCGTCGTGTTCTGACTTGCATTACTTTACATACTTTGTTATAATAGTTATGTCAACGGAAAGGAGGTGAGCATGAAATGGACGGACATCGTGACCGCCATCAGCTCGGTGGTGAGCAACATCATCGCACTGGCGGCGCTCGTCATCTCGATACGGCGCCGACCACGCCATAAGAGATGACGAAAGGGTTCCGAGCAGACCTAGTGCCCGGAACCCCGGTTCCATCCTATTTCATGGCCATCATGAAAACAAGCACCATATTCGCCGTCTGCGGCATCGCATGCGGCCTGCTGTCGGCCATGCTCGGCTTCGCTGGAAAACCATGGCAGGCTGGACTGTTCGGACTCGCGGCCGGCATCTGGAGCCTTGCCACGCTCGCCATGGACAGACGGGGCGGCAAGGATGACTGAACGCTATCTGAGCATGACCGAGGTGGCCGAACGCCTCGGAATCACCAAAGGCGCACTGGCACGCTACAGGCTGCCCGACCCCGACGTGGTCGTCGGCAAGGCCAGAGGCTGGCGCGAGGACACCATCGACCGGTGGAACGCCAGCCGCCCCGGCCGAGGCGTCGGAGGAGGCAGGCCACGGAAGAAGGCGGAAGATGGCGACCATTGACGCATACGACACCAAGAACGGACGCCGATGGCGCGTCATCTACCGCAAACCAGACGGCACGCAGACCAGCCGGCGCGGCTTCCAACGCAAACGTGACGCCCAGGAATGGCTGGCCGAACACGTCACCGTCGCCAAGGCCAGCGGAACGTACATCGACCCGCAGGCCGGACGCCGGAAGGTCGGCGGACTCTGGCCGGCATGGATAGCCAAGAAGCGCGTCTCGTCAAAGGCCAGCTACGTCGAATCGCTCGAACGAGCATGGCGCGTCCATGTCGAACCGCAATGGCGCGCGCACGCTCGAATCACTGACCCGCGCCGAAATCCAGGAATGGGTCAGCGGGCAGGCCGAAAGCAAGAGCGCCACCGTCGTGCTGCGCAACCTCGGAATCCTGCGCGGCATCTGCGCCGACGCCGTGTCCGACAGGCTCATCCCATCCAACCCATGCGACGGCATCGAGACGCCACGCAAGAAGCGCAAGGAGCACACGTACCTCACCGTCGAGCAGCTGTTCCGACTCGCCGACGAATCCGGCGACCGGCGGACGATGGTGCTCGTGCTTGGCCTGTGCGGACTGAGATGGGGCGAGATGGCCGGCCTGCACGTCGAGGACGTGGACTTCGCCAGACACCGGCTTTCGGTCAGACGGAGCGCCACCACAGTCGGCCACGAGGTGGTGGTCGACCTGCCAAAATCCGGCAGGCCGAGGCAGGTCGTGTTCCCCAGAACACTCGACGCCCCGCTGCGCGAGCGGTGCGCGGGAAGGGAAGGCTGCGAACCGCTGTTCCCTGCGCAGGACGGCGGATATCTGGCGCGCACCGCACCGCCGAACGACCCGACCAAGTGGTTCTGGCGGGCAAAGAGGCGCGCCGGTGTCCCTCTCGGACTCACCTACCACGACCTGCGCCATACCGCGGCGAGCCTCATGGTCAGCTCCGGAGCGAACGTCAAGGCCATCCAGAACCAGCTCGGCCACGCGAGCGCGGCGATGACCCTGGATGTGTACGCCGACCTGTTCGACGACGATCTGGACGCGGTCGGTCTGGCGATGGATTCGTTGCTGCTTCGGGAAAATGTTGCCAAAATGTTGCCAAAAACGACTGCGAGCGCGGCGTGATTAAAGCGGGAGTAGGGCTTTCGGGCTTGATGTAGCGGGATTCGATTCCCCGCATCTCCACGGATTGAAAGCCGCCAGAAATGGCGGCTTTTCCTTTATTTCCAACGGTTTCCACCACTTTTGCAATTCGCTGCAATTCACCCTTTATCGCGATATTTCTCAAAAACATGGGCAAAATGTGGGCACGAATCATGTGTCAGCAATGACGGCTTTTTGTATTTGCAATCACATTTCTCGTTTGGTGAAACAACGCATGTCGCAGCAACGCCTCCGTATTATCGAAATAACCGTCCGGCGCTTTCAATATTGCAAGCCGCCGGCCAGCCAACCATCGAAAGGGACGATATCATGGCGAAGCTTACAGAGGAAATGAAGGATTTCATCAGCAGCAATCTCGCTTGGGTGGCCACCATCGGCAAGGATGGACACGTCGATTTGGGGCCGAAAATGAGCACGTTCGTCATCGATGACACTCATATCGGCTATCACGAGCGTACCGCCGGCCAAATGTACCGTAATCTGCTCGACGGCAGCGAACTGGTCATCGCAGTGGCCAATCTTGAGCAGAAGCGAGGTTATCGTTTCCGTGGCAACGTCACTCTGCATTCCGATGATGCGATCTACGATGAGCAGGTCGCTGTGGCCGAACATAACGGCACGAAGAAGCCCATGACCATTCCCGTTCTGGAGATCACGGAGATTCAGGACTTGACGCCAGGGGCGACCGCAGGCAAGACCATCGTCAAGGACTGACGCCCGTTCAACGCATACGGCTAATACCATCCATCCAAACGCGGAAACGCGCTCTGGCCCTCCCTTGGAAAGAAGGTCCAGAGCGCGTTTCGTTTTTCTGTCAAGACAAAAAGAGCTAGATCAAAGTATTTCCGCTCCGTCATGCAGTGACGTTGCGCAATAACGCTATTTGATGATCGGTCTCAACGGCGCGGACACGTCCACGTTATGCTTGTCTCCAATCACGTTCGGATCATTGACGATCTTGTCCACCACCGCTTTCTTGAGCTTCAGGTCCGAGGAATCACCCCATACGATCACGCGGTCTCCCCCATTGAGTTCCGTGGTGATGGAATCCTGGGTCGCCGCGGTGACCTTGGTGATGGAATTGCGCATCGATTCCGGCAGTGAGCTGAGAATCTTCAACGCTTCCTTGATAGGACGCCTAGACAGGCTCGCATCGACGTTCTGCACTTCGATGACGGGAATGCCTTCCACGGAAACGCCGCTGACGGAATTGAGCACGCGGCCCTTGCTGTCGACCGCCGTCATATGGTCCTCGCTGGTTTTGAGCATGGCCGCGGGTTTCTGCGCCTTGATCGTCACTTCAAGCGAGTTCGGCAGCTGTTTCTTCGACTTGGCTGACGTGACTCCCGGAATCGCCTTGATCTGCTTCTCCACGGCTCCATCCGAAACCAGGAACAACGATTTTCCGGACTGCTGCCTCGCGATGTCAAGCACCTGCGATTCGCTCACCCATTCGTTGGCGCCGACCACGCTGATGTTGCCTGGCTCCAAACGGAACACCGACGAGAAGAGGAACAGCCAGACGACAGCTCCCAAAACCACGGCTACGACAAGACCGATGAGCACGCGCAGGACTATGGCTCGCGCGCCGGCCTGACGGCGTTCCTTGAGCCGTTCGCCGAAATCAACCACTTTCGGACGTGTCATGATGCCGATCGTGCCGGTGGTCTCCTGCAGGGTTTTGGAAACCAGGTCCTCGCTTTGCAAACGTCGCGCGTCTACGAAGCCTTCGGCTTTTGAACGGTCCGCGTACCCTTCAATCGACCGTCCTTCGGCATGCTCCGATGAGATGGACCGTCCGGAACGTCGTCCGCCCGACTGATCCGTCTCCTGCACATCCTTGCCGGAACTGATGACCCGTCGAGCCATCAGCCCTCGCAATCCCAACGATGCGCTTCAAGAGCATGCAGGATGACCTCGTCCATCTGCGTGATGTCGCCGGCGCCTACGGTGAAGATGACGTCGCCATGATGCGCGCGCATCACCATCATCTGGGCCGCGGTGTGCATGTCTTCGACGCCACGGATCCAGTCCTTGGCCGGTTCATGCTCAAGCTTGAGCGCCTCGTCCACGATGGTGGCCGGAGTCACGTCGGGGAAATCCTCCTGCTTCTCGCGCGCGGGGAAGATGCCGGTAACGATGACGTCATCGGCCTTGGCAAGCGCCTGCGCGAATTCAGAGCTGAAGAAACGCGTGCGGGAGAACAGGTGCGGCTGGAAGATCACACGGATCTTGGACTGCGGGTAGCGGCGACGGGCCGCATCCAGCAGCGCAGCGATTTCGGTCGGATGATGCGCGTAATCATCGACGACCGTCACTTGGCTGACGGTGCCACGGACCTGGAAGCGGCGTGCGGCACCGAGGAACGAGGTGACCGCCGCGGAGGCACGTTCGACGTCCATGCCCAACAGCGCGGCCGCGATAATCGCCGCGGAGGCGTTGCGTGCGTTGTGGATGCCGGGAACGGTAAGCGTCACTGCGATGCGGCGCTCCTCTTCGCCGATCAGTCCGCCCGGAATATGCAGCGTGAAATGTTCGGCTCCGCTTTCGGCGGTTTCGCTTTCCGATTCGATGCGTACTAGCGTGGCGCCGTTCAGGTCGCCCAATTCGGTGGCGTTCCGTGTTGAATAGACGATCGTGCGTCCGGCCACGGTGGCGTCAAGCGCACGTAGCACGGCAAGGTTGCCTTCGTCGTCGCCGCACATGATTACGGCTTTGGTGGCGTGTCCGGCATGGTCCACGAATGCGGCCCGATAGTTGTCCTGCGTGCCGTAGTGGTCAAGGTGGTCGGCTTCGGAATTGGTGATGATGGCGATTTGCGGATGGTATTTGGCGAAGCTGCCGTCCGATTCGTCGGCCTCGGCCACCAGCACGTTGCCCTTGCCGGCATGGCCGCCGTCCAAAATGGCACCGTCTTTGCCTTGGATGGAACCGCCGATGGCATAGCTCGGATCGGCGAGTTCGCCTTCTCCGGCGTTCACGAGAATGTGCGCCAGCATGGAGCTGGTCGTGGTCTTGCCGTGGGCGCGGCCACGGTCACCGCACGTTTCGCGTTCATCAGCAGGGCGAGGATGTCGCTGCGGTGCACGATGCGCTCCCCTGCCTCATGCGCGGCGACGATTTCCGGATTGTCCGGCTTGATGGCGCTGGAGAACACGACGGTGTTCTTGCCTTCGACGTTCTTCGCCTGCTGGCCGAATTCGACGGTGATGCCGAGGCTTTGCAGACGGTCGGTTTTGGCGCTTGGCTCACGGTCCGAACCATCGACCTCGACGCCCTGCTCATGCAGCATTTCAGCGAGCACGCTCATGCCCGCGCCACCGATGCCGATGAAATGCGTGGCACCTAGGTCATGCACCGTCTCTTCAGGTGCGAACGACGCATGGGTTGGGTCAAGAATTATGGTACCGGCTTCACGCTGGTTGTCAGACACGATTGCTCCTCGTAAATTGTTTTCAAGCTCATTTCATTATGGCCGCACCCATGGTCTCCCACGGGGTGCGGCATGATTGTTCGGCCGGTTAATCAGCTGGCTGATCGATTAGCGCGAGCACGCGCTTCGCCATGACTTCGGCGGCGTCGCGGATGCCGTATTTCCACGCGTTGGCACCGTATCGGGACAGCTTGTCCGGATCGGCAAGCAGTTCCGGCACATGACCACGGACCCAATCCGGGGTGAAATCGCCATCCGCCACCATCAAGCCCCTTCCGCGTCGACCACGGGCTGCGCGTTGAAACGCTGCTCGCCATTGCCGATCGGCAGAGGCACGTAAATCGCCGGCAGTCCCAAAGCCGTCAGCTCGCTGACCGTGCCGGCTCCGGAACGGCAGATGATCAGATCGGCGCAGGCGAACGCCAGATCGATGCGTTCCAGATAGGGAGCCACACGGTAATCGCCATCCGAAACGTGGTCGGGGCCAAGCTCGCCGAGCACGTCCTCTCCGGCGCTTACCGACACCAAGGAACGCACTTCGTCGTCTTTGCCCTTACCGGTCAGATGAATCACCTGGGCGTGCGCAAGCAGATCCTTGGCGGAAGCGGCCACAGCCCTGTTCACGTTCACCGCACCCAAGGATCCGCCGGTGATGACCACGAGCGGACGGTCCGGATCGACGCCAAGCTGCGCCGCGGCGGCTTTACGAGTGGCGGTACGGTCATGTTCCAGATCGGACGCCAATCGTGCGATTGCCGGACGAAGCGGCAGGCCCACGCGTTCGACTTCGACGCCCCTGCGTGGTTTCAGTCCTGGCTGGGCGTATGCGGCACCGATCATGGACGCCCAACGCGCGCCCAGCTTGTTGGCCATGCCTGCGCGTGCGTTCTGTTCGTGAATCGCAATCGGAATGCCCATGCTGTGCGCGGCCGCGTATACGGGTGCGGACGTGTATCCGCCGAAACCGACGACCACTTGGGCCTGATGCCGGGTGAGGATGTCACGTACTTTGGCCTTCTCGGCCTTCCATTTGGCTGGAAACTGCAGCGCAGCCTTATTGGGCCTGCGCGGGAACGGCACTTTTTCGATGGTTTCCAGTTCGAAACCGGCCTGCGGAACCAAATCACGCTCCAGACCGACGGCGGTGCCCACCACCGCGATATCCGCTTCCGGTTCAAGCTCGCGAATCACATGCGCCACGGCGAGCAGAGGATTGACGTGGCCTGCCGTGCCGCCACCGGCAAGAACGATATGCTTCTGATTGCTCATAATCCACGAGCTTAGCCCACCATGCGGCGGCAGGCCACGCGGCATACCGCCGCCGATGCAGATACTTACATTTCGTCTACTTTTCTTTTGCTTGCTTCGCAACTCGCATGACGGGAACCGATTACAGTATGCGGTTCTCGGCTTTGACCTGCGGCTGCTCCTTCATCAGGCTGATGGCCACGCCGGCGGCCCCCAGACACATGATAAGAGACGATCCGCCTGCTGATACGAACGGCATCGGCACGCCCATGACCGGCAGCAGGCTGACGACGACGCCGATGTTGACAAACGCCTGGCCGACGATCCATACCGCGATGCACACCAACGCCATGGTGATGTACCGGTCGCGGACCTGCACGGCCACCATCAGCATGCACCACGTCATGACGATGAACAGCAGAATCACCATGGCTGCTCCGACGAATCCGGTTTCCTCGCCGATGATGGCGAAGATGAAATCGTTGTGCGCTTCGGGAAGATAGCCCCATTTCTCGCCGGAATTGCCGATGCCGACGCCCAACAAGCCGCCGGATGCGATCGCGTATTTGCCGTGGACCGCCTGATAGCACACGCCCTGCAGGTCGGACGGAGAGCAGGTCCGGTAGGCCGCCATGATGCGGCCGAGTCGGTTGGGGCTGGTCAGAATGAATCCGACGATACCGCATATGCCAAGCAGCGCGGCTCCGGCAAGCCATTTGCCGGGGAATCCGCCAAGCAGCAATGCAATGCCGCCAATTGCGAGAATAATCAAGCCCGTACCAAGATCCTTGCCGGACATGACCAGGCAGAACGCGCACAGATAGCCGAGAATAAGCTTGGAGTACGCGCGGGGCGCGCCGACCTTCTTCACCTGCTTGCGCGCGTTGATCAGCTCGTTCGGCATCCAGATGCATAACGCCAGCTTGACGATTTCCGCGGGCTGCATGGTGAACACGCCCGGAATGCCGATCCATCCTTTGTTGCCGTTGACTTCGACGCCCAATGGCGTCAGTGTGGCGGCCTGCATGACCATGGCGCCAAGCAGGAACCAGAAGCTGATCTTTCGGTAGAAAGCAGCCGGCAGCATCATCGTGATGAATGCTATGACCAGGCCGAACACGCAGTACATGCCCTGTTTCAGCGCCTGCGCCCACGGCGACTGCCCGTTGGCGATCATGTTCACCGAAGAGCTGGAGAACACCATGATCACGCCGAAGATCGTGAGGATGATCACGCATAGGCGGAATCCGTGGAAGCACCATAACGGGTTGGCGAGATTACGCGTTCCGCCGTTCTTCAACGGTTCTCGTGTCTGTGCCGCGGCGCGTCCGTCATGTTCGGACGGCTTGCGGAAGACGTGATGCTACGGCTGGCCTCAGGCTTCCCCATGCTCATTCACCCAACGCTGAGCCTGCTGCGCGAACTGGTTTCCGCGATCGGCGTACGACTTGAACTGGTCCATGGACGCGCAGGCCGGAGCCATGAGCACCACATCGCCGGATTGCGCGTAGGTGCCGGCAGCATCGATGGCGCGGGCCATGACGGTGTCGTTGTCCGTGGGATCGATGATGGACATGGGAATGTCGGGAGCGCTTGCCTTGAACGCATCCAGCATTGGCTGCTGGTCCTTGCCGATGATGATGGCCGCCTTGATGGTGTGCGCCTGGTCGGCAACGAGCTGTTCGAAACGGCTTCCTTTGGCAAGTCCGCCGGCGATCCACACCACGGACTTGTCCGCGAAGCTGTTAAGCGACGCCTTGGCCGCATGCGCATTGGTGGCTTTGGAGTCATCCACGAAACGGATGGTGCCACCGTTGGACGTTTTGGCGACGGCGACGGTCTGGATGCGGTGGCCGCCCGGCGTAAACTGCTTGAGCGCGGCCAACGCCTTGTCTTTGTCAGCTCCGAGACCCAACACCAGCGCCAACGCGGTCAGGGCGTCGGCGAGCAGATGCGGGTAGACCGTGCCATCCGGCTCGGTCAGATGCGTGAAATCGGTGACCTTCGCCACTTGGAACGGCTTTCCCGCTTCTCCGCCGGCAATGCCGGACATGTCGACGATCCAGCCATCTTTCACACCGATCTGCCCGTCCTTCGGCTCGGCCAACGTGAAGCCGATCCTGCGGCATTCCGGCGCGGTCTGGGCCGCGAACGCCAATTTGGTGACGCGTTCGTCGTCGGCGTTGTAGACCAGCGCCTTCTTGACGTTGTGGAACACCTTCGCCTTGTCGGCGGCATAGTTCTCGATGCCGCCATGCCAATCGAGATGGTCGTCGGCGATGTTGGTGATCGCCGCGCAGTCGAGTTCCAGAGAATAGGTGAAATGCAGCTGGAACGAGCTCAGTTCGACGCAGAGCACGTCGTTCGCGGGGTCGACGGCGGCGTGCGACACGGCTTTGCCGATGTTGCCGACGGCGGGAGCGGCCAGGCCGCATGCGGTCAGCATTTCGGAGGTCATTTCCGTGGTCGAGGTCTTGCCGTTGGTGCCGGTGATGCCGATCCACTGCGCCGGCTTGCCGGTGGTGTTGCTGTTCACGCGCAGCTGCCAGGCCAGTTCGACTTCGCTCATGACCGGTATGTTGCGTTTCTGCGCCTCAAGGATGAATGGCGTGCGCGGGTTGAAGACCGGCGAGGTCATCACCATGTCGGTATTGTCCCAATCGATTTGGTCGAAGGAATGCAGGTCGCGTCCGGCTTCTTCTCATCCACGCCCAGCACTCTGCCGGCACGGGAGCCCAGCACTTCCATCATGCTTTGCCCGGAGACACCGAGACCAGCCACGATTACGGTCTTGCCATCCATATTCATATCCATCACCCTTCAATCGGAAACGTCATTTGCCGTGATAGCACACTCATATTGCGGGCGTAAAGCCGCGCCCGCAATCGTGTCATAGGCCGGAACGGGCCACCCAATCGCCGTAGAACAGCACCAAGGCGATCAGCACGAACAGCATCTCGATCATCCAGAACCGGACCACGACCTTCACTTCCGGCCAGCCCTTCAATTCGAAATGATGATGGATCGGGGCCATCTTGAAAACGCGCTTGTGGGTCATCTTGAAGTAGCCGACCTGGATGATGTCGCTCATGGTCTCGATGACGAACAGACCGCCAAGGACGATCGCCAGGAATTCGGTGTGCGTGGCGATGGACATGGCTGCGAACAGACCGCCAAGCGCCAAGGAGCCGGTGTCTCCCATGAAGATGGAGGCCGGATTGGAGTTGTACCACAGGAAGCCGAAGCAGGCTACGGCCGCGCACGCCGCGATGATGGTCAGGTCAAGAGGATCGGACACCGCATAGGTGAAGCCTGGATGGTCCGAACCTTGAGGTGGTAGAACTCCCAGAACGCGATGATCGCATAGCCGATGAAGGCGATCATCGAGGAGCCGGCGGCCAAGCCGTCAAGACCGTCGGTCAGATTGATGGCGTTGGTCCATGCGGTCATCAGGAAATTCACCCAGATCACGAACAGCACGATGGCCACGACACGACCGGCGAATCCAAAGCTGAAGAACGGCTTTTCGATGAAGCTCATGCCGGCCTGGGCGCTGGGGAAGCCGGATTTGGTCGGCAGAATCAGCGCCAGCACCGCGTATATGGTGGCGAGGATGAACTGTCCGATGAACTTGCCCTTGACGGTCAGTCCCTCGCTCTGCTTCTTGCGGACCTTCGCGAAATCGTCGATGAATCCCAAGAATCCCATCGACAGCATGGCGAACAGCACCAAGACCGCGGACCACGACGGCACCTCTCCCCTGGTGAAGAACCGATACAGTGCCGAGGAGCACCAGCCGAGCACCACCGCGAGGTTGATGACCACGCCGCCAAGCGTCGGCGTGCCGCGCTTGACGAGATGCGACTTCGGGCCATCCTGACGGATGTACTGTCCGTAGTTGAGCTTGTGCACCAACTTAATCAGCAGCGGAGTGCCCACAATCGTCACGACGAGCGACACCATAATGCCGATGATGAGTGAAATCACCTGATCTTCTCCGTTTCAGTCAGCTATGATCGGCACGACGCCGATTCCGTCAGTTTTGCGTCCAACGCTCCGCCAGAGCGCTCAATCCGGACGCGTGGGATCCTTTCAGCAACACCACTGTACCCTCATGGTCGGTCGCAAGCCGGGTGACCATTCGGTCGGCCTGTTCGGCATCATGCGCCCATTGCACCATCGTCGGGTCGGCGGCAACCGCCTTGCCGCCCTGCGCCATGGCCTCGGCAAGCGCGTCCAACGCCTCGTCGGAAGTGCTGCCGACCGTCACAAGCGCGTCCGCACCGCCCTCGACGGCGTATCTGCCGACGTCCTCATGCAGGCGATGCTCATCCGGTCCGAGCTCCAACATGGCTCCGAGAACCGCTATTCTGAACGGCTGATGCTCGGCGCCGGCATGCCAGCGCGACAGGCCATCGAGTCCGGCCTTCATGGAATCGGGGTTGGCGTTGAACGAATCGTCGATCAGTGTGAACGACGTTTCGGGCTTGGTGACGGTGGACACCGCCATGCGATGCGGGCTGATGCTCGTCACGTCGGATAGGCCGGAGGCCACGTCGTCAATCGGCATGCCCAACGTCATCGCCACCGTGGCTGCGGCAAGCGCGTTCATGACGTTGTGCTGTCCGCAGATGCCGAGCGTGACGTTGGCGTGCCGGCCTGTCTTGTCTTCCAGTACGAATGACGGATGGTCGAGATCGTCGCAGCGCACGTCGAGCGCGGTCGTGTCCAGTTGCGCGTCTTCTTTCTGCGGCAGGCCGAACCACAGCACATCGGCCGGAGCGATGGCGCTCATCGCGGCCACATGTTCGTCGTTGGCGTTGAGGATGGTCAGGCCGCCCGGCACCAGTCCGCGTACGATTTCCGATTTGGCTTGGGCGATGCGTTCCGCAGAGCCGAATTCTCCCAGATGCGCCACGCCCACCTTGAGCACCACGGCGATGTCCGGCGGAACCAGGGAGGTGAGGTTGGCGATTTCGCCACGTGATTGGCGCCCATTTCCGCCACCAGGAAACGCGTGCCGGCGTTCACCTTGAGCGACGTCAGCGGCAGGCCGATCTCATTGTTGAACGATCCGACCGGAGCGACGGTGTCGCCCATTTTGGACAGCAGCGATTTGAGCAGATCCTTGGTGGTGGTTTTGCCGACGGAACCGGTGATGCCGATGACGGTGAACGGCGATTCCAGCGCGCGCCGACGCTCGATATTATGCTTGGCGAGCGCTCCCAACGCCTTGACGGTGTTTTCTACGACGATCTGCGGCACCTGCGCGCCCGCGATTTCGTGGTCGACCAGTGCGGCCACAGCCCCCTGCGCGCCGACCTTCGGCACGAAATCATGACCGTCGACGCGTTCGCCGGCAATCGCCACGAAAACGGATCCCGGCACGATCTGGCGCGAATCCGTGAAGGCGCTGATGGCCACCGGTTCGTCGGTCGGCACGGTCGTCGGCATCAACCGTCCATCAACCGCCTGCGCGATCTCCGTCAGGCTCATCGGCATCATGGTCGGGCTGCTCACTGTCGTTACTCCTCTAATGGTTGGGTTTGTGTTTGATGTGGAGAATGTTTCGTTCCACGTTTAGTTCAGGTCACGCGAGACGCGTAACGCGCTTTTGATGTTGGCTTTCCTCACGCCGGCGGCCAGCACCATGGCGATGGACAGGGACAGCGAACGGCTGTCCGTCTGGCCGTATGCGTCGCGGCCTGCGCCGCAAGCAGGTCGGATTCCTGGGTTCGTCCCGCGATGCGGGTCTGTTTGCCGACCGCGCATCCGAATTTTGCGACGAGTTTCGCAACCTCGGCATCGCTCAAACCATTGTCATCGCAGGCAAGCACATCGACGCTGACCGATTGCAACGCGTCCTCACGCAGGGTCTCTTCATCCAACGCGAGGATCACAGCGGCTGCGCCGTCTTCGGCGCACACCGCCATGGTACGTTGCACATCGATGGCCGACAGAGGATATTCCAGATTGAGGAAGCGTTCCAATGACTGTGAATCGGACGAGCTGATCACGCCGACGGGGTTGCCCAGCATGTGCAGGAAATCCGCGAGGTTCCTCACTTCGGATTCCACGATCTCCCTGTTCTTCCCCGTGATGGCGAATACGGCCAATGCGTCGGACGGATTGCCGGCCATGTCGCTCACCAGTTTGCCGAGCTGTCCCATGGTGGGTTCGGCGTAGATGAGCGGAATCTGGATGTCGTCGGTTTGACCGCGCAGCGCATGGGGCACAATCGCGCCATATGCTCCCTGCTCCTGAGCTGCGACAACTGGTGCACGTCCACATCGGCGGACGGGACGAACAGTGCGCCGGGACGCACCGATTCGACATCATCCGCGATGGAAGTGATCGTCACTTCAGCCGCCGACGTCGGATCAAGATCGAAACCGTATCGGCTGGCAAGCAGCCCTAAAGTCATTCGTCTGTTCATGGATTCGCTGACCGCGCTCACCTTTCCGCCCCTCCGTGTCTGAATACGTATTCGCTCACCAATTCACCGGAATAGCATCCGTGCGAGGTGAAGACGCCGGCACTTCATACTTCTGCATAAGGAATTCACCAATCTCCGCGGTGACAGGACCCGCCGTCAAACCGCCGAAGCTGCCTTGGGGGTCTTTGAGCACCACGGTGATGACGAAGCGTGGATTATCCGCGGGAATGATCGTCGAGTAATCGCTGATGATCGAGGTCAGTTGGCCGTTCGCTCCGGCGACTTCTGCTGTGCCTGATTTCGCCGCCATACGATAGCCGTCGACCTTCACGAAAGTGTTGTAGTGTTCAGCGGACGATTCCATGGCGTTGAGCATCTGGCTCGCCACGGATTCGTCGATGACGCGTGTCGCCTCGCCCTTGGACTGCTGCTCTTCGACATGCCCCGCGGTGTCGGTGATGGACTTGATGATGCGTTGCGGCTTTTTGACGCCCTTGTTGGCTATCACCGAAACCGCGTTGGTCAGCTGCATGACGTTCACCGTGTACCCTTGACCGAACAGCACGGTGTTGCGGGTTCGCCTGTCCCAGCTATCCGAGGGGTGCAGCACGCCTTCGGATTCGCCTGGCAGGTTCAGTCCTGTGGCCTGTCCGATACCGAATTTGCTGATGAAGTTGTACCGCTGCTCGTTGGTCATCTTGTCTCCGGCAATGACCATGCCAACGTTCGACGACTGTTCGAGGATGCCGGCGAGCGTCCAATGTTCGTTGCCATGGTCCACCGCGTCCTTATAGGTCTGTCCTTCCACGGTCACCGTGTTCGGTACCGTGAATTTGTCATCGACCTTGTGCAATCCCAGTTGCAGCATGCCCGACATGGCCAGCACCTTGCCGATGGAGCCAGGTTCGAAGGTCTCGCTCACCGCCCGGGAGGCGCCCATCTTCGCCTGGTCGCTTCCGGCCTCGGTCGTATCGCTGTCCGCCAAAGCGAGGATGTCGCCCGACTGCACGTCCTGGACCATGGCGATGCCCCAAGCGGAATGGTATTTGTTTTCGCTGTCGCTCAGCACTTTCTCGGTGTACCACTGCACATCCCGATCGATGGTGAGGGTGACGTCGGATCCGTTGACCGCGTCTTTGGATTCGGTCATGGTTCCGGGGATTTCGACGCCGCTGTTGCCCTGTTGGTACACCTGGTAGCCGTCACGGCCCGTCAATGTCTTGTTTTCCATCTGCTCGATGCCGGCCACGCCCTTGCCGTCGGCGTCGACACCACCCAATAGCGAACCCATCAAAGTGCCGTTGGAGTACAGACGTTCGTTGCTTAGTTCCGCGTAGACGATGCCGCCGAGGTTCAGCTTGGAGATTTTACGCTTGACCGCAGGCGTCACGTCCTTCTTCAATACCACGTATTGCCCGCTGATCGACAGTTTGGCGCCCAGTTCCGTGGCGTCCATGCCCAATACGGGGGCCAGCAGACGAGCCACGGCTGCGGCTCCCGTCACGCCGACCGGCTTGCCGTTGATCTGGTGGCAGTTGCTGCCGGTCTGTTTGGTGCAGGTGGTCGGTATGAACGCCTGCGCCTGTTCGGGGTTGCCGATGATGGTGTAGCGTTCGACACTTTGCGCGAGAATCGCGCCATTGGTATCCATGATCTTGCCGCGTCGAGCCTTCAACGTCACGGTGGTGGTGCGGCTTTGCGCCGCGGCCTGCGCCATCCCTTTGCCGTTGACCAGTTGAATATTGGCAAGTTGGATAAGGCAGGTGGTGCCCATCAGCGCCAGAACGACGCCGATGGCCATGGTTTTCGTCAACAGGTTCTTGTGGAAGAACGTGTAGATCCTGCGGATAGGGTTCACCGGGTCTTGTCTCCACTTGCGTTTGCCTGATAGCCGTTCAGATCGATGGTCAATGCGCCTTTCTGCGGGACCATGCCCATCTCTTCGGCCTTGCTCGGCAATGAGGCGTCAAGTTCGTCGAGCTTGGCCTGATCGTCCTCGACGTCCTGGGTCAGCTGGGTGATATGCGTTTCGATTTGGCTCGCCTCGAAGGAATTCTGCACCATTTGGGTACGCAGCATCAGTGAGCCCAGCAGGCATACACCAAGGAACACCGCGGCGATGACCAGGTGCAGCAGCGGCGTGCTGCGGGTCCGCGTCCATGTGATGAGTTGTTCGAAGCCGTGACGGATGCCGTTGCCTTCGACTCTGGTCCCTTTGATGACGTGCAGTTCGGGACGCGTGGTGCCGATGGTCTCGGTCTGGCTTTTGCGGCCGGCCGGAGCCGCATTCGAAGCGATCGTTCTTGGTGCCGCCACTTCAGTCCCTTCTTCCTTGTCTGGTCATGCTTGCGTAATCCGCGCCTTGGTCGAACCGTTTGCGCCATCGTGCGGGAATCGGTCTGGTCAATTCCACCGCGCGCAATCTGACGGACGTCGATCGTGGATTGTTGGCGATTTCCTCCGCGTCCGCCTTGATGGCGCCGCGGGTCAGTTCCTTGAAGAACGGCATCATGTCGGGCGGCACCACGGGCATATCCGCCGGAGCGTCGACCTTAAGCCCTTGGTTCATGAAGGCTTTGACGGTTTTGTCTTCCAACGAGTGGTACGACTCCACCACCAGACGTCCTCCCACTGCAAGGTGGTTGGCGATTTGCGGCAGCGTGCCGGCAAGCTTGTCCAGTTCGCCGTTGACTTCGATGCGCAACGCCTGGAAGACGCGTTTCGCGGGGTTGCCGGCGGGACGGTGGGCCTGCGGCACGACCTCGTCCACCAAACGATTGAGCTGGCCCGACGTGGTCAGCGGCTCGGTTTCACGCCGGCGTACGATTTCCCGTGCGATCTGCTTGGAGAACCGCTCCTCGCCGTATGTGCGGAAGATACGCACCAAATCGGCGAACGAATATTCGGCGAGCACCTGCTCTGCGGTCAGGGGCTGCGTCACGTCCATACGCATGTCGAGCGGCGCGTCATGGGAATAGGAGAAGCCACGTTCCGTCTCATCGATCTGCAGGCTGGACAATCCGAGGTCCATGAACACCGCGTTGACCTTGTCGACGCCTTGGTCGGAAAGCACTTGGGAGAAGTCGTCGAATGCCGCGTGCACGGGCGTGAAACGGTCGGCAAGGCCATCCATTTCCATGCGTTTCGTGGCGAGCGCGAGCGCCTCGGTGTCCCGGTCGATGCCGATCAGGCGGGCGTTGGGGCTTGCTTTGAGGAACGCTGTGGAATGCCCGGCGAGGCCGAGGGTGCAATCCACCGCGATCGAGCCGGGCTTCGCCAATGCCGGTGCCACCAAGTCCACGCAATCGCGGAGCAGCACCGGCTGATGAATCGTCGTCACGTCTGTCATTAGAACTCCATCGCCGGCAATACGTCATCGGCAATGTCGGAATATCCTTGTTCCTTGTCGGCCAAGTAATCCTCCCATGCCTGTCTGTTCCAAATCTCGGCCCGTTCCCACGCCGATCACCACAATGTCGCTGTCCAGATTCGCGTAATCGCGGAGCATCTGCGGCACAAGCACGCGTCCTTGCTTGTCTGGCTCCTGGTCGACCGCGCCGGAAAGGAACACACGCAGGTAGTCGCGTGCCGCCTTGTTTCCCATGGACGTGCGTTGGATCTGCACCGCGATCCGTCTGAATTCCGATTGCGGCAGCAGGTAGACGCATCGTTCCTGGCCTCTTGCCATCACCATGCCGGAGCCCAGTTGGCTGCGGAACTTCGCAGGCAATGCCATACGTCCTTTGGCGTCGATTTTCGGAGTGTAGGTGCCCAGCAGCAATGGCGGCAAGTCCGCATCATGCCGCCGGATTGAGCCGGGTCATCGTCGGAGACGGATTCTGTTCCAATGTCATGGACCATTACCGCACCTCCTTTTTGCCCACACTCGGCCCACCAATCCGAGACACTTTCCCCACTCTACCCCACTGCTCACCATTTTTCCCCACGAAAAAGCAAAAATGCCTCAAAATATTGTCGATTTCTCCCCATATTTGAGATTGCGCGTCCGCACCGTACAGTTCCGGCGTTGTCAGCCATCGCGATTCGCCGCGGCCGATCGCCGCACGTAGAAGCCTTGGGGTACATTAGAGTGCCTTAAGTTTTTGATGAAGGGACAGCAATGTCGAGTTATTCCGCCCAGTTGCGTGAGGAGCAACAGGCCGTCAGCCGCGCATATGATCGTCTGGACGCGTTGAGGGCGCAGGCTCGGTCGCGTCTCGACACGGTCCGGGCCGCAGGATCGCACGGTTCGCCCACGCAACGCACCGAACGCGATTCCTTCGCCACCATGTACGAGGACCGTCTCACCCAGCTTCGTGCGGTGGAGGATCGTCTGGTTTTCGGCAGGCTCGACGACGTGCATGGCGCGCATCGCTACATTGGGCGTATCGGCCTGTCCGATGAGGATCATGAGCCGATTCTCACCGACTGGCGCGCCGACGCGGCACGCCCGTTCTATGAGGCGACGCCTTCGAATCATGGCGACATCGTCATGCGCCGGCATATCACGTTGAGTTTCAGGGAAGTGGTCGGCGTCGAGGATGAGGTGCTCGACGTGCATTCCGATCAGGTCGGCGAGGCGTCCTCCAATGGCACATTGACCGGCGAGGGTGCTCTGCTTGCGTCGCTTAACGCCAAACGCACCGGCAAGATGACCGATATCGTGGCCACCATCCAGGGCGAGCAGGACCGTATCATCCGTGCGGACCTCAACCAGGCGGTGGTGGTGCAGGGCGGTCCGGGAACCGGCAAGACCGCGGTCGCGTTGCATCGCGCGGCCTACCTGTTGTATACGCATCGTCGCGCGTTGCAGCGTTCCGGAGTGCTGGTGGTCGGCCCCAGCTCGACGTTCCTGCATTACATCGACCAGGTGCTCCCCTCGCTGGGTGAGACGGGTGTGGTCAGCCGTACCATCGCGGATCTGATTCCCGGCATCATCGCCACCGCGCATGACGACCCGTATGCGGCCAAGCTCAAGGGTGAACGCCGTATGGCCAAGGCGATCGCCAATGCCGTGGCGGCTCGTGAACGCGTGCCTTCGCATCTGCCGGTCATCCGCATCAACGGTTTCAACGTGCCGATGGTACGTGCGGATATCGAGCAGGCCATCGCCGATGCCAAGCGCACGCGGCAGCCGCATAACAAGGCGCGCGAGACCTTCGTGCGCGACATGCTGTCGGCCATGCGCAACCGGTACGTCGAACGGCTTGACTACGAGCCGGAGCAGGCCGAGCTTAACGATGTGATGCAGCAGTTGCGTATGAACGACGATTTGCGCAAGACGCTGAACCTCGCATGGCTGCCGATGACCGGCGAATGGCTGGTCGACCAGCTGTTCGCGAAACCGCAGCAATTGCGCCGTTTCGCCCCCTGGCTCGAAGAGCGTGACATCGAGACGCTGACGCGTCCGAAGGCTCGCCCTTCACCGTCAGCGACGTACCTCTGCTGGATGAGGCCATGGAATTGCTTGGACCGGATCCGAAGGCCGTGGCCAGGCAGAAGGCGTTGGATGCCAAGCGCGCCGAGGAAGAGCAGTTCGCCAAGGACACGCTGGCGCAGGCCGGTATCGGTTCCGGCATCGTCACTTCGCAGATGCTGGTGGACAATATCAATGGTATGGGCGCCGAATTAACCGCGCAGCGCGCCGCGGCCGACCGCGAGTGGACGTATGGCCATATCGTGGTGGATGAGGCGCAGGAGCTGACCGCGATGGATTGGCGTATGCTGATCCGTCGTTGTCCGTCGCGCTCGTTCACGATTGTGGGCGACGTGGCGCAGACCTCCGCGTTGGGCGGTACCCGGTCCTGGCGTCGCATGATGGACCCGCTGTTCGGCGAACGCAACTGGCAGCTCAACGAGTTGACGATCAACTACCGCAATCCGAAGGAGGTGTCGCAGCTCGCCAGCGATTTCGCCTCGTCCGAAGGCCTGTACATCTCCACGGTGAACGCCGTGCGTGGCGTCCCGGATTCAGTCAAGCGTCTCACCTTGCGTGACGATAGCCTGATCGGCGACGCCGTCGCGCAGCAGACCGTCGAGTTGGTGCGCGCCTACGTTTCCTCCGACGGTACCGGTCGTGTGGCGATCATCGCGCCGGACGATATGCTCAAGCCGTTGCGCGCACGCGTATACGCACAACTTCAGGATGAGCTCGACCCGAAGGAATTCGACAGGCTCGATGCCCAGAGTTCCTGGGACGAGCAGGTCACCGTATGTTCCACACAGACCGTGAAGGGTCTGGAGTATGATGCCGTGATGGTGGTCCAGCCCGGACGAATCGAGGAGAACGCGCCGTCGCGTATCGTAGCGGCCTCCGATTTGTATGTCGCCATGACGAGGCCCACGCAGCGTCTGCTTATACTGCGGACAAAAGACGACGAAAAGCTGCTCAAGCTATAAGGTAGGAACCATGCCTAAAGCATTGTTACTTGAAAACATCCATCCCGACGCGGCGCAGTCGCTGCGCGACCATGGCTTCGAGGTCGAATGCCTCAAGGGAGCCTTGAGCGAGGACGAGTTGATTGATGCGTTGGAAGGCGTCGACCTGCTCGGCATCCGTTCCAAGACCAGTGTGACCCGCAAGGTCATCGACGCGCGTCCGACGCTCACCGCGGTCGGCTGCTTCTGCATTGGCACCAACCAGGTGGATCTCGAATACGCGGGCAAGAACGGCATCGCCGTCTTCAACGCGCCGTATTCGAATACCCGTTCCGTGGTGGAGCTGGTGATCGGCGACATCATCTGCCTGATGCGCCGCATTCCCGCGCACACCCATCATATGAAGCACGGCATGTGGGATAAGTCCGCCTCCGGCTCCCATGAGGTCCGAGGCAAGACGCTCGGCATCATCGGCTACGGCAACATCGGCTCCCAGCTTTCCGTCGTCGCCGAGGCGCTTGGCATGCGCGTGCTGTTCTACGACATTGAAGAGAAGCTCGCCATGGGCAACGCACACCGCTGCGACACACTCAACGAATTGCTGGAACAGTCCGATGTGGTCACGCTTCATGTGGATGGACGCAAGTCGAACACGGGATTCTTCGGCGAAGACCAGTTCGAGCATATGAAGCAGGATGCCATCTTCATCAACCTGTCCCGTGGTTTCGTGGCGGATTTGGATGCGTTGAAGAAGCATCTGGATTCCGGCCATCTGTCCGGCGCGGCGGTGGACGTGTTCCCAATCGAACCGAAGAAGACCGGCGACGAGTTCCTGACCGACCTTGCGGACGAGGACAACATGATCCTCACCCCGCATATCGGCGGCTCCACGCTTGAGGCGCAGAAGTCCATCGGACAGTTCGTCTCCCAGCGTCTTGAGGATTATTGGTTCAAGGGTTCCACCATGTTGTCGGTGAATCTGCCGCAGATCACCCTGTCCGGCATCAAGTCGAATTTCCGCATCGCCCACCTGCATGCGAATCTTCCGGGTGTGCTGGCACGCGTCAACCGTGTGCTGGGCGAGGACGGCATCAACATCGCCGCCCAGGCCTTGGGCACGGAAGGCGAGATCGGCTATGTGGTCACCGATGTGGCGCAGCGCCCGGACCAGAGGCTCTCGACCAGCTCGCCTCCATCGAGGGTACGATCCGCATGCGCGTGATCAGCTGAGCACGCAATACGAAACGTTACGATAATGCGGGCGTTCCAACCATCAGGATTGGAACCCCGCCCGCATTATATATGCTGTATTTGCTTACGGATGCGACACCCGTCTCACGCCATCATTCGGAACTTGCGCCCTTCAGCTCGTCGATGGCCCTTTGGAAGTCCTCCAGATTCTCGAAATTCTGGTAGACGCTGGCGAAGCGCATGTACGCCACCATGTCCAAGTCACGCAGCGGCTTGAGAATCGCCTTGCCGACCTCATCAGATTTGACTTGGGCCAATCCTCGTGAACGAAGATCCTCCTCGACCTTCTGCCCCAGCATCTTCAGATCGTCCTCGTTGATGGGACGGCCCTGGCATGCCTTGCGCACGCCGGAAATCACCTTATTGCGGTCGAATTGCTCGACGTTTCCGGAACGCTTCACGACCAATAGCATGGTCGTCTCCAATGTGGTGAATCGCTTGGAGCATTTCGGGCATTCGCGCCTGCGACGGATGGAGTGACCATCGTCGCTAATACGGGTATCGACCACCTTGGTGTCTGGATTCTGGCAAAACGGGCAATGCATGTTGTCCAGAATAGACTGAGCCCTTGAAATAAGCCACGCTTGGCGGCCCCTACGCCTCATGGGGAACAATGAGGCGCTGCCCCGCATGCAAAGACACCGTATCAAGGTGTTCAGCCGCATCAGTTCATCCACCGTATCTCCGACATTGCCACCCTCCGGAGTGATGCTCGCCGCATACCTCCACAAGGTGTCGCCGGGTTGCACCGTATACACGACGACAGCGGTGGAATCCGGCGCGGACTGCGCACTTCCGGGCGCGATGAATCCAAAAAGACACCAGGCAAGACCGGCCGCCATGATCGCCATGGCGATTCGATTTGCCACATTTCCGATATTCGCCGCACCGTTCACCACGCCACTCCTTTTCGAACAGCTGTTCTATCGAACGCTTGTTCCAAGTATGGCACATATGTTCGATAAACGCAAACACACCTCGAACAGATGTTTGATTTTATCGGCGTTTCGCGTTATGCTTCTAAGGAACTACGAAAGGAGCCCATCGTGAGCACCATCCCCTTCACGCCCAAGAAGAGCGACGAACGTCCGGATGAAAGCACGTTGACCGACCGCCAGCGCAAGGTGCTTGACGCCATCAAAACGCATTTGGCCAAGCAGGGATTCGCTCCTTCGTTCCGTGAGATTGGTGAGGCCGCAGGGCTTAAAAGCCCGTCATCCGTCAAACACCAGCTTCAGGTTCTTGACGAAAAAGGCTTCATCCGCATGAACGCGAACAAGGGGAGGGCCATCGAAGTGGTGAACCTCAATGACGAGGAGCCGAATGGAAAAGTCGCCCAGGTCATCCCGTTCCCCAGTCAGGACGATGCATGCGGCTCCATCATGGCCTCGCATGACGTTCCACTGGTCGGGCGCATCGCCGCCGGCGTGCCGATCACGGCCGAGCAGCATGTCGATGATGTGATGAGGCTTCCCGAACGGCTTACCGGCACCGGCAATCTGTTCATGCTTGAAGTGCACGGTGATTCCATGATCGACGCCGCCATTTGCGATGGTGATTTCGTGGTGGTCCGCGAGCAGAACAGCGCGGAGAATGGCGATATCGTCGCCGCATTGCTGGATGACGAGGCCACGGTCAAGACGTTCCGCAAGGATCACGGCCATGTCTGGCTGATTCCGCACAATCCGGCCTACTCCCCCATCGACGGCACGCATGCCGAGATCATGGGCAAGGTCGTCACCGTGCTGCGCAAGATCTGATTGCTTTCACACGTTAAACGCAAAGGGCGTCGAACATACCATTTTGAGGCATGTCCGACGCCCTTTGCCATACCCTTTGCCATACCGCGCGGTTGTGCATTCACCTTGCGAATCCATCAAGAATGAACGCGAGGGCATTTCAAAATGTCGTCGCATTCTTGAAGTTCGGGAGCACGGTTCAGGAATGCAGTTCCTTGCGGCTGTCCGAATCGTATCCTTCAGGTTCAAGCTGGAAGGTGGTGTGCGGCACGGATACGGGGAAGTGCTCACGCAGGCAGTTCTGCAATTGGGAGAGGATGTCGGCGGCATCATCCATGGTCAGCCCGCGCTCCACTACCACATGGGCCATGACGACGGGCATGCCGGTAGAGACGGTGCTGGCGTGCAGGTCGTGCACGGCCACCACGTGCGGCACCTGCTCAAGATGTTCGCGCACCTCGTCCAGATCGAGTTCCTGTGGGGTTTCCTCCAGCAGCACGCGCACGGCGTTGCGCAGCAGCACGAACGCCCGGGGGATCATCATCAATGCGATGATGCCGCCCGCGACGGCATCGAAGCCGGCCCAGCCCGTTGAGATCAGCACGATGGCTGAAACGATCACGGCCACGGACCCCAATGCGTCGTTCATGACTTCGAGGAACGCGGCTTTCATGTTCATGTTGTCCTCGCTTTGCCCCGCGAGGATGAAGATCGAACCGACGTTGGCGGCAAGGCCGAGTATGCCCATGAACAGCAGCAACCGCACGTCGTGCACTTCGTCGGCGGCTCCGCCGAACAGCCTCATGCCGGCTTCGACGAGCGCGTAGATGCCGACGATCAGGAGCACGAGCGCGCCGACCGCGGCGGTGAGCACTTCGAGTCGCGCCCATCCCCAGGTGCGTTTGTTGCTAGGTTTGCGTTGCATGAGCACCGCGGTGACGGTGGAGGCGATCAGCACCGACATGTCGGTGAGCATGTGGCCGGCGTCGACCAGCAGCGCCAGCGATCCGGTGACGATGGCGCTGACCACTTCGGCGATGAACACCGTGGAAGTCAGCCCAATGACATCATGAGTCTTTTCTGGTGTTCGGCCCCGCTTGCGGCGGTCGTGGCGTCCACACCCGCATGGCTGTGTGCATGATGGGTTTCCTTTCGTCGTCTTTGGTTCGATCCGCGGCTATTGAAACCGCTTCTCAATACCATTTTCATTCGTCTCAAAACGCAGGAAACCCCAGTCCGAAGGCTGGGGTTTCCAAGTTCTGCTGACAGTCTAGCGGCTCACCGCTCCCCTGTCAATAAAGTCAAACCGTCAATTAAAAACCGAACTGGGCGGCGGTTTCCTTCAGCGTCTCCGCGGAGCGCTTCAGGGCCGCGAGCTCACGGTCGGACACCGGGGTGTTGATGGCGGTATTGACGCCGGAACGGTTGAGCAGGGTCGGCACGGACATGCACACGTCGGAGATGCCGTGGAAGTCGTGCAGCATGGAGCTGACTGGCAGGATGCGGTTGGAGTCGCGCATGACGGCTTCGATGATGTCCACGCCGGACATGCCGATGGCGTAGTTGGTGGCGCCCTTGCCGTTGATGATCTTGTATGCGGCGTTCTTGACTTCCTGGTGGATCTGCTCGCGCACGTCGGCGTCCAGCGGATCGTGGCCCGGCAGCGGGTCCAGTCGCACATCGGGACGCCACCGATGGTGGCGGAAGCCCACAGCGGAACCTCGGAATCACCGTGCTCGCCGGCGATGTAGGCATGGACGTTCTTGACGTTGACGCCGGTCTGCTGGGCGATCAGGAAGCGCAGACGAGCGGAGTCCAGGTTGGTGCCGGAGCCGAAGACCTGGTTCGCCGGCAGGCCGGAGATCTTCTGGGCGACATGGGTCGCGATGTCGACCGGGTTGGTGATGAGCATGTAGATGGCGTTCGGAGCGACCTTCACGAGGCCCGGAATGATGGCCTTGAGGATGTTGATGGTGGCACCGACCAGCTCGAGGCGGGACTGGCCCGGCTTCTGGCGCGGGCCTGCGGTGATGACGATCATGTCGGCGTCACGGCAGATCTCCGGATCGTCGGAGCCGTCGATGGTCACGGTCGGATAGAAGCTGGAGCCGTGCTGCATGTCGAGCACTTCGGCCTCGACGCGTTCCTTGGCGATATCCTCGAGCACGATCTCACGTGCGACGCCACGCTGAGCAGCAGCGAAAGCGAGAGTGGAGCCGACTGCGCCGGCACCGATGATAGCGAGCTTCGTGGGCTTGATAGGTGAATCCACCATGTGCTTTACCTCTCTTTGAGCAAGAAGAACGTCCCGCGTTGTGGCAGGTATTTTCTTTCGATTTCAACCCTACTTTATCCATACAGCATGACGTTTCGCCGTGAATCCGCATGATTTGCAACCACTGAAAAGTGATTTTCGTCACAGCTTTTGTGAGCGCTCACATACACTGCGCCCGTTGAAATGCAGCTGTTGCAATCCGTTGCAGCGTTTGCACGGCCGCTCCGGCAAACGTCATCGGGAACGGCTTGCGCGGAAGCTCAGTCGATGGCCTGCTCCACGATCTGCGCGGCCAGCTGGTCGTCGACCTCCGCTTCGAGCATCATGCCGTCGTCGCGGTATTCGACGTTGATCACCTTGCCGTATTCGCGCACGCGGGACATGAGCGAGCCGGCTGTGTACGGCAGCAGCGCCTCGACGTGCACGTTCGGCGTGGGCAGCATCGATTCCACGTGCTCGCGCAGTGCGTCGACGCCCTCCCCTGAAAACGCGGAGACGATGTGCGCTTCCGGCATCAGCGCCTCGATACGTTCGCGTGCGGCCTCGTCCATACGGTCGGCTTTGTTGAACGCCACGATCGTGGGGATCGTCTCGACGCCGTCGATGTCGGACAGCACGTCGTTGACGGCGTCGATCTGGGAGAACGGGTCGGGATGCGAGCCGTCGACCACGTGCACGATCAGGTCGGCGTCGGCGACTTCCTCCAACGTGGATTTGAACGCTTCGATGAGCTGCGTTGGCAGGCGGCGCACGAAACCGACGGTGTCCACATACGCGTACAGTCGCCCGTCCTTGGCTTTCGCACGGCGTACGGCGGTATCCAAAGTGGCGAACAGCGCATTCTCCACCAGTTCCGCGGAACCGGTCAGCCGGTTGGTCAACGACGATTTGCCGGCGTTCGTATAGCCGACCACGGCGACGGTCGCAGGCCGAAGCGACGGCGCGCGCCACGTTTGACGTCACGCGCGGGCGCCATCTGTGCGATCTGCCGGCGTAGTTTGGCGATTCTGCTGCGGATCACGCGACGGTCCATTTCGATTTTCTCTCACCCGGACCACGCGAGCCGATGCCCGCGTCGCCTGCCGC
>ENA-OQEX01000059-OQEX01000059.1-human-gut-metagenome-genome-assembly--contig:-NODE-59-length-60222-cov-4.239970_pt1 | contig 60222 bp, 66 predicted proteins | sample MGYA00242802_ERZ504649 | MGnify/ENA primary metagenome ERZ504649 (study PRJEB26092, sample SAMD00036194) | human gut metagenome | host: Homo sapiens | study: EMG produced TPA metagenomics assembly of...
ATATTCTATTAAATTATTGGTATTTATACAATAAAGTTATGAATCGCACGAATATTGTCGAGAAAAGTCATATCTTTGCAGAAAATTAAACTAAAAAGAATGGGACATCATCAATTAGACAGTTTGGATGAGCAGATCTTAAGGTTGATAGCCAGCAATGCTCGTATTCCGTTTCTGGAAGTAGCCCGTGCTTGCAATGTATCCGGTGCTGCCATTCATCAGCGTATTCAGAAGCTAACCAATTTGGGGATTCTTAAAGGATCTGAATATGTCATTGATCCAGAAAAGATCGGATATGAAACATGTGCATATATTGGTCTTTATCTGAAAGATCCGGAACAATTTGATTCAGTGACAGAGGCTTTAAAAGGTATTCCTGAAGTCGTAGAATGTCATTTCACTACGGGACAATATGATATGTTTATCAAGATTTATGCAAAGAACAATCATCATTTGCTTAGCATAATCCATGATAAGTTACAACCATTGGGCTTGGCTCGTTCAGAAACTATTATATCATTTAATGAGGCTATTAAGAGACAAATGCCTATTCTCGATTTAGCTGATGAAGATTAATTGTTACTTTATGCGGCTATAATTAATAAAACTATACGGGTAGAGATGTTTTTCATCTGTCGGGTGATCTTCTCTACCTGTTTCTTTCCATTCCTCTTTCTTTATTTCGGGAAAATAAGCATCAGCTTCCTTGGATGTGTCATCAATAAATGTGATATATAATTGTCTGGCTATATGCATTGCCTCTTTATACAAGCTGGCACCGCCTATAATAAATATTTCTTCTTCCTCTTTGCAGTGGGATAAAGCGATCTCTAATGAGGGGAAACATTCAGCCCCGGCGAAGGCTGCTCCTTCCCGGCGGCTTAATACAATATTCCGACGATTGGGAAGTGCTCCTTTTGGAAGTGATTCAAAGGTTTTGCGCCCCATGATAATAGTATGTCCGGTTGTTAAGGCTTTAAAACGTTTCAAATCGTTGGGAAGCCAGTATAATAATTTATTTTCAAATCCAATGCCGTGGTTGCGTGCTATTGCTACTATAATTGAAATATTCATAGTGATGAGTGATTAGTGGTGAATGTTTAGTGATATTAGTGGTAAGTGATGAATAACCTTGCGTAGCTTATTCACCATAACTACTAAACAGATACTTTACCTGCAATGTGTGGCCATGGATCATAATTCACCAATTCAAAATCTTCATATTTAAAACTGAATATATCCTTTATGTCCGGATTGATTTTCATTTGAGGTAGGGGACGAGGTTCACGGCTCAATTGAAGTTTTACTTGTTCCAAGTGGTTGGTATAGATATGTGTGTCACCTAGTGTATGAACAAAATCACCGGTTTGTAATCCGGTAACTTGTGCTACCATTTGCAGCAACAATGCGTAGGAGGCGATATTAAAAGGTACTCCTAGGAATGTATCTGCGCTGCGTTGGTAAAGTTGTAGGCTTAAACGTCCGTTGGCAACGTAGAATTGAAAAAAAGCATGGCAAGGAGGAAGATTCATATTGTTTAAATCGGCTACATTCCATGCGCTGACAATGATGCGTCGTGAATCCGGATTATGTTTGATGGTTTCTATTGCTTCGGAAATCTGGTCAATAAAGCCTCCATTGTAATCTGGCCAGGAACGCCATTGGTAACCGTAGATATGTCCCAAATCGCCGTTTGCATCGGCCCATTCATTCCAGATGCGTACTCCGTTGTCTTGCAGGTATTTTATATTGGTGTCACCTTGCAAAAACCATAAAAGTTCGTGGATGATAGATTTTAAATGTAGTTTTTTAGTTGTGACCAAGGGGAAGCCTTCTTCCAAATTGAAGCGCATTTGATGACCAAATATACTAATGGTTCCTGTTCCGGTACGGTCCTCTTTGTGAACGCCTTCGGTTAAGATACGGTTTAACAGATCTAAATATTGTTTCATGCTCGGAAAATCATTTTATGGATTGCAAAAGTACATAAAATCTTTCTTTTTCCGAGCATGAGAATGAGTCTATTTCGTTTTTTACCATTTTAAACTGCATACACGTTGTACACCGATGATGATAAGAACCACTGTGGCGATGATCAGTGATTGGAAATTAGTATCACTCATCAAATAATAAGTTTGGGAAGCGACTATGTCACTGATTGTCTGGCATAGAATTTCAAAGCCATTGAAAATATAGAATAATGCACAGCAGATAATGGCGCAAGTTACACTGAGTATATCCGATAACCACTTGGCTTGTTGGGGGAGGCGGCGGATAACCCGGCGTGAAAATCCATTGTCCTCAATTTCATGTTTGTAGGCAAGCATGAAATTCTTAATTAATTTATCATCGTTTTCCATCATAACCATTCTGTTTTAAGAAAGTTGTCAATTTTGTTTTTCCGCGTGATAAATGGGACTTGATTGTTCCTGCAGGCATTCCTGTAATCACTGCGATTTTTTCTATCGGAAGATCTTCCATAAAAAATAAGGTGATGCAGGTTCGCTCCACCTCTTTTAATTGGCTCAATCCCCGATATATGTCCATGTGTTCACCTACTTGCCTTTGTTCTGTTTGGTAAACAGCATCTATTTCCCAAGTTTCCAGTCCGGACGTTTCTTTTTTGCTGCGAATATAGTCATAAAATATATTATAAGCAATACGGTAAAGCCATGTGGAAAAACTGGACAAATTTTTAAATGAAGCCAAGTTGGTGTATGCTTTTATAAAAGTTTCCTGTGCCAAGTCATCGCTGAGTTCTGTATCTCCTAATGTTTGGTGCAGGAAAAAACGCCTGATGGGCGATTGGTACTTTTTGACCAAAGTATCAAACGCCCGGGTGTTTTTAAAGACCACCACTTGTGCTACCAACGCTATGTCGTTGATTTGGCTCATTTTTATTCTTCGTTGTGGGGAGTATCTATATTGTTCTTTATGTTTTGTGTTTCTTTGGCCTCTTCGTTACGTTCCAGTTCAATATTTTCAATTTTCATTGATTTGGCTCCGTTTTCATCCTGGTTTATTCGGGTAGGAGGGAAAGGATCATCTTTTTTCTTTTTGTGTGGAGTGGTAGTATAAGCTATCAATACTTGTCCCAACCCCATACAGAAAATAAGGAATCCGATTGCTGCCAATCCTTCTTCTTCTGTCAACACCCAAAGGAATACTCCCAGACCAATGCCTAAGAATATATTCTTGATCCCCTTTGTCATTACAGCATTTCCTTGTTCTTCGGGGTCATTGAACAGTTCGGTTGGAATGGTTCGTCCTGCTGCCAGAGCCTCTGCAGCCAGTTTGTATTTGGCTTGTTTGTTCTTGTACCTGAACCAAAGTACAATAGCTACAATAAAGAAAGGGAGTCCACAACAGATGATGAGTGCGACAATTGCTACCGAAGTAGGAGGACCGCTATTCCAGTCACCGAAATCCGAACTAATGTTATGCATGGTAGCATTCTGATCCTCATCTACATCTTGCAGGTCGCTTATAACGACTGTATCCATCCGGGTGCTGTCAAGGGCGGAAGGTACTAATTTGATTGTTTTGGCATGGGTTGCGAAGCAAGTCCCTATGAGTAAGGCCAAAATAAAAAGTAACTGTTTCATGTTTTTATATCTTTATTATTGTTTTCTGCTAGTTAGACGGAACGAATTAGGAAATAGGTTGCAAATAGACAGAAAATTTTCAGATAATCCCAAAATATCATCGTATTTTTGTAGTATAAAAAGGAAGAAATATGAAATTACCATCAGAATTTGAAGCAAGAACTGGAATGGATGGGGGAAGAAACTTATCGTGCGTTGGAAGCTGCTTTACAGACAGAGCTCCTGTCAGTATCCGTGTCAATCGTACGAAGTGGAGTGGGGAAGTTACAGGAGAACCGGTACTTTGGGCATCCGCAGGGGTCTATTTATCGCAACGACCGACTTTTACATTCGATCCGTTGTTTCATGCTGGTTGCTATTATGTGCAAGAAGCGTCTTCCATGTTTGTGGAACAGGTATTACGCACTTATATTACCGGGCCTGTGGTGATGCTCGATTTATGTGCTGCTCCCGGTGGCAAGTCTACTCATGTGCGTTCAGTTCTTCCCGTAGGTAGTTTGTTGGTGGCTAATGAGGTGATGCGTAACCGTTCTCAGGTATTGGCTGAAAATTTGATAAAGTGGGGAAATGTAGAAGTTGTGGTGACGAACAACGATCCGGCCGATTTCACTTCTTTGACAGAGGTGTTTGATGTTGTCTTGGCGGATGTGCCTTGTTCCGGTGAGGGGATTGTTCCGTAAAGATCCTGTGGCTGTAGAGGAATGGAGTACGGACAATGTGGCAGGTTTTGTTGGCAACGTCAGCGTAGGATTTTAGCGGATATATGGCCGGCTTTGAAACCCGGTGGCCTGCTGATTTATAGTACCTGCACTTATAATAGGGAAGAAGATGAGAAAAATGTGGCTTGGATTGCTGATGAATTGGGGCGGAGATACTGAAAGTGCCAGTGGTATCGGAATGGGGATAATCGGAAATTTGGCGGGACAGAATTTTCCTGTTTATCGTTTTTTGCCTCATAGAGTAAAAGGAGAAGGATTTTTCTTGGCTGTATTGAGGAAGAGTGCCGCCATTTCTCATGCTGTTCCTTGCATTTGCTGTCGGGATGACAAGGAGAAAATAACGAAAAAGAAGAGGAAAGGAGAAAAAGGGAATTTGTCTCAGGTTGCTCCTTTTCCCAAAGAAGTAAAAAGTTGGTTAAAGCAGGCAGAGGATTTCCGGTTTGAGGTAAGAGGTACGAAGGTGATAGCATTCCCCAATGTTCATCTTTCGGAATATGACCTGTTCCGACAGGAATTAAAAGTTGTTCATGCGGGCGTTACTATAGGCGAGTTGAAAGGAAAAGACGTGATACCGGATCATTCGTTGGCAATGAGCACACAGCTGAATCATGATGGTTTCTCTTGTTTTGAATTGACCTATGAACAAGCTATTGCTTATTTGCGTAAAGAAGCGATCACATTGGATGCTTCTGTTCCGCGTGGCTATATACTTTTAACTTATAAAAATATTCCATTGGGATTTGCCAAGAACATTGGTAATCGGGCTAATAACCTCTATCCGCAGGAGTGGCGTATCCGAAGCGGTTATTTGCCCGAAGAACTTTCTTTTGTATGCTAAAAGGAGCCATAAATTTGTTCGGGAAGATTGTGCATATTGCTTTTCATAGACTGACGCAATGCTTCTCCGGGTACAGACTTGCTTGAATTCTATAATATACAAATTTTGTTGGCCTTGTACAAAGGAAAGTGTGGTTGTCAGAACGACTTCCTGTAGGTACACCCGTTTTTCCATTCTGAACAGCCATACGCGGTTTTTCCTTTTATAATCGTTCCTTTGCCACATAGCGGGCAGGTTTTTCCCGCCAATTCGTTATCGGATGGGATAGCGGGAGCGGACGTGGCTGAAGAAGTGTTTTTTCGTGGGGTGCCGGTCTTTTTTTTAGGCTGTTTGGCCGTAGAGGGTGTTGCAGCTTTTGTCGCTGTTTCCTCTATTGCGGTGACACGGCGGTTTGTATTATCACTTAAAACGCTGTGTACTATTTCACTCACCATCTGCTTTAATTCATTTAGAAAAGTCGTTGCATCATAGCTTTTCTTTTCTATTTCACGTAGTTTCTTTTCCCATATACCCGTTAATTCGGCAGATTTCAACAGTTCTTCGCGGATTAGTCCCACCAGTTCTATTCCGGTAGGGGTTGCAATCAAATTTTTGCGTTCTTTACGGATATAATGGCGTTTGAACAGGGTTTCAATAATGGCTGCGCGTGTAGACGGACGTCCTATTCCATTTTCTTTTAATGCATCGCGTAGCTCGTCATTATCTACCAGCTTACCGGCAGTTTCCATAGCGCGCAGTAAAGTTGCTTCTGTATATGGCCGTGGGGGCTGTGTCCACTTCTCGTCTAGTTTGGGCAGATGTGGCCCGCTTTCTCCTTTCACAAAAGCGGGTAAGGAGTGTTCTTCGTCACTTTCACGGGCTTCTGCGTCAGGATCGGTCATACCTTCAGGCAGATTGGTTTGTGGTTTGGCAAAGATAACGCGCCATCCGGGATCTAGAATCTGTTTTCCTGTGGCTTTGAACTCTATACTGTCAGCTTCGCCTATTACGGTAGTAGTGGCAAACTTACAGTCGGGATAGAATACGGCAATAAAGCGGCGCGCTACCAGATCAAATACCCGTTTCTCCATTTCTGTCAGATTTACAGGAGGTTGTCCCGTAGGAATAATGGCATGGTGATCCGTTACTTTTGAATTGTCAAATACTTTTTTGGACTTGATGAGCTTTTGTCCTGCCAACGGAGCGGTAAATGCTGTGTATGGAATTAGTCCCGCCAATATATTGGGACATTTGGGATAGATATCATCGCTTAAGAAAGTAGTATCTACACGAGGGTAAGTAGTCACTTTCTTTTCATACAATGACTGGATAAGTTTTAGAGTTTCATCGGCTGAATAAGCAAATTTTTTATTACATTCCACCTGCAGGGAAGTCAGGTCGAAAAGACGGGGGGGGGCTTCTGTTCCTTGTTTTTTTGCTACTTCTGTCACAGTAAAAGGAACATTTTTGACACGCTCCATGAGTGCCTGTCCGGTAGCAAGATCAATGATGGGAGGAATTCCCCTGTTCTCTTCAGCCTTTTTGGCTTTCTTGGGATTCTCTTTGGCGTCGCTTTCTTCCTGAGCTAATTCCTCATCGCTTTTGCGGATGATGGCAAAGAATGTGGTTTCCCGGTATAAAGTAGCCAGCACCCAATATTGTTGCGGAGTGAAGTTTTCTATTTCTTGCTGACGCTTTACTATCAGTGCCAGAGTCGGAGTCTGCACCCGTCCTATAGATAGTATTTGTCTGTTTTGTCCGTATTTCAAGGTATAGAGCCGGGTGGCGTTCATACCCAATACCCAATCGCCGATAGCACGGCTTAATCCGGCTTCGTATAAAGGTTGGAATTCTTTTTGGTCTTTTAGTTTGTTGAATCCTTCGCGTATGGCTTCTTCAGTCAAGGATGAAATCCATAGACGTTTCACCGGGCAGTGTGCTCCTGCTTTCTGCATGACCCATCGTTGAATAAGTTCTCCTTCTTGGCCGGCATCACCGCAATTTATAATTTCATCGGCATTTTGCATCAGTCCTTCTATAATGCGAAATTGTTTTTCAATGCCCGGATCGCTGATCAGCTTAATGCCGAAACGAGGTGGGATCATGGGAAGGCTGGACAGGCTCCATGCTTTCCATGAGGGAGTGTATTCATGAGGCTCCTTCAAAGTACAGAGGTGTCCGAATGTCCAGGTAACCTGATATCCGTTTCCTTCTATATATCCGTCTTTTTTGTTTTTTGCTCCCAGTACATCCGCTATGTCACGGGCTACGGAAGGTTTTTCGGCAATACAAACTATCATATTTTTTTTCGTTTCTGTTCAAATAGGATTGCAAAGGTAATAAAAACCTCGGAAGAGATTTTGTTTTGTCTTTATTAGTTCTTCTTTTATAAGAATTTAAAAGTAGATATCGGGGGCTTCAAGGTCATTTCAGTGCAAGTGGGCTATTAGGTATGGCTTTTCTGTTATTTGCTGTTTGACGAATGTCTTTTGAACTTTTCTTTATGATTTCAGTTTCTTTTCAGAATCCTATAAGAAATTTGCATCAAAAAGATACTATAAAACAATGTGATTATGAAAAAGAATTGGATGTTATTTTTATTTTTCGCAGCTTCTGCTGCACTAACTTTTAGTGGTTGTAGTGATGATGACAATAGCGATGTTCCTGAAAACACACATTTGGTTTCAAAAGAAGTACAGGCTGCATTTAATGCAAAATATCCGCAAGCTAAAGACGTGGAATGGGAGCTGAAAGGTGATTATGCTGTAGTAGATTTTAATTGGGATGGTGGGGAGCATTCTGCATGGTTCAATCCGTTATCGGCTGCCTGGTATATGACAGAAACAGATGTTCGTTATGAAAATCTTCCCGAACCTATACTTACTGCCCATAAAGCAAGCAAATATGCTGATTGGCGGGTGGATGATGTGGATAAGTTGACTCGTGAGGGAATGGAAACTCTTTATGTCATTGAGGTAGAAAAAGGAGAGTCTGAGCTGGATTTGTTTTATTTGTCTACAGGCATATTGGTAAAAACTGTTGTAGATACCGGATACGAAGAAGATTATGATGATTATTTGCCGCAGCCTGATGCAAATGGCATTATAGCTATTGTCAAGCAGAAATATCCTAATGCGACAATTGTGGAAATAGAACGTGAGAAAGGTTTGCAGGAAGTTACTATTTTAGATGAAAACAAAGAGAAAGAGGTTTATTTCAATGAGCGGAACGAATGGATGGGAACAAGCTGGGATGTACAGGTGGCAAATTTACCGGAAGCGGTAAAAAATCGGTTATGGAAAAATATTCAGACTATGTGATAGATGATGCTGATTATGTAGTGACACCTGATAATGAATGGTATATACTTGATTTGGAAAACAAACAGACAGGTAAAGAGTTTAAAGCAAAGGTAGATAAGGACGGTACTTGGTTATAATTTTATTATCCCATAGACTTATGCTAGGTAATCAGGTGGTTGTTTACTAGGGCCAGACAGCTTTTTTGTTCTCAAATATTATGACTTTTGTGGCAGGCAGTTGGAGTGTGGAATTTGTATTTCTGTTATACATATTTTTGTGATTTTGATGAGAGGGTAAAAGATAAATATGGAAAAATAGATTTGTATGATATATGATATTCAGTTACATTTGCATTTAGAATAAAAAATAGCATGATGGAAACAGGATTAACTTATACTTCGACTGTTGTCGTTTCAAAAGAAAATGTAGCTGCCACTATGGGTAGTGGCGATTTGAATTGTGTTTGCTACTCCCGCTATGGTAGCTTGATGGAAAATGCTGCCATGAATGCGGTGGCAGGCGGTTTGCCCGAAGGTTCTACTACAGTAGGAGCCATGATGAACACTACTCATATCAAGCCCTCGGCTGTGGGAGATACGGTTTCGGCTACTGCCGTATTAAAAGAGGTAGAAGGCAGAAAACTTACTTTTGAAGTGCGGGCACAAGATAGCAAGGGTGTGATTGGGGAAGGTACACATGTACGTTATATTGTGGACAAGGAGAAGTTTATGAGTAAATTGTCTTAATAATTATTTGAAATTATACCACAACTGAGATCTTCTGTCCTTTTGTGATTCTGAATATTGTTTATTTCGATAACGGGAGGATCAGAAAGAGGAATGAAGAATGTGCTTTAATAAAAAAATCTTTAAGGAGAGCAAAACTAATGACAATCTGGAAAACAGTGTTATTAGAGTTCTGTCCTCCTTTTTCTTATTCTTGCAGTGCTAGGATATATTCGTATAATTTCTTATAAAACGGGTGTTTTGTCAGCGTAGAGGCATCTCCTAATATAATAAGTTTCATACGTGCACGTGTAATAGCGACATTCATTCTTCGCAAATCATTCAAAAAACCGATTTGTCCGTCTTCATTGGCACGTACCAGACTGATTAAGATCACATCCCGTTCCTGTCCTTGGAAACCGTCTACCGTATTGATGGTGATGAGGTGTCGGTAAGGCTTGAAAAATGCATCCCGTTTTATCAGTTGGCGGAGATATTGTACTTGTGCTTTATAAGGAGAAATCAGTCCTACATCAATCCGTTCTTCCAAAAAACGTTCTTTTCCTATTTTATTAATGTAATGGGTCAGTTGGGAAATGGAAAGTGCCGCCTCGGCTTTATTGATACGGCCGAAACTTTCACCTACAAATTCTTCATTGCAGTTCATTCCTTCCGTATTCACCCATTCTATAGGAGTGTCGTAATCCAGAATCCCACGGTATTTTACTTCGGGAGCGGATTTCAATTCCCCTTGATAGAACCATTCCGAAGAGAAATGCATGATCTCATCATTCATTCTGTATTGAACCTTCAGCAGGGAAACAGTTTCCGGTTTGTTCTGCACAATTTCCTGCATCAAAGTCTGATCCAATCCGCCTCGTGCAGCTTCCACACATTTTATGGTAGGAGGGAGCTGGCAATGGTCTCCTGCCAGGACTATCCGGTCTGCTTTGCGGATGGCGATCCAGCAAGCGGGTTCCAATGCTTGTGCGGCTTCATCTATAAATAAAGTTCCGAATCTACGCCCTGTCAGAACCCGGTTGGCAGAGCTTACCAATGTGCAAGCTATGACACGGGCTTCACTGAACAAGGCTTCGTTGATGCGGATCTCCAGCTCGGTGGCCCGGTCTTTCAATGAATTAATTTTCAGACGTATATTTTCCCGTTCCGCTCCCTTGCGCGAACGGCTGTAGAGTTCGCGTATGGCCTTTCGGATGCTCCAAAGCTGCGGATAATCCGGATGACTTTCGAAGCGTCGTTCGTAGGTAAAGAATAACATCTTATCATTGACACGGGTAGGATTACCAATACGGAGAACGGGAACGCCCCGGTCTACCAGTTTCTCACTAATCCAGTCTACAGCCATATTGCTTTGAGCGCATACCATCACTTGGTTTTCCCGGTGTAGCGTTTCATAAATGGCTTCTACTAGCGTGGTGGTCTTTCCAGTTCCGGGAGGGCCGTGGACAATGGCCACATCTTTTGCATGCATTACTTTGTTCACAGCCTCTTCTTGTGAATTATTCAGCCACGGGAAACGAGTGAAACCAAAACTGAACGTTTGTGCTTTTAATGTGCCGTGGAAAATATCCCGTAGTTCTGCCAGACGATTGTCTTTTGCTTTAATAACTTGGCTTAAGGCTTCAAACATCAGTCGGTAACTGGTTTCATCAAAATAAAGTTGAACCCCCAACTGACGCTCGGTTGCCTGTATGCTGAGTAAAGCGTCTGCCGATGGCAGAACGATGACCATGCGGTCCTCATCCACATAATTCACAGTGGCTGTGAAATTGAAATAATGGATGTTTCCCGGGGCGTCTTGAGTGAAAAAACAAACAGGACGTCCGAATTCGAATACATGTTCTATTTCTTTGTCCTCCTGTCTTTCCATCTCTATAACCAGTTGGTTTAAAGAGTTGTAATAGCTTCTTCCTGTGCTGACAGGATACCAGCACATGCCACGTTTCACTTTGCGGTCGATGCCCATCGCTTCGGTTTGTTGCTTGAAAGTTTCTTTTTCGTAATTATATTCCATGTGAAGCAACAACTCTTTGCGTTGTAATTTGTTAATAATAGTAGAGAGGGATTTATGCTGGTTCATATTTATTCTTTTTTCTATAAGAATTGCAAAGATAATAATTATCCCTCTAAAAGCACTTTATGTTTTATTTTGTTAAACGTATTATAGATTACGCAAGAATTCAATTCTTTTTTCTATCTTGCCAAAAATAAAAAGAATCTAAAACTGTAATAATTATAAATTGTGATGGATATGGTATATGACTTGGACATGTTAAAAGCCTTTTATGCTTCTTTTGAAAAGAAGATAGGGCGGGTAAGAGCAGTGTTGCAGCGTCCGTTGACGTTGGCAGAAAAGATTCTGTACACGCATCTGTATGATGATGCACTGTTGAAGAAATACAAACGTGGTGAGGATTATGTGAATTTCCGACCCGACCGTGTGGCTATGCAGGATGCGACGGCACAGATGGCGCTGCTGCAATTTATCAATGCCGGTAAGGAGACTGTGGCTGTCCCTTCTACCGTGCATTGTGACCACTTGATCCAAGCATATAAAGGTGCCGGTCCGGATATTGCGACAGCAACAGAAAGTAACCGCGAGGTATATGACTTTCTGAGGGATGTGTCTTCGCGCTTTGGCATTGGATTCTGGAAGCCGGGTGCGGGTATCATTCATCAGGTAGTGCTGGAGAATTATGCTTTCCCCGGAGGTATGATGGTGGGTACTGATTCCCATACTCCGAATGCCGGAGGTTTGGGAATGGTGGCAATCGGAGTCGGCGGTGCTGATGCGGTGGATGTCATGACCGGTATGGAGTGGGAGCTGAAAATGCCGAAACTGATCGGAGTACATTTGAAAGGTGCGTTGAACGGATGGGCCTCTCCGAAAGATGTCATTTTAAAACTGGCTGGAATTCTGACTGTGAAAGGGGGGACGAATGCCATTATCGAATATTTTGGAGAAGGTACGGCTTCACTCTCGGCTACCGGCAAAGCGACTATTTGTAATATGGGCGCAGAGGTGGGGGCTACGACTTCTCTTTTCCCGTATGACGAACGGATGAAGGTGTATCTGGAGGCGACCGGACGTAAGGAGGTAGCTGCAATGGCCGATGCAGTGTCTGCCGATTTGCAGGCTGATGCAGAAGTGGTTGCTGATCCGTCAGCTTATTATGACCGGGTGATTGAAATTGATTTGTCCGAACTTGAACCTTATATTAATGGTCCGTTCACACCAGATGCCGCTACTCCTATTTCAGAGTTTGCCGAGAAAGTGCTGGCCCATGGTTATCCGCGCAAAATGGAAGTGGGGCTGATTGGTTCATGTACCAATCATCCTACCAGGATTTAAGCCGTGCGGCATCTATTGCCCGACAGGTAGATGAAAAACAGTTGAGTGTGGCGGCTCCGTTGATTGTTAATCCGGGATCGGAACAGATTCGCGCTACAGCCGAACGTGACGGCATGATAGATGCTTTTCTGAAAATAGGAGCTACTATAATGGCCAATGCTTGCGGCCCTTGTATCGGACAATGGAAGCGGCACACAGATGATCCGGCCCGCAAGAACTCGATTGTGACCTCTTTCAACCGTAATTTTGCCAAACGTGCGGACGGTAATCCGAATACACATGCGTTTGTAGCCTCTCCCGAAGTGGTGCTGGCCCTGACCATTGCAGGTGATTTGTGTTTCAATCCGTTGAAGGATGCTTTGATCAATCAGGAGGGTGAGAAGGTGAAACTGAGAGTTCCGGAAGGGGATGAATTGCCGTCGACCGGTTTTACTCAGGGAAATCCCGGTTATTTGGCTCCTGCCGGTGCACAGGTGGAAATTAAGGTGAATCCCGAATCACAACGTTTGCAATTATTGGCTCCGTTCCCGGCATGGGATGGAAAGGATTTTACGGATATGCCTTTGCTGATTAAGGCTCAAGGTAAATGTACCACAGATCATATTTCAATGGCAGGTCCGTGGTTGCGTTTCCGTGGTCATCTGGAAAATATTTCGGATAATATGCTGATGGGGGCGGTGAACGCTTTCAATGGTGAAACGAACAAGGTGTGGAACCGTTTGACAAATACGTATGAGGGTGTGTCGGGTACGGCCAAGCAATATAAGGCCAAAGGCATTAACTCTATTGTCGTTGCGGAGGAAAATTATGGCGAAGGTTCCAGTCGTGAACATGCGCTATGGAGCCTCGTTTCCTGAATGTAAAGGTTATTCTAGCGAAGAGTTTTGCCCGCATCCATGAAACGAATCTGAAGAAGCAGGGAATGTTGGCAGTGACCTTTATAGACAAAGCGGACTACGATAAGATTCAAGAACATGATTTGATTACCGTCAGCGGATTGGCGGATTTTGCTCCCGGAAGGAATCTGACTGTGACTTTACACCATGAAGATGGCACTCAGGATAGTTTTGAAGTACAGCATACTTATAACGAACAGCAGATAGGTTGGTTCCGTGCCGGCTCTGCTCTAAATGCAAGATAAAAGATGAAAAAGACAGTACCTTATATTACAGGTGACGGGGTGGGAGTGGAAATCACTCCCGCTATGCAAGCCATAGTCAATGCAGCCGTGAAGAAGGCGTATGGCAATGAACATGAAATAGAATGGATGGAAGTTTTGGCAGGAGAGCGTGCTTTTAATGAAACAGGCTCCTGGTTACCGGATGAGACAATGAAAGCGTTTCAAGAATATGGCGTAGGGATTAAGGGGCCGTTGACCACTCCGGTGGGAGGTGGCATCCGCTCTTTGAATGTGGCTTTGCGCCAGACGTTGGATTTGTATGTATGCTTGCGTCCCGTACGCTGGTTCCGTGGAGTGGTATCTCCGGTGAAGGAGCCGCAAAAAGTGGACATGCATATTTTCCGTGAAAATACGGAGGATATTTATGCAGGTATAGAATGGGAAGCCGGAACACCGGAAGCTGAGAAGTTCTATCGTTTTTTGCATGATGAAATGGGAGTGGCTAAAGTGCGCTTTCCTGAAAGTTCTTCGTTTGGTGTAAAACCTGTGTCCAGAGAAGGAACGGAACGTTTGGTGCGTGCAGCGTGCAAATACGCTTTGGAGCATGGTCTGCCGTCGGTTACGCTGGTGCATAAAGGAAATATTATGAAGTTTACTGAAGGCGGCTTCAAGAAATGGGGGTATGAACTGGCGGAACGTGAGTTCGGAGATGCCATTGCGTCAGGCAAATTAGTGATAAAAGACTGCATTGCCGATGCATTCTTGCAGAATACCTTATTGATTCCCGAAGAGTATTCGGTGGTGGCTACCTTAAATTTGAACGGAGATTACATTTCAGACCAGTTGGCAGCCATGGTAGGAGGTATTGGAATCGCTCCCGGAGCGAACATCAATTATAACACCGGTCATGCCATTTTTGAAGCAACTCACGGTACGGCTCCTAATATTGCCGGAAAGGATGTGGTGAATCCTTGTTCATTAATTCTCTCGGCTGTTATGATGTTGGAGCATTTTGGTTGGAATAAGGCGGCGGAGCTGATAGTAAATGCCTTGGAGTCCAGCTTTGGCGAGGGGCGGGCTACTCATGACCTTGCCCGTTTTATGCCCGGAGGTGTTTCGCTCGGTACATCAGCATTTACAAAAGAAATCATAGAAAGAATAAACTCCTAAAAACTCACGGATATGAAGAAAGAATATATCATTTACAAGCTCTCCGAGGAAATGAAGAATGCAACCCGGATTGAGAACGAATTGTTCAAGAAGTTTGATGTAAAACGCGGATTGCGTAACGAGGACGGCACTGGTGTTTTGGTAGGGTTGACCAAGATAGGTAACGTAGTAGGGTATGAACGTATTCCCGGTGGAGGTTTGAAGCCGATCCCCGGCAAACTTTTCTATCGTGGGTATGATTTGGAAGATTTGGCACATAGCATCATTAAGGAGAAACGTTTTGGTTTTGAGGAAGTGGCTTATCTGTTGTTGTCCGGTCATTTGCCTGACAAGGAGGAGTTGGCATCTTTCAGTGAGTTGATTAATGACAATACCCCGTTGGAACAGAAAACCCAAATGAATATCATTGAGTTGGAGGGAAATAACATTATGAACATTCTGGCCCGTAGCGTGCTTGAAATGTACCGTTTTGACCCGCAGGCGGATGATACTTCGCGCGATAACCTGATGCGTCAGAGTATTGACTTGATATCCAAGTTCCCGACCATTATTGCATACGCTTATAACATGTTGCGCCATGCCACGTATGGTCGTTCGTTGCATATCCGTCATCCGCGTGAAAAACTGTCTATCGCAGAAAACTTCCTGTATATGTTGAAAAAGGATTATACGGAACTTGATGCGCGCACGCTTGATTTGCTGTTGGTACTTCAGGCTGAACACGGAGGTGGTAATAACTCTACTTTTACCGTCCGTGTAGTTTCATCCAGCCGCACGGATACTTATTCGGCCATCGCCGCAGGTATCGGTTCGTTGAAAGGTCCGCTTCATGGAGGGGCAAATATCCAAGTGGCGGATATGTTCCATCATTTGCAGGAAAACATCAAGGATTGGACGAATGTGGACGAAATTGATACTTACTTTACCCGTATGTTGAATAAGGAAGCGTATGATAAGACCGGTCTGATTTATGGTATCGGTCATGCGGTCTATACGATATCCGATCCTCGTGCCATCTTGTTGAAAGAATTGGCTCGTGATTTGGCAAAAGAAAAAGGAAAGGAGGAAGAATTTGCTTTTCTGGAGCTATTGGAGGAACGTGCCATTGCTATGTTCGGAAAGATTAAGAATAACGGCAAGACGGTGTCTAGCAATATCGATTTCTATTCAGGTTTCGTATATGAAATGATTGGTCTGCCACAGGAAATATTTACACCTTTGTTTGCGATGGCTCGTATCGTGGGGTGGTGCGCACACCGCAATGAAGAGTTGAATTTCGAAGGAAAACGTATTATTCGTCCGGCCTACAAGAATGTATTGGAAGAACTGGAATATGTGCCGTTGAAACAGAGATAATGATTTAGAGGCACCCGGTTTGCGATAAGCTTTGGTATGATTGTTTTAGCTGGGCGGCCATGCGGTCTGTATTGTTGTAAAGAAAAGTAAGATATCTTCGTGGACAAAGTAAGATATGTTCCCGGGCAAAGTAACACTACTTACCTGCCCTACGAAGATATCTTACTTTTTTCAGTGAGGTATGGCTGTTCATAATACTCTATATAGAATACCTTGAAAAATCCTTCAAATCCTTCATTCTTCCCGCAAACGCCCTGTCCGTCGGCATTCCGGCTGAAGGATTGGACTCGGGAATCCTTCAGCTGGGGATTGGAATCCTTCAGCCGGACCGGTGTTCCTCCGATTCTTAGGGATTTGATTTTCCTGAAGGATATTTTCCGGCTGAAACATTTCACGATGCATATCCTTCAGCCGGAATGCCGACGGGCAGGGCGTTTGCGGAATGGCTGAAAGATCTGAAAGAAAAGTAAGGCGGTTCGGCATGTAGATGCGTTATGGAAAAACAACAGGTCAAATTTTAAAAAGCTCTTGTTCTTTCAATGAAAACGTCTTGTTCTTTTTTTTAAAGGCCTTGTTCTTTTCAGAAAAGAACAGGACGTTTGAAAGGTTAGTAACGTGTGGGGTGACACGTTACTAATGTGTGGGCTGTAAGATTAGTAATGTTACAGGTGAAAGATTATATATCTTACAAGTGATACATATATGAAGTTCCAGTATATAAAAGATAAAGGGAAGGCAGGTACTACTGGTTTTTGCAATGTAGATACATCTCAGCCGGATTGGTTTATAAGGCAAACCTTTGGGGTGGAAATCAATGGAAAACCTGTACAAAATAGTACAGCCCTCTCTAAATAAAGCCTTCTCTGCGATAAAAATCGTATCCTTTCCTCGCAAAAAATCTCTTAATTGTTGCTTTCCTCTGATTTTTCCCTTAAATTTGTTAGTGACTTACTAAATTTAATACAGGGAGGAACGAGTATGGGACAACAGACTTTTGAATTTTTGTTATTAGCAATGTCCGCACTTGCGGTGATTGTATTTGTAGCCCTCTATTATGTACGTGCCGGTTATGGTATGTTCCACACCCCGAAATGGGGACTTTCAGTGAACAATAAATTAGGTTGGGTGCTGATGGAAGCACCTGTATTCCTTGTAATGCTTTATCTGTGGTGGAACAGCAGCGTGCGTTTTGATGCCGCTCCTTTCCTCTTTTTTCTTCTTTTTGAATTACATTATTTCCAGCGTTCTTTTCTATTCCCTTTCCTGATGAAGGGAAAGAGCCGGATGCCCCTTGCCATTATGTTGATGGGAGTGGTCTTTAATGTCCTGAACGGACTGATGCAGGGCGAATGGTTGTTTTATCTGGCTCCGGAAGGACTCTATACAGATGCCTGGCTCAGTACTCCTTCTTTTTGGCTTGGGATCATTTTGTTCTTTATAGGGATGGGCATTAATCTGCATTCCGACAGTGTGATCCGCCATTTACGTAAACCGGGCGATACACGCCATTATTTGCCGCAGAAGGGAATGTACCGATATGTCACTTCGGGCAACTATTTTGGCGAGTTGGTGGAATGGATAGGGTTTGCCGTACTCACTTGTTCGCCTGCTGCATGGGTGTTTGTACTGTGGACGTTTGCTAATTTGGCTCCACGTGCCAATTCCATCCGTAACCGTTACCGGGAAGAGTTTGGTAAGGATGCGGTAGGAAAAAAGAAAAGAATGATTCCTTTTATTTATTGAATTTGAATAGTATATCGTTTCTGTTTCAGGAAATGATGAAAGCGAAACATAACATATGAATGATGAACTCTAAATTATTTACTCCCGCCTCTATCGGGCCGCTGACTTTGCGTAACCGTACGATTCGTTCGGCTGCTTTTGAGAGCATGTGTCCGGGCAATGCGCCGTCCCGGCAATTGAAGGATTATCACTGTTCGGTGGCAGCAGGTGGAGTGGGAATGACTACTATTGCTTATGCAGCTGTTACACAAAGTGGCCTTTCTTTCGACAGGCAATTGTGGATGCGTCCTGAAATTATACCGGGATTAAGGGAAATAACCGATGCGGTTCATAAAGAAGGAGCTGCTGCAAGCATTCAGTTGGGACATTGTGGAAATATGTCGCACAAAAGTATTTGTGGGGTAACACCCGTAGGAGCTTCTTCCGGTTTTAATCTTTATTCGCCTACTTTTGTGCGTGGCTTGCGCAAGGAGGAACTGCCGCAGATGGCAAAGGCATACGTCAGTCGGTTAATTGGGCACGTGAGGCCGGATTTGACGCGGTGGAGGTACATGCAGGGCATGGCTATCTTATCAGTCAGTTTCTTTCACCTTACACCAATCATCGTAAGGACGAGTTCGGCGGCTCGTTGGAGAACCGTATGCGCTTTATGGATATGGTAATGGAGGAAGTGATGCGTGCCGCAGGTAATGACATGGCCGTTCTGGTAAAAACCAATATGCGTGACGGTTTTAAAGGCGGCATGGAAATAGATGAAGCTGTGCAGGTAGCGAAACGGTTGGTACAAGACGGGGCTCATGCGTTGGTGCTGAGCGGAGGCTTTGTAAGCAAAGCGCCTATGTATGTCATGCGGGGAGCGATGCCTATAAAAAGTATGACACATTATATGAACTGCTGGTGGCTGAAATATGGGGTACGTATGGTAGGTAAATGGATGATTCCGACAGTACCTTTTAAAGAGGCTTATTTCTTGGAAGATGCGTTAAGATTCAGAACAGAAATAAAGGAAATTCCGTTAGTATATGTGGGAGGGCTGGTATCTCGTGAAAAGATAGATGAGGTATTGGATGATGGTTTTGAATTTGTACAGATGGGAAGGGCGTTGCTGAATGAACCTGGTTTTGTGAATCGGTTGCGGACTGAAGAAAAGGCTCGTTGCAATTGCGGTCATAGTAATTATTGTATTGCGAGAATGTACACTATTGATATGGCATGTCACAAACATCTGGAAGAGAAATTACCCCTTTGCTTGGAACGTGAAATAGAAAAATTAGAGAACCAATGAGTAAATTAGCCATAATAACCGGTGCCGATGGAGGAATGGGTACTGAAATAACCCGTGCGGTAGCACAGGCCGGCTATCATGTAATAATGTTGTGTTACACTCTTTTTAAAGGAGAGGAGCGTAAGAACCAGTTGATTTTGGAAACTGGCAATAAAGAGATAGAAGTCAGACAGGTTGACCTTTCTTCCATGGCTTCTGTGACTAATATCGCGGACGACTTGTTGGGGCGCGGAAAGCATATCGATTTACTGATGAACAATGCGGGAACAATGAGTTCCGGTGGTTTGATTACAACGGAGGATGGTTTGGAATATACGGTAGCTGTGAATTATGTGGCCCCTTTTTTACTGACTTTGAAATTATTGCCTCTGATGGGTCAAGGAACCCGGATTGTGAACATGGTTTCTTGCACGTATTCCATAGGGAAGATTACTCCTGAATTTTTGATTCGTGGAAAAAGAGGCAGTTTTTGGCGTATCCCTGTTTACAGTAATACAAAATTGGCTTTGTGGCTTTTTACCCGTGAACTTTCTGAAAGGCTGAAAACAGAAGGAATTACTGTCAATGCTGCCGATCCTGGTATTGTTTCTACCAATATCATCCGTATGGATATGTGGTTTGACCCGTTGACTGACATACTGTTCCGTCCTTGTATCCGTACTCCGAAGCAAGGAGCCGCGACAGCTGTCAGTTTGCTTTTGGATGATCGATGGAAAGAAGTTACAGGGCAAATGTTCGCTTCTTGCAAGCCTAAAAAAGTAAAGGATAAGTTTATGAATCATCCACAGGCAAGACAGCTTTGGGCGGATACGAAAGCATATTTGGAGAAACTGAAATTGGAGGAGCCAATTGTCTGAGAATTCCTTTAAATACATAAAAAGCCGTATCATTACTTAAAAGTAGAGTGGATACGCTTTTATGGTCGGTGAAGAGTGTCTGGTTTCGGATTGCAGTGTAGTTGAGGTTATTCTTTCTTGGCTGCTTGTTCAGCCAGCATCTGTTCACGGCTTTTACTTTGAGTCACAATATAAACTCCCGTGAATACCAGTGCCACAGCTATTCCTTTGGCAATGCCGAAGGTTCCCATTCCTAACAAGATAGAGACACTGGTTCCTACGATAGGCTGCACATAGTTGTACATACTGATGACAGTAGGGCGCAATGTTTTCTGTCCGATCATCATCAGAATATAGGCAAGGAATGTTCCACCTACAATGACGTAGCTACGCAGGCCCATGTAGAAGTGGAAATTTCGTGAAAATGTATGGTCGAGACCTCATGATAGGAAAATGGAATAAAGCAGATGGCTGCATAGGTGAACATCCATTTCATTAAAGTAAATATGTTGTATCTGCTGATCAGTCCTTTAAAAATAGCCAGATAGAATGAGAAACTGATTTGTGCCAACAGGCAAAGCAAATCTCCGGGAATACTTCCGCCTTTTCCATCTGTTGAGCCTTGGCTGCTCAATATGAGTGTTAAAGCTCCGATGGAACCTAGAAAAATGCCAATCACTTTTTTCCCTGTAACCGGTTCTTTCAGATAAATGGCAGCGACAATCATAGTAGCGATAGGGGCTGTGGTGGTTACAATGGAAGCATCGATGGGGGAAGTCAGTGATAGTCCGAAAGTGAAACATCCCTGATTCAGGACGATACCCAATAATCCTGCAAAGAACAACATCATCAAGTCGTGCGGCTTTACTTGTTCTTTAGGAGCGAAAATAGAAGCTATCCAAAAACAGATAGCACCTCCTGTCATTCGAAATGTAGCGAGGGAAAGACCTGAAATACCGTTTTCTAACGCCGTTTTACCAATTGGGGACATCAATCCCCACATTATGGCAGCGCCTAGCAATGCCAAATGTCCTTTGTACTTTTGAATAGCCATTCTTTTTACCTTAAATAACAGTGCAAATGTAGGAGGTTTTTTTATATTTTCTATCTTTGCTTATAAGTAAATCTATCAAAAATGAAAAAACAAGCTGATTATATAAAACGTATTGAGATAAAGCGGCTTTGGGGCCGTAAAGATATCTCATGGGAACTGCGTCCGGATGTCAATATTCTGAGCGGAGTGAATGGTATCGGCAAGAGCACTATCCTGAACAGATCTGTGAACAGTCTGACGGCTTTGGAAGGCGGAGCGTTGAGTAACGGTTCGACTCCCGGGGTACATTTTGTCTTTTCTCCGGAAGATGCGACCCTGATACACTTTGATGTAATCCGTAGTTTTGACCGTCCGTTGATTCATTCGGAACTTCTCGAAAAGATGGCGGATAAGAATGTTAAGACAGAACTGGATTGGCAACTTTATCAATTGCAGCGGCGTTATTTGGATTATCAGGTAAATATTGGTAACCGCATTATTGAGTGCCTTACTTCCGGTGGCCCTGACGGTCAGCTTCGTGCTGCCGAAATGTCTTACCCTAAGACAAAATTCCAGGATTTGATGGATGACTTGTTTGGTGAAACCGGTAAAAAAATCATTCGTAAAAGTAATGAGATTTTGTTTGAACAGGATGGAGATATACTTTATCCTTATCAACTGTCTTCCGGTGAGAAGCAGATTTTGGTTATCTTGCTGACGGTTCTGGTACAAGACAACCGTCGGGGAGTCCTGTTTATGGATGAACCTGAAGTATCCTTGCATGTGGAATGGCAGCAACGCCTTATTTCATTGATACGGCAATTGAATCCTAATGTACAGATTGTGTTGACAACTCATTCGCCTGCTGTGATTATGGATGGCTGGCTGGATGCAGTGACCGAGGTGAGTGATATTACAAAATAAACAATTTCTAACGACGATACTATGGGAAAAAGATTGTCCGAGAATCTGTCCTCCTTATATATTGGTGCGGCCAACAAATTGAAACCTAAATGTTCGCGACGCAAGATTATTGCATACGTTGAGAGCTATGATGATATTTCATTCTGGCGTACCTTGTTAGGTGAATACGAAAATGAAACTCGTTATTTCGAAGTGATGCTTCCTTCGAAAACCACTTTGGCTAAAGGTAAGAAGTCTGTGCTGATGAATGAACTGGGACCTCAGTTGGGACAAAATATGATAGCTTGTGTAGATAGTGATTATGACTATCTGTTACAGGGGGCTACCCATACTTCACGTTATATTATAAATAACAAATATGTTTTTCATACCTATGCATATGCTATAGAAAACTATCAGTGTTATGCTGAAGCATTGCATGAGGTTTGTGTCATGGCAACGTTGAATGACCATCCGTTGGTGGATTTTGTCGCTTTTATGCGTATGTATTCCCAAATAGCTTATCCGTTGTTCATTTGGTCGGTGTGGTTTTATAGAAAACATAATCTTTCCGAATTTTCTTTGCTTGACTTCTGTTCGTATGTGAAATTGGATAGAGTCAGTGTCTATCATCCTGAACGGAGTTAGAGAGTATGAGCCGCAGGGTGAGGCGTAAATTATTGGAACTGGAACGCCGCCATCCGAAAGCCTTGGAGGAAATAGAGGCGATGAAGCGGGAATTTGCCAAATTGGGAGTGAATGAGGACAATACCTATATGTTTATTCAAGGACATCACATTATGGATAGTGTAGTGATGAGATTGTTAGTACCTGTCTGCAATGTGTTACGCCGTGAACGTGAAACGGAGATTAAAGAACTGGCAGAGCATAATATGCAGTTTCATAATGAACTGACCAGCTATCAGCGCCGGCAGTTGGGAGTAGACATTGTACTCCGCAAACATACCAGCTATAAGTTATCACCTCTTTATAAAAAATTGGAAGCAGATATAGAACGTTTCTTGAAACATATCTGAATCGGTTATTTCTTATGGGAGGCAAGTGCTTTGGCTATGAAATGATCTAGTGAGAATTTACCCGGTCCTGCTATATACAATAATATGAATACTACCAGATAAATAAAGGCTAATTCTTTAACGGCGAAAGGATCAGAACCATGAACAACAAAGAATGCGATACACATGGTGAAGATCATCGGAAGCATTGCCAAGCGATAAAGGAATCCGAAAATGAAAGCCATCGAACAAACCATTTCACCAAAAATAGCCAGTACCAGTGAAAGTTGGCTGCCTATTCCTAAAGGATCGGGAAAACTGCCGGACATGACATCGTAGTTGGCCCATTTCTGTACACCGTGCGACATGAGTAAAATACCAAACAGGATTCGTAAAGCTAATATCAGAAGTGACATAGCAGTGCCATCGGGCTTGGATGGAAATAAGAATTTATAAATGACTGACATAATACGTTTTTATTTTTTTGTTTATACTATATTTATATAAACGTAACAAAAGGGTGAAATGTTCAAATCATTCACTGTTTGTTTCTTTGGAGATGGTTGATTCGCTCATATTAATTTTTTATTGTAGAAAAACTCTTGAAACGAATGTCAGGACTTCGTGCAAAAGGAATAAAAAAAGAACAATTATAATAAATATTAGTTCTATATGGTATAATGTTTGTCGTACCTTAGGTAACGATAAAAGCTAACATACGAATATATGAAAACAATTAAATGTATTGGAGTGCTGACATCCGGAGGGGATGCTTCTGGCATGAATGCCGCTATCCGTGCGGTAACCCGGAGTGCAATTTGTAACGGATTTAAAGTGAAGGGTATTTATAGAGGATATGAAGGGCTGATTAATGGAGAAGTGAAGGAACTGACCACCCAGGATGTGAGCAGTGTTATTCAACGTGGAGGAACGATGTTGAAGACAGCCCGTTCTGCTGAATTCCAAACAGTAGAAGGACGCAAGAAAGCATACGATACTATGCAGCGAGAAGGAATTGATGCTTTGGTGATTATAGGTGGAAATGGTTCTATTACAGGAGCCCGGATTTTTGCGGAAGAATATGATGTGCCTTGTATCGGGTTACCTGGTACAATAGATAATGATCTTTATGGTACTGACTTTACCATAGGTTACGATACGGCTTTAAATACGATTGTGGAATGTGTGGATAAAATCCGTGATACGGCAACCTCTCACGACCGTATATTCTTTGTGGAAGTGATGGGACGTGATGCCGGTTTTCTGGCTCAAAACAGTGCCATTGCTTCTGGTGCTGAGGCAGCGATTATTCCTGAAGATCGTACGGATGTGGATCAATTGGAGAAATTTATCGGGCGCGGTTTTCGTAAGACAAAGAATAGCAGTATTGTTATTGTTTCCGAGAGTCCGAAAGACGGAGGTGCCATGCATTATGCAGAGCGTGTCAAGAAAGAATATCCTCAATATGATGTGCGTGTTACCATTTTAGGGCATTTGCAACGTGGAGGTTCGCCTAGTGCTTATGACCGTATTCTTGCCAGCCGTCTGGGGGCGGGAGCTATTGATGCCATATTGGAAGGGCAGCGCAACGTGATGATTGGCATTCATAACGATGAGGTGGTATATGTACCTTTTTCTGAGGCAATTAAAAAAGACAAGCCCCTTGATAAATCGCTTATCAAGGTGCTTGATGAATTATCTATTTAATGAAAATAATCATGAAAGGAGAAGCGGAAGTAATTCTTCTGCTTTTTCTATGATATGTGCCGGATGTAAGGCTTCCAATTCTGTGCGCGGCCGGAATCCCCATGCCACACCTATAGCTGTTACTCCGGCATGATGCGCTGTTTGCATATCTACATTAGAATCACCTACATAAAGTATATCTTCCTGTTTGACTCCTGCTTTTGTCATGATTTCGTTTATGATGGATGGATCGGGTTTTGCGGGGATACCTTCGCGTTGTCCCAGTACTTCCACAAAGTTTATTTCTGGAAAATAGTGTGCTATTAACTTTCGGGTAGCTGCTTGGTATTTATTGGAGGCGACCGCTATCATGATCCTTGCTGTTGCAGTGTTTTTAATAATTCGGAGATACCGGGATAAGGGCGGCTTAAATCGGCATTGTGCTCATCATAATAAGGGATGAATTGTGAACGTATCTTTAATACATTCTCTTCCGTACGCTCCCCTTCAGGCAGAGCACGCTCAAATAATTTATTGATTCCGTTTCCTACAAAAAAACGGTATGCTTCCATTTCATGTGTAGGATAGCCATAATACTGTAAGGCTTGGTTGGTGGCGGCAGCTAGGTCGGCAATAGTGTTCAGTAATGTGCCGTCCAGGTCGAATATTACAAGTTTCTTCATATTTGTACTTCTTTTATCGGTGCAAAGTTACTATTTTTGTATGCAAACTAATAATAATGCTTATGAACTTTCTAGAATTAGTGAAGGCGCGCTACTCTGCACGCAAATATGCCAATCGTCCTATTGAGGCTGAAAAGTTGGATTATATCATGGAATGTGTACGTTTTGCACCGTCTGCAGTTAATTTTCAACCATGGCGTTTCCGTATTGTTACAGATGAGGCCGTACTGAAAACGTTGTATTCATGTTATAAACGGGAATGGCTTGCTACGGCTCCTTGTATCATTGTGGCTTGTGTGAATCATAATGAGTCTTGGCATCGGCGTGCCGATAATAAGGATCACGCTGATATTGACATTGCTATTGCAGTAGAACATCTTTGTCTGGCTGCTGCCGAACAAGGACTGGGTACTTGTTGGGTTTGTAATTTTGACACTCCGCGATGCAGTGAGGTTTTGGGATTGCCTGAAAATTTGGAACCGGCCGTCTTGATTCCGGTCGGTTATGCGGAGGATGAACCCACAGAAAAGAAGCGGAAACCATTAAATGAAATCCTTCTTTAAAAAATCACAAAAACACCTTTCGGAGTGCCATCGGGCAGGCAGATTTAATTTCCTTTTACAGTGGACGAAGGTACTATTAATCTCTTGGCCTGATGACTGTTCCGGATTTTAAGCTCATTCTTTTTAGTCTCTTCTTATTTTCTGATAATTTTGCATATTTTGTATTCCATTTATGATAGAAGTAAAGCCGAAATGGCTAAATTTGAGCACTTTTTAGGCTTTGAATAACCTATGAGTGTAGTAAGTACTATTAATAACACTAAAAATTATGGAGAACATAGGAGTTGGATTGATGTTGATGGTGGTCGGTATGGCGACTGTCTTTGTCATTCTCCTCATCGTTATCTATCTAAGCAAGTACCTTATTACTGTTGTCAACAAAGTGGCTCCCGAAGAAGCTCCTAAAAAAGCACCTGCTGTAGCACCTACGGCAGATACTGGTGCTATGGATGCTATTAAGGCGGCAGTTGAGATTTTGACGGCAGGTAAAGGTCAGGTGATAAAGATTGAGAAGTTATAATCCAAAAAAAGAAAAACACATTTATCAAAAATGGAAAGAGAAGTAAAATTTAGTCTGGTCTTTCGCGATATGTGGCAGAGTGCAGGTAAGTACGTGCCTCGTGTAGACCAGTTGGTTAAGGTTGCCCCGGCTATTATTGAAATGGGCTGTTTCGCCCGTGTGGAAACAAATGGTGGTGGTTTTGAACAAGTAAATTTATTGTTTGGTGAAAATCCGAATAGAGCTGTGCGCGAGTGGACGAAACCCTTCCACGAAGCAGGCATCCAGACCCATATGCTGGACCGTGCGTTGAACGGTCTCCGTATGAGTCCCGTTCCGGCAGATGTCCGTAAATTATTCTATAAGGTTAAACATGCGCAGGGAACGGATATTACCCGTACTTTCTGCGGATTGAATGACGTCCGCAACATTATCCCCTCTATCGGCTATGCTCATGAAGCCGGAATGATTTCACAATGTTCGCTCTGTATCACTTTCTCTCCGGTACATACTGTGGAATATTATGTGAATATGGCCAAACTGCTTATAGAAGCCGGAGCCGATGAAATCTGTATCAAAGATATGGCCGGCATCGGACGTCCCGTTTCATTGGGAAAGATTGTTGCCGGAATCAAGAAGATTAAAAATATTCCTATACAGTATCACTCTCATGCGGGGCCCGGATTCAATATGGCTTCTATTTTGGAAGTATGCCAGGCTGGTTGCGACTATATTGATGTAGGTATGGAACCATTGTCATGGGGAACCGGCCATGCTGATTTGATTAGTGTGCAAGCCATGTTGAAAGATGCCGGATTTAAAGTGCCCGAAATTAATATGGAAGCGTATATGAAAGTGCGTTCTATGATTCAGGAGTTTATGGATGATTTCCTTGGTTTATATATCAGTCCCAAAAACCGTCTGATGAATTCTTTACTGATTGCTCCGGGATTACCGGGCGGCATGATGGGAAGTTTGATGGCCGATCTTGAAACGAACCTGGAATCTATCAACAAGTATAAGGCAAAACGTAACCTGCCGTTTATGACCCAGGATGAATTGTTGATCAAGCTGTTCAATGAAGTTGCTTACGTATGGCCGCGTGTGGGCTATCCTCCTTTGGTAACTCCGTTTAGCCAGTATGTGAAGAACCTTGCCATGATGAATGTAATGGCTATGGAGAAAGGTAAGGAACGTTGGGGAATGATTGCCGATGATATTTGGGATATGATTTTGGGTAAAGCAGGACGTTTACCGGGTAAACTGGCCCCTGAAATTATTGAAAAGGCAGAACGTGAAGGCCGCAAGTTCTTTGATGGCAATCCTCAGGACAATTATCCCGACCAGTTGGAAAAATATCGTAAGATGATGCTTGAAAAACAATGGGATAAAGGACAGGATGACGAAGAACTGTTTGAGTATGCCATGCATCCGGCCCAGTATGAAGCTTATAAGAGTGGAAAGGCGAAAGAAGACTTCTTGGCAGATGTGAAGAAACGTCGTGAGGAGAAGGCGAATGCCACTACTCCTGTCGAAGCTGAAAACAAAACAAAAGTACTGACAGTGGATGTGAACGGACAACCTTATCGTGTTACAGTGGCATATGGTGCTGTAGATCCTGCTACGCTGACAGCTGCTTCGGGTGCAGTTCCTGCACAAACTGCTCCTGCTCCGGTAGGTGAAGGGAAAGATGTGCTTTCTCCGTTGGAAGGTAAATTCTTCTTGGTAAAGAATGCTCAGGAAACCCCGAAGAAGGTGGGTGAAAAGGTTAATAAAGGTGATGTGATTTGTTACGTCGAAGCAATGAAGACTATAATGCGATCCGTGCGGAATATGACGGTACTATAACTGCTATTTGCGCTAATTCGGGTGACACGGTTTCAGAGGATGACGTATTAATGAAAATAGTATAATGGAAGATATATTTGAAAGACTTTATGATATGACTGCTTTCAGCAATATTATTGCTGAGCCGCAATTCTTGATAATGTATGCCATTGCGTTCATCTTACTTTACTTGGGTATCAAGAAAAAGTACGAACCACTGCTGCTGATTCCGATAGCTTTCGGAGTGTTGCTGGCTAACTTTCCCGGTGGTGAGATGGGGGTTGTCCAGGCCGATGAGAATGGCATGGTAATGGTGAATGGAGCACTGAAGAACATCTGGGAAATGCCGTTGCACGAAATTGCGCACGACTTGGGCCTGATGAACTTTATCTACTACATGTTGATTAAGACCGGTTTTCTTCCGCCTATTATTTTTATGGGGTAGGTGCTTTGACAGACTTTGGTCCGATGTTGCGTAATCTGCGGCTTTCTATTTTCGGAGCAGCTGCACAGTTGGGTATTTTCACTGTATTGCTGGTAGCTATCTTGATGGGGTTCACTCCGAAAGAAGCGGCTTCATTGGGGATTATTGGTGGAGCAGACGGTCCTACCGCTATCTTTACCACTATTAAACTGGCTCCCCATTTGCTAGGCCGATTGCCATTGCCGCTTATTCGTATATGGCTCTGGTACCCGTTATCATTCCGTTGGTTGTGAAAATCTGGTGTACGAAGAAAGAATTGAGTATCAATATGAAGGAACAGGAAAAGAAATATCCTTCTTCGGTAGAAATTAAGAATCTTCGTGTGCTGAAGATTGTATTTCCGATTGTAGTGACTACGGTGGTCGCTCTGTTTGTGCCAAGTGCAGTGCCTTTGATTGGTATGTTGATGTTTGGTAACTTAATTAAGGAAATAGGTAGTGATACTTCACGTTTGTTTGATGCAGCTTCAAATAGTATCATGAATGCGGCAACTATCTTCTTGGGGTTGTCAGTCGGTGCGACAATGACTACGGAGGCATTTTTGAACTGGACTACTATCGGCATTGTGGTAGGTGGTTTCTTGGCGTTTGCCTTGTCTATTTCCGGTGGTATCTTGTTTGTGAAGTTGATGAATCTTTTCACCAAAAAGAAAATCAATCCACTGATTGGTGCTACAGGTTTGAGTGCTGTGCCCATGGCCAGCCGTGTGGCTAATGAAATTGCTTTGAAGTATGACTCCAAAAATCATGTGCTTCAATATTGTATGGCAAGTAACATTTCAGGAGTTATCGGTTCTGCCGTGGCTGCCGGTGTGCTGATTTCATTCCTACAATAAAATACATTGTATTTAAATTATTCGGACACGAATTATACGGAAATTACAGGTGTTTTAGACAATACTGTAAAATCTGTATAGTTCGTGTTTTTTATTCATTCTCTCTGTATCGTTCTCCTAGCTAAAACAAATAGAATAGGCCCTCTCCTCACGAAGAAAGCCTATCATCCGATTAATGTTTAATATAAGAGAGAGTTTTATAGTCCTAACAGTTCATTGAACTTCTCTGCTGTTTTGGGATCTGACGGACGTGTCATATTAGCAGAGATGATGTTACCATCGATCCAGCAGGATAAAACGGGGAATGCCGTTAATGAGGTAAGCATCCATAAAGGTCCTGTCTGTTCCCATGTGTAACTGGATCCCTTTCAACTGCTCCTTTGTTACCATGTTCTCCCATGCCTTTTTGTTCTTGTCGCATGACAGGCTGACAAAATGAATATCCTTTCCTGCATATTTCTCTTCCAGTTCCTTTAACGCGGGAAGTTCTCCACGGCAAGGACCACACCAGGTAGCCCACACGTCAATATAGATATATTTTCCTTTCAAGTCAGTCATTGAAACCGTCTTTCCATTTATATCCGGATAGGAGAAGCTAGCTGCTGAGGGATTGCCTGATCTTAATTTTTCCCACTTGGTACAAAGTGCGTTGAATTTTTCTATGGACTTTGTATCCTTCACGTGTTTGCGGAATAGGACAATCAGTCCGTCTGCTTCATCCAGTCCGTTATTGTCTACAAAGTTATAAACAAATTGGTCAATCAGAAATTCTGCAACCTTTTCATCCTGTATGGTTGCATCTATGTAGTTTACACATTGTTCTGTTGAACTTGACGCAACCGTTTTTCCTTTATTACTAAAGGCGCTGATAGCATCGGGAAGGAAAGCCTTATATTCTTTCAGCGCTAATAAACCGGCATTGATCGGAGTAATAGCTTCCAGTTTTTCATAATATGCTTTGGAAGGAATATAGTTGTCATCCTTTCCAAAATGAGGATGATACAAAGCGTATTTGGAGAAATAATAATACGTATAGAATTGCAGACGTATTTTTTCCTGTGCAGTGAAATCGGCCGGAAGTTTTGCGGCTTCCAATACTTGGCAATTGACTGCATACAGCTGTCTCCTTTGTGTATAAGGGCGGCTTCCTGCATTTTCATGTCGGGCATGCCGAGTGATCGGAGCTCTTTGCTTCCCAGATAGGTGTTGATAGCGGCGCCTGCTCCTTCAAAGGTTGTGTTTCTCCACATGTTATCACTGTCGAATGACAAAGTAAGGTCTTGATTAGGGTCCAAATAAAGGGTACGGCGTCCGCGTGTGTATTGCATGGTTACATATTGCGGAGTGAATCCCGTGATTTCTATGTTGCCGTTTCCTGCGGCGTCAATCGCTACTTCTTTTTGTTCGCCACTTTGGCTGAAAGTCAATATAACTTTGACCTTCTCATTGGGATTGGTGACCTTAAAAGTGAGCTTTGCAGCTTCCGCAGCAGTGAAGGTACTCAGCGCAAGGCCAAGTACCAGGATGGATTTTAGAGTTCTCATCTTATTTTTTTCTTTTAGGTTTCATTTTCAATGCATCGGGACGCATGTTATAGACTTTCTTTCCGTATGCGGGTTCTGTGCTGAGGCTGGCAGGATGGGGGCTTTGCCGTTCAGTTTACGAAGCACCATTTCCAAGGCGGCTGCATATTCCTGATGGATGAAAGCATCATCTCTGTCTGTTTGGTTATAAGCAATGTATTGCAGATAGCCTACACATTTGTTGAACCAGAATTCGGGAAGTTCCTCTGCCTTGTATCCCAAACGGGCGATAAATTTCAATCTGCCGATCAACTCTTGTTGGTTGATTGTGGTATCTGCAATCATCGCATCAATCTGGGTAGCTGCCGCTTCATACTTTTGTTCCCGGATATCATTATTGATACGGATCATTTTCAGGTTGAAATCTTTTCCTTCATAGTTGCATAAGGCTTCAATTTCCGCCAATTCGCCGTATGAAGTTTCTTTTGCCAGTTTGGCATCAACATTTTTTTTACCGAAACGCTGACAGAAATCTGCATAATTGTCTGATACTTGCTTTAGGTACGGGTTCATGCCGTTGATGGTGTTTACATATACTTCCCATACATCCGGATCAGTCAGTTTGGCGCCTCCTTTTATTAATTCGTCAAAAGCGGTCTGTACGTTCTTGCGTGCATAGACTGAATAGTGATAATTGATGTAATCAATTAAAAAAGCACGCTCCCTGTTTCCTTTGGTATATTGGTCTTGCAGGTAAAAAGAACGTTTGGTAGGAACGGTTGCGTCTTTTCCTGTCTGAATAAACTGTTCGGGAGTCTGACGACTGCTGCTGTGATGGACGATTTCTTCGGTAGCAGGATCTATGAATGCATAGGTGGGATAACTGCGTACACCATATTTCTTGGCTAATGTAATTCCTTCACCTTCTTCAGCATCAATTTTGAGGTTGATGAAAGTTTGGTTATAGTAGTAACCCACTGTAGGCAATGAGAATACGGTTTGTGCCATATTCAGGCAAGGTCCGCATCATTGTATAGAAATCAATGAATATCAGTTTATTTTCTGCTTTGGCCTTGGCTACGGCTTCTGTCCAAGTAGTGCCGTGCAGGAAATTGATTCCTGCATTCTGGGCACTTAAGTGAATCGCATAGATACATGCGAAAATGAGTAAGATATATTTTTTCATGTCTTTGAATTTAATATGTTAATAACCGGGGTTTTGTTTACATTCCAGATTAGAACTGATTTCTGACGACGGAATGGCATCAATACGGCGGTCTATGATGCGTTGGTAATAATTGTCTCCTTGTGCTTCCGATTTCTCATATTCTTTTTCCAAAGCTTCTCTTAACGTCTTGTTCAAGGCAAGCAGACGGGTGAAATCGGGTTTCTCTGTGTATCCTGCAAAACGGATCATGGCAAACCATTCATGCCAATTCTCGAAAGACAGTTCCAGCATCCATTCGTTGAATATGGCCGTTTCCAGTTCTTCATTATTGGCTGGAAGAATAATTTCAGCTCCTGCTCTTTCGCGTAGTTTACGGATCGGTGCGTAGGCTTCGGATATAGAGGCTCCCGAACGATACAAGGCTTCGGCTTTAATCAGATAAAGTTCAGAAACACGGCTGAAGATGACAGGCATGTCATTGGCATCATTCAGCAGCTTTTTCACTGATTTCAAATTATAAGCTACAGCAGAACTGCGACTGTCCATCAAACTGTCTACTTTAGAGAAGATGGCATCAGCGCGAGGATCATCTCCCACCAGTTCCACATACTCATTGGTGGGCCCCCAATAGCCTTGTTTCTTCGTGGGGCTGTTACCATAACATTGCTGGCGGGTGGAAGTGTTGGTTGCATCTTTTTGGTCGAATACACGAGCGAACAGAATCTCTTTGGTTGTTGAAAACTTATCAAAAACGTCACCGTAGTTTGCTTCCGGCAATGGAGCATTTGTATCAATCGCATCATTGACTGCTGCTACCGCTTCTGTGTATTTTCCTGCATACAGCAATACTCTTGCCTTTAATGCCTTGGCTGCTTCTTTAGAAGCTTGTGAAAGCTTTTTCCAATCAGGAGCTTTTTCAATCGCTATTTCCAGTTGATCCAGAATATATTGATAAGAATCGGCTACGGAGCTACGCGCCTTCAAAGCATTGGATACGGATGGAGCTTCATTGCGCATGACCACCCCGTATTCACTGTTCATATCCCAAAATTCGCAGTAACGAACCAAGACGTTGAAGTAGGCCAGAGCACGTAAATAGGCTATTTCACCTAACACTTCGGCTCTACGGTTTCCTGAGAACTCTCCGTCACTCATACGGTTACAGGCTGTTTCCAGGAAGTTGGCATTTTTGATTACAGCGTAATCTGCGTCCCATTCCGTTGCATCACTGAATGATAGGGTAGGCAACATTCGCTCGGAGTAGTAAACGGCATTACCGGCGCTTACAATTTCTTGACGCCACATGGTTCCGGCTTTGAATGAACCACTTACTGTAGGAAATATGACATTGAACCCATTCCCGGGCAAGGAGTAATAGATTCCGTTTAAAGCTAACTCTACAGCAGCGGGTGTTGTGATGGCGCCGTCTAAATCTGCTTCGAATTCGGGCTTTTGGTCCAAGACATCTACCAACTGGCACGAGGAAACGCCCATTGTAAGTAAAGCTAAGAATATATATTTTTTCATTCGATTATACATTTAAATGATTATAAGTTAATTTTTAAACCTGCCGAGAAAGAGCGGAAACCTGGATAAGCCGAGGTTTCATAGTTACCGCCATAATTACTGTTACTGTTTACGGTAGCAGGGTCTGTTCCCGGATAAGAGGTGATCGTGAACAAATTGGTAGCCGAGATAAATAGTTGTCCTTTAATTACTTTGTTTAAAGGTAAATTATAAGTCAGACGCACTTCCTGCAAACGGAAGAAGGAGGCATCAAACAATTCATGATCGGTGAGTCTAGGTACACCGTCACCTATATACAAGGCCGGGTATTTGGCATCTTTGTTGGTGTCAGACCATCTGTCATTCAATCCATAGTCAATCAAACCGGTTAATTGTCCGGGTAGATTCTGCAATGTCTTGTTATAGATCTTCAAGCCACCAATCTGATATCCGAAGTTGGCGAACAAACTAAATTGTTTATAAGATAAATTAGCAGTCAAACCGCCGAACAAATCCGGATCAGGATTACCGATAATAACACGGTCATTGTAGTTGATGATTCCATCCCCGTTCAGGTCTTTGATTTCCAAATGTCCTGGTTTTAAGGAATTCCCATCGTAATAACTTTGTCCCTTTGATTTAGCATAGGCGTTCAATTCATCTATTCTGCCTGGTCTTGTATGATACCGGCATATTCATAACCATGGAAAGCTCCCATTGGATAACCTACAGCCAATACTTGGTCGGCATAGCTGCCTTGAACTACTACATCCATAGCTGATTGTGCTTTACCTTCTTCAACCAGTCTGGTGACTTTATTCTTGTTATGTGACATATTCAAGGTCAAATCCAAACTCCAGTCTTTAGTAGATAATACACGGCCCACCAGGTTTATTTCAATACCGCGGTTGGTCAGTGCTCCGATGTTACGGTTCATCTGCATGGAGCCGCCGGTTGCGCTGGGTGGGAAATCAAATGACCAGATCAAGTCTTTGGTATCTTTGATATAGCCGGAGATAGAACCGGTCAGTCGGTAATCGAACAATGCGAAATCAAGACCTAAATCATATTGGGTCGATTTTTCCCAACGGATGTCGCGGTTACCCACTTGTTTGTGTATAATGGCTGATAGATTGTTATAGCTGGTTGCTTCGTATAAATCACGATTAGAGAAGCTGGTTAAGTTTTGGGTACCGGTAGTACCTACACTGGCACGTAATTTCAAATCATTAATGAATGTCAGGTTTTTCATGAAGTTTTCCTGAGAGATACGCCACGCAATGGCTCCCGAAGGGAAGAAACCATAACGGTTGTTCGAACCAAACATGGATGAACCATCATAACGTCCTGTAAAAGTAAACAGGTAGCGCTCCATTAATTTATAATTGATACGGGCAAATGAAGAGAACAAACCACTTGCATTATATCCGTTGCCCCAAGATGAGATGCTTGCAGCACTTCCCAGATTGGTGTAGATGTCATTATCCGGATAAGTTTGGCCGTTCATGGTGGTGCTACGGCTGATGCCACGTTCAAAGGAGACACCGGCTACGGCATCCAGTACATGGTTCTTGTTGAACTCATAGTTATAATTCAATGTATTGTCGAATACGGTTTTTGAATATTTATAATGATATTCAGATCCGCTAGCTTCATTTCTAGTACTTAGAAAACTTGGACTAAATGAATTGTTTTCAGTAAATTGTAAATTACCTGATAAGCTGGAACGGAAGCGGAATCCTTTCCAGATATCAACTTCTCCATATACGGTTCCCATGATACGGTAAATATTATTATGGTTCTTCTTATAGGTGTTAGCTACCGGATTGGCACTGCCACTTGATAAATCAAATTCACCATTGTCATTGTATATAGGAAGGTCAGGACGGAAACCTTGCGCACTAAATAGTGAAGTGTTTGCATTATCTTGGTCTGTATAGCTCATATTGGCATTAATACCAAAACGGAGGATAGGCAGCACATTCATTTCTGTAGACACACGTGCGTTATACCGGCTCAGGTCACCTCCTTTGACCATACCTTGCTGATCGAATACTGATAATGAAATAAGGTATTTGGATACTTTACTGCCTCCGCTTACAGTCAAGTCGGCATTATGGCGGATGGCAGTTTGTTTCACTTCGTCAAACCAGTTGGTATTAGCACTACCTAATGCAGTGGAATTAGGCTCAAGAATTTCTAATGCATATTGGTTGGACGGATCATATACCAAGGTTTCTTTAGCGAAGCGGCGTACTGTTTCGCGCCATTCGTCACCATATAAAATACGGAAATTCTTGATCTGGACATCAGTGGTTACATTATAATTGAAGTTGACGGTGGGTTTGGAACCTTCTACTCCTTTTTTGGTGGTAACGATAACTACACCATTTGCAGCACGAGAACCATAGATAGCAGCCGCAGAAGCATCTTTCAGTACGTCCATAGACTGAATGTCATTGGGCGAAATTGCATCCAGCATACTGGGATCTTCTACAGGAACTCCATCGATCACATACAAGGTTCATTGGAACCGGTCAATGAGGTAGCACCACGCACACGCACGCGGACTGTTTCGCCCGGTACACCGGTATTTTGTGATACCTGTACACCAGCGGCCAAGTTTTGAAGCATGGAAGTTACATTAGGAGTATTTAATTGACTTAATTGTTTTAACCCTACTGAAGCCACAGAACCGGTCAAATCTTTTACAGAAGAAGTACCATAACCTACTACGACCACTTCATCCAGATTGGTTACTTCGCTTTCCATTTTTATATTGAAGACATGTCTGTTACCAATTTTCTCCTTAACCGTCTGCATACCGATAAAGCTGATCATCAGTTCGTCGTTTTTAGTATTTTCGGGATAAGACAACATGAACTGCCCATCCATATTGGCTACAGTACCGAAAGTTGTACCTTGGATGACAATAGAAGCTCCAATGACCGGTTCACCCGTATCATCTTTGATAACTCCGGTAATCGTTCTGCGTTTGGCATTTCTGTCAATCGGTAATATTAACACATAATTGTTTTCTACCAACTCATAACGCATACCTGCCTGGCTACAAATCACTGAAAGTGCTTGCTCCAGAGGTTCTTTGTTTAATGTTAGTTTCAAAGGTACATTGTTTAAAGTTGCATCTTCGTACATGATATTAATGCCGGTTTGCTTTTTGACCATGTTAAGGGCCTCTTTCACACTGATGTTTTCACTTTTGATAGTGACTGTCTTGTCAGCTGATACATTTGCAAACACAGCGTTGAATGTGCAGAATATGCACATTAGCATTACTAAAAACCTCATTTTTGGAGGTTTAGCTACTAAACGCTTCCAAAGCTCGTTTCTTTTCATAAAACTCAAATAACTTATTTAATAATTTAGAATGTTCCTGTTATACAGGGCTTGATTATTGTTTTTTTACTAATATGGTTTCTCCCTTTTTCTCAAACTTGACATCGGATACACGATGAATGATGTCTAGTGCAAAGTCCAAAGGCTTGTTACGGAAAATAACTCCGGTGAATTTCATGGTTTCTAATTCCTTGGATGCTATTTGAATATCTACATTATAGCATCGGGACAGACGGGCTATCAGCAAAGGAAATGGCATTGCGTCAAACTCCATAGCACCCTCAGTCCATGAAATATAGAATTCAGTATCTACTTTGGAAACTTTTGATTGTGCAGAAGAGTAATGTTCGCCTGGTAGTAGATAATATTCACCTGATGGAGCATTTACCTTTAATTTTCCTTCAATTAAGGTTACTGATAATTCTTCATCGGGATAAGCCGAGATATTGAAAGTTGTTCCTAATACATAAATAGCATGGTCGTGTGTTTTTATTATGAAAGGGCGGGCTTCATCGTGTGTTACCTCAAACATGGCCTCTCCTTCCAAAGTGACTTCTCGGGTATCTCCGAATTGAACCGGAAAATCAATATGAGAGTCCGCATTCATTTTTACTTTTGTGCCATCAGCTAATACTATTGCGTACTCCGAACCTTTTGGCACTATAATTTTATTCTGTAATAATTCAGTATCCAGTTTGGGTTTGTGGGGGGAATCACTTTCTTGAGGAAATATGATTTCTCCATTGTTGATATGACTTCCATTGATTTCCCGTTGGTTTTCATAGAGGGGAACTACAGAATGGTTTGCTTGTACCCAGGTGGCTTTAGGAGTTTCTGTGTTTTTGGGAAGAGGGGATTGTTGTGGCTGTTCGTTTTGGGCAATGGCAGGTACTGGCTTCTGGCCATTGAAATATAAAATGGAGGTAATTCCTATTAGTATTGCTATTGCAGCGGCCGAGGAATAAATAGCGATACGGCGATGAATAGTATGGGACCGGTTACAACGGTGTTGAATAGACTTCCATGAGGCTTCTTTATCAAACTGATGTAATAAGTTAAGTTGGTTGTTTACATGGTGGAGTGAAAGTAACTTCACAAAGATTTCTCTATGCGATGCGTCTTCTTCAATCCATAGCTTTAATTCTTCCAATTCCTGCTCGTTAAGCTGATGGGACAGGTATTTTTGAATTAGTGTTTCCGTTTTACTCTTTTGCATAATTGTTGTACAGTTTAACAGAAGTATCACAAATACGCAAAATGGGTGACAAAAATCTGAATAAATTTATAAATTAAATAAGATTAGAATTTCTATCATATTGAAACGACGCAACATTTTTAGTGCGCGTGATAGATGGGTTTTTACTGTATTTACGGAAATATGGAGCTCTTCAGCTACTTCTTTGTACTTTTTATCTTCCAGAACAATTTTGACTAGAACATTGTACTCTTGTTCTGGCAATTTTTTTAATTCAGTCAGTAGCTGGTTTCTTTTTTGCAATAGTTCTTCCTCATCATAAAAGTCATCGATAGGAGAATAAGATTCTTCTTCCATTTCGTCTAAAGAAAAGTAACGTTCTCGCTGCACTTTTGTCAGTGAAGAGAAACGGACGGCATTGAACAACCATGCGTGCAGATTGGAGGAAATGGTGGTATGTGAGTTTTTGTCCCAAAAACTGACAAATAGATTCTGTACAATATCTTCTGAAGTTTCCGTAGAGCCTGTGAATTGTACAGAGTAGAGGCATAAAGGGAGATAATAAGTATCATACAGTAGACGAAAGGCCTTTTCTTTGTTTTCAGCAAAGAGAGCTAGTATCCTTTCGTCTACTTCATTATATCTATTGTATTTTCTTGCATTATTGTTCATGGATGCCTTTTGCGGCACAAAATTAGGAATTTAACCGACACGATATACGACTTTCACCGATTAAAAATGCAAAAAGTACAATGTATTATGAATATTTTCTTTATTTTTCAATTCTGAACCAGTCAGCGTCTGTCCATCCTCCGTCATTGGTTACAATAGCGGGGCGCGTACAGAAGATACCTACCTTGGCTCCTATCCATTTACCTTCTTTTACTTGGAAAGTTTCTCCTAATGGCTGGAATTTCTTGCCGTCCGTACTGTAACTGAGGTTACATTTCACTAATAAGTCGTGACCGCCTTCACTGGCTTTAATCTTGTCTCCTTTTGCAGAAAATTTAGCGCGAAGATAGATTGTGCCGCCTTTTAAGGGAACGGAAGCATTTACTTTTTCAGTAGCCCCCCGATCGGCTTTCAGGCACTCCACTTGTGACAGGACAAGTCCGTTGTCTGTGTTTTCAACAACTAATCCGGCATAATCCATTCCCATTACAACCAGTCCCGTACGTTCACCTTTATATTTTTCTGTCGGCTTGAAAGTAAGCTTGGTGGTGGCAGTAAAATTGGGAGCCGGGGTTTTTTGTAGCATCAGATTAGAAACATTCCATAAACTTTTATAATCTTCGGGAACTGGGTAGGAGTATAGACGTACAAATCCTTCTCCTCCGTTGAAATAAGCCCATTTTTCATTGATGTTAGCCTGCCATTGCCATTGAGGAGACAATGTATAACCATCAAACTCGTCACTTTCTTGCGGGGTACAAATAGGATAGTTCTTACCTACATTAGGCTTTTTATAAGTCAGAACAGGTTCACCACAACCATCGCCGTCTTTATCAACACCTATAACGGGCCAGTCATCAACCATTTCATAGGTTGCAGGTGGACTAAGCGTCCGTAAGCTCCTACGTCTTGGAAGTGCATGAACCAGTCTTCTCCTGTAGGGGTGTCTACCCAACCGCCTTGATGAGGCCCGTTGACGGGAGAGTTGCCTTGCGCTAATACTGTTTTCCATTCGTATGGACCGTATACGTTTTTTGAGCGAAGTACGACTTGCCATCCTGTAGGAACGCCGCCTGCCGGATGGAAGATGTAATAGTATCCATTACGTTTATAGAATTTGGGCCCTTCACAAGTTTGATGTGCTTCATGACCATCGAAAATGATACGGGATTGTGTGATAGCTTTACTTGCATCAGCACTTAGCTCACAAATTGTAATTACACTTTTCAGTCCGGCCCGGCTTCCTGCATAAGCGTGAACCAGATATACACGACCGTCATCATCCCATAATGGGGTCGTGTCGATGATGCCCTTTCCAGCTTTCACCAAAACTGGCTCGCTCCAGGGACCTTTCGGATCTTTGGCTTTCACCATGAATACTCCTTGGTCCGGGTCACCCCAGAATATATAGAATTCACCGTTATGGTGACGGATACTGGGTGCCCATACACGGTTGCCATGTTCAGGACGGACATCGGTAACAGGGGGCAGTGCGTAGGGTACAGCCGCACCTATGATAGTCCAGTTGACAAGGTCTTTGGAGTGTAATATTTGTAAACCGGGCAGACAGTTGAAACTGGATGAGGTCAAATAATAATCGTTTCCTACACGGCAAATGTCCGGATCGGAGTAATCCGCATACAGGACTGGATTTTTGTAGGTTCCATTGCCTTGATCGGCCACCCAGGCTTGGGATACATAATTCTGTGCGGGAACAGATAAAAAACAGCTTCCTAGCAGACAGAGAGTGATTAGTCGTTTCATGGTTTTAGATTTTTTATTTAATCGTAATTTTGCAAGGATGTTCCAATTCTTTTCTCCATTGGGGAAGATAATTGAACCAGTCTTTCATATCTTTAAATCCGAAACTTTCTTTTTTTGAGGTGAAAGTAACGTAATAGTGGAAATGCTGTTGCCCCGGTGCTTGTAAGGTATATAAGTAGTTTGATCCGTCTTGTACTTCTTTACCGATATATTTAGGAATGAAGTTCCCATACCTGTTGTTTCCTTCACATAGCCTATGGTGTCTGTGACAGGCCAGTCGGTTCCCCAGCTTCCAGTCAGTCCTTTATGGTCGCTCATGTGACCTCCTTCTTTCAGAATCTGTACACCTGCTGCAAAGACTTCCTGTTTAAGCGGACGGTCAAACAGGACATCTACCTTCATGTCCCGATGACCGCCATAGATGGTATATCGATTGATCATGTTCAAATCGTTTCCTTGATATTCCCAACCGATGACTTCTGCTTCGACGATGGCACGTACAGGTCCGGAGGCTAGTACACGTTCCGTGCGGTTTACTACTGGTTTTATGTGGGTCGCTTCAGTACCATTCCAACCTTTTAATGCACCTACACCACCACTATTGTAAACACGTAGCGCATCATCTCCGTAGCCGTTGGCACGTTGCGCTTTGGTAGGGTAGAAACAAGTCTCTTTTATTTCCAGTCTTTTATTTACTTTGCTATATGGATCTACCGTCTGTTTTTCGTTGAAATAGATACGATAGGCAACTAATTCACTCTCTATAGCCGGTCCGTGATGGTAAACAAAACTATATACATTCTCGGTTCCTGCCGCTGAAAATCCCGTAATATTGGCGAATTTGTTGTTATGTCCGTAAGCTTTCATTTGGGCATAAGTACGTGCCGGATAGTTTTTTTCACTTTTTTCTGAAGAGAGAATTACACGGAAACTTTTATTGCTTTTGGCTGGCATATCGATAAGGAAAGCCAGTTCGTCAGCACGTGCGTCACCGTTCAGATCGTCTAGTTGGGACGGAATTTCTTTATTACCTTCCCATACAGTGGCGGATTTGATGTTGAAACCTGCTTTCAGGTTATTTAAATCTATCACTACCGGTTCATCGGTCTTATTTTGAGTCCATTCATTACTGACTTCTACGGTCAGTGTCTTTTCGCCTTTTTGTGCAAAAGAGTTGGTAAAGCATCCTGCTAATAATGTGAGGACAATAATTGAGCGCTTTTTCATAATGATGTATAGTTTATTATTTTAAGCACGGATCATACGGATTACACAGTGTTAGTATGAAAACCGTGTTTATCCGTGCAATCCGTGCTTTACTATTTTTATAAATTAAGTGGAGAAATGCACTAATGGGTGTAAGAATTAGAAGTTGAGTTCTTCTCCTTGTGCCCCGATTTCAGCATGATTCTTTCCGTCTATCATTACATTGGAAACATTTTGCATCTTCAAGTTCTTTCCACTTTTTAATAACTCTATTTTGATATTTTTCATATTAACTTCGTCGGCTTCGCTTAATACTACACCTTCTTTAGCATTAGATACGATGATATTCTCCATATTGATATTCTTGATTCTCATCTCAGGCAAGCCATTGAAGAACACAGCCCTGCCTGCTCCGTTACAGGTTACATCTTTGATAAAGATATTACGGAATATCGGAGTTTCTTCTGTTACAGGAGGATGGTAGTTTCTGCTTTCTTTTCATCCTGATTAGGGTCTTCACCACGACCTTTTCCACCATAGTATAAATTGAATATTAATGCTTCGTTCGGAATATTAATCATGTTGATATTGCTGATGTAGATATTCTCTACCAATCCGCCACGCCCACGATTACTTTTAAAGCGTAAGCCAACATCTGTACCCATGAAAGTACAATTGTCTACATATATGTTGTTTACGCCTCCTGACATCTCACTACCTACAACAAAACCTCCATGTCCATGTAATACGGTGTTGTTCATAACGATGACATTTTGACAAGGTTCACCGCGTTTGCGCCCTTGTTCGTCCTTTCCTGACTTTATACAGATACCATCATCTCCTGCATCAAATGAGTTGTTGATAATCAATGCTTTATTACATGATTCCAAATCAAGAGCATCTCCGTTTTGTGAGTACCAAGGATTAGAAACTGTAACTTTATTAATTGTAATATTTTCACATGATAGCGGATGTAAGCACCAACTAGGTGAATTTTTGAATGTCGCTCCTTCCAGCAATACCTTATTACATTTGATGAAACTTAGCAATACAGGACGTAACCAATCGCGCATGTAGTCCCAGTCAGAATCGGTAAGTTCTCCACGAGGTACATTGAAGTTGTCTTTTGATAGGATAGCACCTTTCAATGCACCTTCACTGGGATACCAGATTCTTCCGTCGGCATCTACTACACCACCAGAGGCGATCAATTTTTTCCATTGACCTTCAGTCAGTTTATCTTTCTTGGTCGGACGCCATGTGTCTCCATTACCATCAAATACTCCGTGACCTGTAATCGCTATATTTTCAGCATTACGTGCTGAAATAGGAGACTGGCAACGACGGGTTTCCAAACCTTCAAAAGACGTGTTTATAATGGGATATAGTGAATGGTCTGCACTGAATAATACTAATGCATTCTTTTCTGTATATAGATTCACATTGCTCAATAGTTCGATGGGACCGGTCAACCACAAGCCTTCAGGGATAATGACTTTACCACCGCCTTTGGCATTAACCTGTTGGATTGCATCATTAATAGCCTTTGTGTTTAAAGTAATACCGTCTGGTTTGGCACCGAAATCTATGATGTTTACCGAATAGTCTGGGAAAGTAGGTTGTTCAACTTTATCCATCTTGAAAGGGAGACTTGTATAGATGGCGGGATCTATGATATCTTCTACAATAGTCGTAGACGGACAATTATTACATCCGGTCAAAAGGGGGATTAAACATGTGGCAGGAAGTAATAGAATCTTCTTTATTAAAGTAGTCATTGGTATTATATATGTTTAAGATTAATAATTATCTAGTTGATTGTTGCTTTAAGAAGTCTTATCACTCTCCCGTAAAAGACCCTCACGGGCTATTTACGGGAGTAGCAATAATGTTTCATGTTAACCTAATTCTAACCTTAAATAAATATTATGAAAAAACCTCTTAATTCGATGGCAAATATAACTGAAAGAATTGTCCTTTATGTGCACTATTTGATAGAATAAGTGGATTTTTTGTTAAATTCTCATTTAGCTGAAACCTTAAATGGTAAAAATTAGTTTTATAATTGCATTATTTCTTCATTTGTGTGCAAAAAAAGCTATGATTAATTTATTTGTTTGTATCTTTGCAAACTAATTTAACAATAAAGAAGGTATGAGTTACAATTTGTTGAAAGGAAAAAGAGGTATTATTTTTGGTGCATTGAACGAACAGTCTATCGCATGGAAAGTTGCTGAAAAGGCTGTAGAAGAAGGTGCGTCCATTACATTGTCCAATACTCCGGTAGCTGTCCGCATGGGAGAAGTTTCTGCTTTAGCTGAGAAACTGAATTGTGAGGTAATTCCAGCAGATGCAACTAGCGTTGAAGATTTGGAGAATGTTTTCAAACGTTCGATGGAAATATTAGGTGGAAAAATAGATTTCGTTCTTCATTCTATCGGTATGTCTCCTAACGTTCGTAAGAAACGTACTTATGATGACCTCGATTATGATATGTTGAGCAAGACTTTGGATATATCTGCCGTTTCGTTCCACAAAATGATTCAAGCTGCTAAAAAGCTGGATGCTATTGCAGAGTATGGTTCAATTCTGGCATTGAGTTATGTTGCTGCGCAACGTACATTCTATGGATATAATGATATGGCGGATGCAAAAGCATTGCTTGAATCTATCGCGCGCAGTTTTGGTTACATTTATGGTCGTGAACATCATGTGCGTGTGAATACCATATCTCAGTCGCCGACTATGACTACTGCCGGCTCAGGTGTGAAAGGTATGGATAAACTGTTTGATTTTGCTAACCGTATGTCACCATTAGGCAATGCTTCGGCAGACGAATGTGCAGATTACTGTATTGTAATGTTCTCTGACCTGACTCGCAAAGTGACTATGCAGAATTTATATCACGATGGAGGCTTCTCCAGTGTAGGTATGAGTTTGCGTGCCATGGCAACTTATGAAAAAGGTTTGGACGAATATAAAGACGAAAACGGAAATATCATTTACGGATAAGAAATAGATGATACGCAAAATTATATTCATATTAGTGGGATGTCTTGTTGCTCTTTCCTCCTGTCAATGGGATGGGAAGAGTGGCAATACTGCTGATGTGGATGTAAGAGTTGCCCGTTATGATCGTTTGCAGTATGAGTATGTTACGATGAATAGTTTCTCGGCACTGCAAAAAATGAATACGGACTATCCTCAGGTTACCAAGCTGTTGATAGAAGATGTATTGGCGATAGGTGAGGTGGATGACATGAAGATTAACGACCGGATGTTGGAATATTATTCGGATTCTACCTTATTGACTTTGATGCACGATGCCGAAGAGAAATTTAAGGATCTTAGTTGGGTTGAGGAAAAACTGACTAAAGGTTTCAAACGTTTGAAGAAAGAGGTTCCTGCATTGTTTGTACCTCATTTTTATGCTCAAATAGCTGCGCTGAATCAGTCGGTTGTAGTTGGGGATAGTATTTTGGGCTTTAGTATTGATAAGTATATGGGGGCGGATTATCCTTTATATAAACGCTTCTATTATGACTATCAATGTCGCAGTATGGAGCCTGATCGTATTGTTCCGGATTGTTTTACCTTTTATTTGCTGAGTCAGTATCCTTTGCCATGGCAGCCTGGTCGTACTTTATTAGATATGATTATGCATCGTGGAAAGATAAATTGGATAGTGGCTCATATTTTAGGGTATGAATCTTTTGAGAAAGAGATGGGATATAGTGAGGATGAGGCTGAGTGGTGCAGGAAGAACAAAATAAGTCTGTGGAAGACAATGGTTGAAAATGGTCATTTATATGCTACCGATCCTCTTGTTGTACGTACTTATATACGCAAGGATCCCTTTATTTCTATTATGGGTGAGAAAACTCCTGCAAGCATTGGAGTATGGATGGGGATTTTGCTGATTGATGAATATATGAAAAAGCATCCTGATATGACAATAAAGGATTTGTTGGCTAAAACAGATTATCATCAGATGTTAGCTGAAACAGATTTCAAACCTTGATATTTTGACTGATTAGTAGTATGATGGAAGTTGCTTTGTATCTATTGCCTGTCACATTGGGCGAAACTCCTGTGGAAAATGTGTTACCTGTGTATAATAAAGAGGTCATTCTCGGCATCAAACATTTTATTGTAGAAGATGTACGCTCGGCACGTCGCTTTTTGAAAAAGGTAGATCGTGGGATTGACATAGATGCATTGACTTTTTATCCATTGAACAAACATACTTCTCCTGAAGATATTTCCGGTTATCTGAAACCTTTGTTAGCCGGACAGTCCATGGGAGTTATTTCTGAAGCCGGTTGTCCGGCTGTTGCCGATCCTGGAGCGGATGTGGTTGCTATTGCTCAGCGTAAGAATCTTAAAGTGGTGCCTTTGGTAGGACCTTCCTCTATTATTATGTCTGTTATGGGGTCGGGTTTTAATGGACAAAGTTTTGCTTTTCATGGTTATTTGCCTATTGAGTCTGGTGAGCGTGCAAAACGTATTAAGGTATTGGAGCAGCGTGTTTATGCAGAAGATCAGACGCAGCTTTTTATTGAAACTCCTTATCGTAATAATAAGATGGTGGAAGATATTCTTAAGAATTGCCGTCCGCAAACCAAACTTGTATTGCTGCCAATATTACGTGTGAAGGAGAATATATCAAGACTAAGACAATAAAGGAGTGGCAGGGGAAATTGCCGGACTTATCGAAGATTCCCTGCATATTCTTGATTTATAAGTAGTGCGATAACAGATATTCATTTAAATTCCTCCCACATTTGTGCCACTATGTTCAGATGATCTACTTCTTCTTTTAGAAAAGAACTATATTGGGCAGAATTCATTTCTATTTCTTCGGGAGTAACAAATTTCCCTCCAGTAAAATGTATCTGTTCTTCGTCATTTAAAGGAAGAATATATAGCATGATGGTTTTTTTTACTCCATTGGTTTCTTTTACCAAATGTTTCAGACTGAAGCGTGGCTCCGGTTGTCCGGTAATATGGTTGCTATATTTATTTTCTACTTCTTTGGCATATTTATCCGTATCTGTCTTGCAGGCATAAATGTAGTCTTCCATAGGTATGTCCAACTTGCCGGGTTCTTCACCTTGATAACTGCGGGGGGCAACATAAATCTTTCCATTGCAAATAGGGGCGATACGTAAGAAAGGCATTTTTTTATAAGTTAAACTGATTGTTTTCACAAAAGCATGATTGACAATAATGCAAATGACATATATCAAAGGAGGGATGATGTGGGTCATAGCGTAAAGGGTATTATAAGAAAGTGGACTGAAAAATAAATAAATTATACAGGAAGCAAACAAGTGAATGCCGGATAAAACAGCTATAACCTGTGTGGCCCAACAGTTCAGAATAGATATCTTATAATGAAAGTAGGAGAATAGTTTTGCATAAAAATTGGGGACCATGAGGTAAAGTAGTGAAAAACAGAGTATCAGTATTTCTAACGTAATGGGAACTGTTCGGTCCGGAATAAGCATATCTCCGCTTATACCTTTTATGATGGATGCAATGATTAATGCCAAAGTTCCATGTAGTAATACTAGATTTGGCTGATAAACAGGAGGTTTGACAAGTCTGTATAGGATATAAATAATGCTAGCCAAACTACAGACATACAAAACAGCTGCATCTTGAAAGAAAATGCAGAAAATCATACATACGATGGTTGGAATTAACCCTGTAGACATGATTAAATTCTTGTATTCCAGTAACGATTTCATTCTCTCTATCTCTATTTATATCTTTATAACAAAAAAGATATAAAGTTGGTTTACTCGTTACCCTTTAAATTTTATATGTTTTTCTGCATGATAGGAGGAACGTACCAAAGGTGCGCTTTCCACTTCTCGGAATCCTTTCTTTAATCCAATTGTTCTATACTGTTTGAATTGATCGGGGGTAATATATTCCGCTACCGGATAATGGCGGTGGGTGGGTTGTAGATATTGGCCAATAGTAAGTATCTTGCAACCTTGTGCCAATAAATCGTCCATGACTTCTTCCACTTCTTCCGGCCGTTCTCCCAAACCTACCATAATACCGGATTTAGCTGTAATACCATTATTGGCTATTTGTTTGATGACCTTTAAACTGGTTGCATAGTTGGCTGCACTTCGTACCAAGGGACTGATGCGGCGTACGGTTTCCATATTGTGTGAAATGATGTCTGGTTTGGCGTCAATGACTAGCTGAATCAGTTCGCTTCTTCCTTGAAAATCAGGAATTAAAACTTCGGACGTGGTTTCCGGATTCAATCGTTTGATTTCTGAAATCGTTTTAGCCCAATGGGCAGCACCCAAATCATTTAGATCATCACGGTCTACAGAAGTAATAACGGCATGGGATAATTTCATGAGTTGAATGGACTCTGCTACATGGGTCGGTTCTTCAGGGTCTAACGGAAGAGGTCGTCCGGTCTGTGTGTTGCAAAATTTGCAGGAACGGGTACAAATTTCGCCACCTATCATAAAAGTGGCAGTACCTTTTCCCCAGCATTCTCCCATATTGGGACATCGTCCGCTACTACAAATGGTATGTAGTTTATGAGAATCTACAATATGTTTGGTCTCGGTATATCGAGCGTTTGCCCCTATGTTTATTTTAAGCCAGTCTGGTTTTTTAACATGATTCATGATGATATTAGATTTATAATTCACCACAGATTATACCAATGTAAATTGTTCTCATTTCGGTTTTTATGTAAAACTGTATAATCTGTATGAATGGTTTTTATTTTAAATTATCAATAAAGAAATTAGCTACGCGAGTCAGTAAATGTCTAGTTGTGTTGCCTCCACTGATTCCATGGTTGCGGTTGGTATAGATTTGCATGTCAAATTGCTTGTCGGCCTGTACCAATGCTTCACTATATTCTGCGTTGTTACGTAAGTGTACATTATCATCTGCTGTGCCGTGGATCAGCAACAATTCACCGTTCAGTTTGTTGGCACGGTTAATAGCAGATGCAGCATTGTAACCTTCCATGTTTTCTTTGGGGGTACGCATGAAGCGCTCTGTATATACCGAATCGTAGAAACGCCAGTCTGTAGGAGCTGCAACAGCGACTCCTGCTTTGAATATCGGTGTTCCTTCACTCATGGACATTAATGTATTGTAACCTCCATAGCTCCATCCCCATATACCGATACGGTTACCATCCACGTAAGGTAGTGTACTTAAGTATTTGGCGGCTTCTACTTGATCTTTCGATTCTTTTACTCCTAAGTTCAAGTAGGTACATTTTTCAAAATCAGAACCTCGGCCACCAGTTCCGCGTCCGTCTACACAAGCCATGATGAAACCTTGACCGGCCATATAAGCTTCGAACATGCCGCCATCTCTACGGGCTCCAATTCCCCATTTGTCTGCAACTTCTTGTGAACCCGGTCCACTGTATTGGTGCATGATAACAGGATATTTTTTGTTTGGATTGAAATTTGCGGGTTTCATTATCCAACCATTCAATTCCACACCGTCATTGGTCTTGAAACTAAATAGTTCTTTACTTGGCATATTCAGACGTGAAACTTGGTGTTTCAATTTGTTATTATCTACTAAGGTTGCCAACTCTTTACCATTATTGTCATTAAGGGTAATGACAGGAGGGGTGTTGATATTAGAGAAAGTATTGATGTAATACTTCATATTGTTACTGAAAATAGCTTTATGAGTTCCTTCCTGCTTGGACAGTTTGGTCTTTTTACCTTTGCCATCCACTTTGTAGATAGCGGTGCGTAGCGGACTGCTTTCATTGCTCTCAAAATAGAATGTGTTGGTAGCTTCATCCCATCCCAGGAAATCTTTCACTTCGAAGTTTCCTTTTGTGAGTTGCTTAACCAGGTTTCCTCCGCTAGTGTAAAGATAGAGATGTTATAACCGTCTTTTTCACTCATCACCACAAAATTTTTTTTGGATAGAAAACGATGTTGGAGTATGCTTCTTCTTTAATGTATTGGGGAGCTTCATCACGTACCATCAGTTACACAATGTACTTCGTGGATTGGCAAAATAGAGGTCGAAACGGTTTTGATGACGGTTCAAAGTCATGATTGCCAACGCATTCTCATCATCCGTAAACTTGATGCGAGGGATATAACCGTCTGCGTCTAGAGGCAAGTCCATCTTGCGGGTTACCTTACTTTTTATATCAAAAGTATGAACGGTTACTTTGGAGTTGTCAATTCCTGGCATAGGGTATTTGTATTCATATTCTCCCGGATAAGTGCTGAATTTCTCTAATGCGGGAACCATACCTTTGTATAGTGGAAAAGAATACATAGGTACTTGACTCTCATCAAAACGGATATAGGCAAGCATCTGGCTGTCTGCACTGAAGTCGAAAGCACGGTTGAAACCGAATTCCTCCTCATATACCAGTCGGGAATACCATTTAGTACTTCGTTGAATTTGCCGTCTTTGGTTACTTGTGATTCACTGTTGCCAAACAATAATTTTACCAGATAGATGTTATTATCACGTACAAAAGCTATCTGATTGCCATCCGGTGAGAATAAAGGAACCTGTTGTGGGCCGTTTTCTGAGAGCGGTTCCATTTTATTGTTTTTTACGTTGAAAATATAATAATTGGCAGTAAACGAACGACGATAAATCGGTTTGGTATCAGTCTGTATTAGAATCAGTTTCTCATCGGGTGACATGATATAGTCATCAAATGACTTGATGCTACAGTCACGGGCCGTATTTACATCGAAGATGGTACCTGTCTCTTTGCCGGTCTTGAAAGAATACTGCATGATTTTTTTGCCATCAGTACTCATTTGGGTGTAATGTTCTCCATCCAACATCGGTTTGATACCTCTGATTCCTTCGGCACGATACGTTCTGTTTGCTACGTCTTGCAAGCTTACTTGTTGGGCTCCGACTGTCAGCAGGCAGAAGAATAAAATAATAAATATGCTTAATTTTCTCATAATAGATAAATTCTTTAAATGATAATCAAAGACAAAGGTAAAACTTTTGTTTGAAAATACGTATCTTTGTCCCGCAAAATAAGTTCATGAACAGAGAGATGCTTTATAACGACTTATCCGGCTTTTTAGCCATGCACTTTCCTTGCAAAGTGCAGAAGATTTCTATTAATGCCGGATTTACTTGTCCTAACCGTGACGGCTCGGTAGGATACGGAGGTTGCACTTATTGTAATAATCAAACATTTAATCCGGCCTATTGCCATACGGGAAAGTCTGTTACTCAGCAGTTGGAAGAAGGAAAGCGGTTCTTTGTACGTAAATACCCGGAAATGAAATATCTGGCCTATTTTCAGGCTTATACCAATACGTATGGGGAACTGGAAGAGTTGAAAAGAAAATACGAAGAGGCGCTGATGGTAGAGGATGTGGTAGGCTGGTGATAGGGACTCGTCCGGACTGTATGCCGATATCATTACTGGATTATTTGGAAGAGCTTGGTAAACACATTTTTGTATTAGTGGAGTATGGCATTGAAAGTACGGATGATGAAACGTTACGCAGGATAAACCGGGGACATACTTTTGCCGTTTCTGCAGAGGCTGTTCGGAAGACTGCAGAGAGAGGGATTTTGGTAGGAGGCATATAATCCTTGGTTTGCCCGGAGAAAAAAGAGAAATGTTAATCGGACAGGCCGGAGTACTTTCACAATTACCTCTGACTACTTTAAAGCTGCATCAGTTACAACTTATTAAAGGTACGCGTATGGCGAGTGAATATGTGAAAGATCCTGAAGCTTTCCATCTTTATACAGCTGATGAATATGTTGATTTAGTCATTGATTATATAGAACATCTTCGTCCGGACATCGTACTGGAGCGTTTTGTTTCCCAATCACCCAAAGAATTGTTGATAGCTCCTGATTGGGGATTGAAAAATTATGAATTTACGAATAAGGTGAAAAAGCGGATGAGAGAAAAAGATGCCTGGCAAGGCAAATACTATAAATATTAAAAGAAGGAAACAGATATGGAAATCAAAGGAAAAGTACATTATGTGGGAGTGAATGACCGTAACAAGGCTTTGTTTGAGAACTTGTGGCCGTTACCTTACGGTGTGTCTTATAACTCTTATTTGATTGACGACGAGATGGTCGCCTTGGTGGATACAGTAGATGTATGCTATTTTGAGGTTTATTTAAAGAAAATTCGTAGTATTATCGGTGATAAACCTATCAATTATTTGATTATAAATCATATGGAACCAGACCATTCCGGTTCTATTAGTTTGATCAAGCAATATTATCCTAACATTGTGATTGTCGGTAATAAGAAGACTTTCGAAATGATTGAAGGATTTTATGGTGTAGGCGGTGAGCGTTATGTAGTGGGTGAAGGAGATTTTTTAGCTTTGGGACACCACAGACTGCGTTTTTCATTGATTCCAATGGTTCACTGGCCCGAAACGATGGTTACTTTTGATGAAACGGAAGGTATTTTGTTTTCCGGTGACGCTTTCGGTTGTTTTGGTGCATTGAATGGTGGTGTGGTTGATACAAATATTAATACAGATATTTATTGGAATGAAATGGTGCGCTATTATTCTAATATTGTAGGCAAATATGGTGCGCCGGTACAGAAGGCCTTACAGAAATTGCAAAACTTGAAAATAACGACTGTTTGTTCTACTCATGGTCCGGTATGGACGGAAGAAATTCCTCGCGTGGTACGTGTTTATGACCGTTTGAGTCGTTATGAGGCTGAAGAAGGGGTTGTAATAGCTTATGGCTCGATGTATGGTAATACAGAAGAAGTGGCAGAAGTTATTGCAGAAGAACTGAGCAAGCAGGGAATTCGTAATATCGTGATGCATAATGTTTCTCATACCAGTCATTCTTTTATTATTGCGGATGTATTCAAATATAAAGGACTGATTGTGGGATGCCCCACTTATAATACTCAGATGTATCCGGAAATGGAAGCTCTGCTGAGCAAGCTGGCTTCTCGCGAGATAAAGGGACGTTATCTGGGATATTTTGGCTCATTTACATGGGCTAGCGCTGCTGTGAAGAAAATTGCAGAGTTTAATGATAAGTTGAAATTTGAGCCTGTCGGAAATCCTGTAGAAATGAAACATAGCATGAAGGCCGAAACTAACACTCAGGCAAAGGAGTTGGCTAAGGCTATGGCTGATCGTTTGAAAGCGGATAGAAAATAAATCTTGTGATAGAACATAAATGACGCAAATGACACATGATTGGTAAGATCAAGCTTGTGACAATTGCGTCATTCGTGTTCTAAAAATTTCTGACGTTAGGCTTGATGTACAGTAAGCTGCGGGAATGGGAAGTTAATTCCTTCTTTATTAAAAGTAGTATAAACAGTCTGATTCATACTGAAAAATACGTTCCAATAATCCGAACTATTCACCCATACGCGGATTTTTATATTTACACTGCTGGCAGCAAGTTCTCCTAATTCAATAAAAGGGGGCGGACTGGTAAGAATACGTTTATCATTGGCAATGATTTCGCGCAATACTTTTTCTACTTTATTATAGTCTTCTCCGTAGTCCACGCCAAAATTCCATTCTATACGGCGGGTGTCCAGTTTACTGTAATTTGTAATGACCCCACTACTCATGGCTCCATTAGGTACATATATCATCTTGTTGTCTGCAGTGATAAGAATAGTATGAAAAATCTGTATTTCTTTTACTGTTCCCGAGGCACCGTAGAAGCTTCGATAAAGTCCCCCACTTTATAAGGCCTGAACAATAAGATAATCAGTCCTCCGGCAAAATTTTGTAAGTTACCAGACAGTGCCATACCGATGGCAACACCGGCAGAAGCGAGAAGTGCGGCGAATCCTGTCAGTTCGATACCTAATTTCCCTATCACAGCAAGAATCAGCATGATGAGCAGTAAGATATTCACCATACTCTTTAGGAATGACTGGATACTCGGGTCCACTTTTCTTTTTTCCAAAATACGTGCAAAAAGTCTGTTCAGCCAATTTATGAGGAACTTTCCGATTATAAAAATAATAAGTGCTCCTAATACTCTTTCTCCTAATTGAATGCCGGAGTCGATCAGTTTCTCTAATGCATTGGTTAATTGAATACTTGTTTCAGATGCTAATAACATGATAAATTTACTTTAATTTGACATTTCTAATATATAAAACAATTCAGATTAAAAATCGTTCAGAATACCTTTGCCTTGGCGTACAATTTCTGCTTCTCCGCTTGTACAGTTCACAATGGTAGAAGGTTCTATGTTTCCGATACCTCCGTCAATAATTAGTTCTACCTCTTTCCCGAATTTTTCTTCTATTAGTTCTGGAGTGGTAATATATTCTATGTCTTCACCATCTTTCAGAGGCAACGTGGTGGTCATGATCGGTGCTTTTAGTATATGGCATATTTCTCTGATGATGTTGTTGTCAGGTACGCGTATACCTACTTCTTTACGGTTCTTGAATATTTTGGGCAGACGGTTTCCCGTATTCAGGATAAAAGTAAACGGTCCGGGAAGATTTCGTTTCATTAGCTTGAATGTGCTGTTATCTACTTTGGCATATTCGCTGATATTGCTTAAGTCGTAACAGATAATGGATAAATTGTTTTTACGTGGATCAATGTTTTTCAGTTTGCAGATACGTTCTATTGCACGTTCTTTCAGGCCATGACATCCTATGGCATACATCGTATCGGTAGGGTAAATAATTAACCCGCCCTCTTCCAATATCCGGATTACTTCTTCCAGATCTTTGGGATTATTATTCTTATTATAAAGTCTTAAAAGCATGTTATTTTAATTTTTAGAATTTTTTTCACGCAAGCGTTCCGCAATAGCCCATTGTAGGGCGGCTTCCTCTTCTTTTCCTACTTTCATCAATACGTCTCCGAAATATTCATGGGCCTTTGGATGTTCCGGTTTTAAAGAAACAGCCCGGTCAAAATCTCCCAAAGCTCCTTCTATATTATCTAGTGCTAGTCTGTTTTTCCTCGATTATAAATAGCTTTGAATAAAGCGGGACTAAGGCGTACTGCTTCATTCAGACAAACTTCGGCTTCGTAATATTCCTTGTCATTATGTAATGTGATACCTTTACGCACCCAAGCGTCCGTATAAGAAGGATTCAATTCAATCGCTTTGTCATAATTGGCAATAGCAGCACGTGAATCATGTGCTTGGATAATACATTCATTTCCCATTAAATAATATTCGCGGGCATATTTTTCAAGATTTTTACGTTGTACATGGAATTGGTCTTTTAGCCGTTTGTTTTCGACCTTCAAATTGTTGATGATTCCCAGTTTCTTACGTATAAATCTTTTAATCAAAGGTTTTTCGATGTCATAACGTGAATGGATGGCAAGAAAGAATTGTTCTAGAAATCTTTCAAAATCACCTTTGTCGAAGTGTTGTACTGCTTCTACATATTGTACATCAGCTTGTGCCTGCTTCAATGCTTTTTCAATGGACTGGCGGTTGTTGAATCGTTGAGAGAACTTTACTATTTCCGGACGGACAAAGATATCTCCACGTGTAATTTGCTTTTTTAGTTGGATGCCGTTTAGTGAAGTACAGCGGCTCAATGCTACGTAGCTTGTCCACCGGCAAACACCCCTCCTGTAAAATCAATAACGACCCTGCTGAAAGTCAATCCTTGGCTTTTGTGTATAGTGATGGCCCATGCCAAACGGATAGGATATTGTATAAATACTCCTAACTCTTCTTCTTCTATTTTTTTTTCTAGTTCATTGTACCTATATCGTATATTGCGCCAACTGTCTTTTTTAACGTCAAATTCCTGCCCGTCTTCTGTGATAACATATAATGTATCCTCTTCGTCTATACCTGAATGGTGCCAATCGTACCGTTCACCCAACGGCGGTCGTAATCGTTTTTTATAAAAATAATTTGTGCTCCTGGTTTTACTTCCAGTTCCATTTGGGTGGGAAGGCTGCTTTCTGGAAACTCTCCATGTATCTCACCGGTCAGAATCGTTGATTCTCCAGGCAGTTCAGATAATTTCTTTTCATTGATAAAGTCTACGGTATCTCTCCGGGTAGCAAGTGTGATATACATATCACTTTCATTTTCTTCTATTTGAGTGTTGTAACGGGTGTTTAGTAGTTGTAAGTCAGCTGCTCCGGCAGTATTGGTCCGGATATGATCCAATACATTAACAAAAACTTTGTCCGACTGGCGGTATACTTTTGTCAGTTCTATGGATACCAACTCCATTTCCTGAAAGACTCGTGCCGAAAAGAAATAAGGGGTGGGATAGAAGCGGTTGATTATCTCACGTTCGTCATTTTTAATGACTGGTTCAAGCTGAAAAATATCTCCTACCAGCAAAATTTGTTTGCCTCCGAATGGTTCACGCATATTTTGTGAATATACCCGCAATATTTTGTCTATAAAGTCAATAATGTCTGCCCGAACCATGGAAATTTCATCGATGATCACTAATTCTATTTCTTTTATCAGTTTGCGATGGGCGGAAGTATATCTTAGAAAGCTATGTAACTTTCCATCTTTCAAACTGAATTTAGGATCATCCGGCAAAAGTGGATAGAATGGTAATTTAAAAAAACTATGCAGTGTGCTTCCACCGGCATTGATAGCTGCGATACCTGTGGGAGCCAGTACTATATGTTTCTTTTTGGTTACTTCGCAGACATATTTTAGAAAAGTAGATTTACCTGTCCCCGCCTTTCCAGTGAGGAATACTGACTGACGTGTATATTGGATAAGATTCAAGGCATCTTGAAACTCTTTATTATGGGTATCTACTTGCATTTGTCCATACGTTTAAAAATGAATGAACAAAGATAGTGGAAATCCCGTAAAAGGGCATAAAAAAGACGGTTAAATAACCGTCCTTTTTTATAGTCCTACAGGGTGTTGCTCTGTATTGGTTCTAATTTACTTTGTTTCGTTCAACATAACGTAACCCCAAATCATAGGATCAGCGTTAGCGATTTTGTGAAAAATGTTTTTTACCTTTTTCATAATGTTATCCTTTCTTTTTTAATTAATACCTAAAAACACTCATAAATAGCAGGCATACCTCCCGGTTAGCCTTCTTTAAACAATCTTTCTTTTTACCTTAGTAGCTACTAAAAATATCTTTTTATGTTTTACAACACAAAGATAAAGCTTTTGTTCGTTATAATATGTATTTTGCAGCATATTTTTAATCAATATCCCAATTTTATTGATTTAGGTCAACAAAGTAGGAGCTTCTTGTTGCATTTTGGTGGATATTTTGTTCGTTTCTGCCGTATAACATATAAATCAGTTTGCTTACCTCAAGAAATATTGTTTGATTTGTGATATCATAATAATATCAAAATAAATCATTATGGAAACAAAAGAAATGTCTTACAATGAGCTGGTAATCAATGGATTTATGGCTTTGTCCTTTAACTTGGTTATGTTGCCTGCACTAGTATTCCTGAACTTTTTGATTTTTGGACAACTACCTTGGTTATCTATTCCTGTTTTATTTGTGCTGATATTGTTGTTTGTGCTGATGCTTCCGGGATATTTTTCTCAAGAACCTAATGAGGCACGTGTGATGGTGTTTTTCGGTGAATATAAAGGCACTTTTAAAAACACAGGCTTCTTTTGGGTAAACCCTTTCATGAACAAGAAAAAGTTGTCTCTTCGCGCCCGTAATCTGGATGTGGAGCCGATAAAGGTGAATGATAAGATTGGTAATCCTATTCTGATAGGGCTGGTTTTGGTTTGGAAATTGAAAGATACCTATAAGGCGATGTTTGAGATTGATGCGCAGACGATGGCGGACAGTAAAGGGACTGGGACGGCAAGTGTTAGCGTGGCAGGGCGTATGAATGCTTTTGAAGATTTTGTACGTGTGCAGAGTGATGCGGCTCTTCGCCAGGTGGCCGGACAGTATGCTTACGATGACAATGAGCATGATACTAATGAACTGACCTTGCGTGGCGGAGGTGAAGAAATTAATGACCAGCTGGAACGTCAGCTTAATGAGCGTCTGGCTATGGCCGGTATGGAAATAGTAGAGGCCAGAATCAATTATTTGGCTTATGCCCCAGAGATTGCAGCGGTGATGCTTCGTCGTCAGCAGGCAAGTGCTATTATTACCGCGCGCGAAAAAATAGTGGAAGGGGCTGTTTCTATGGTTAAGATGCTTTGGATAAATTAGCCGAGGATGGAATTGTAGAACTGGATGAAGAAAAGAAAGCCGCTATGGTCAGTAATTTGTTGGTAGTGCTTTGTGCGGACGAGCCAGCACAGCCGGTAATTAATTCCGGAACGTTGAATCATTAATGTAGGAAATGGCAAAGAAAGAGATGATAAAAAGCTTTGTGCTCAGAGTGGACGCAGAAACTATGGAAGCTATCGAGAAATGGGCGGCAGATGAATTCCGTTCTACGAATGGACAGCTTCAATGGATTATAGCGGAAGCTTTGCGCAAGAGTGGCAGAATGAAGAAAAAGAAGACAATAATCAAAAAAGAAGAAACAGAATGATACAGTTATTTTGATTGTTTATACTGTTTTGGGTCTGTAAAAATGGCATCAATATCGATAAAACAAATTATTTTTCTTATTTTCATAGGGTATTTTAATCCTGGGTGATCTTATAAGTAGAAACAGGATTAGTATTTACTTTTTTAATACCTTAATGAATATGAGAGCGCATAAAAAACAATTTATTGAATGGACACTGCTCGTTGTTCTTTGGCTGAGTGCCATTCCGGGATGGAGCCAAGAGGAGGTACCGTTTGCTGAAGAGAATACTTATATTACAGTCAGCGGTGTAGTAAAGGACAAACAAAATAGAAGGACTTTAGAGTATGTCAATGTATCTGTTCCGGGCAGCAGTGTGGGGACGGTGACAAATGCGGATGGTGAATTTTCTTTGAAGATAGAAGATGCGGAGATGGTTTTTGCTTTAGAAATTTCACATATCGGTTATCATAACAATAGAGTACGTTTAGATAAAGAACATTTATCGGATTTAAAGATTTACCTTACCCCTCATGCCAATATGTTGAATGAGATTGTGTTTATGCCCACAACCCTCGTTTTATAGTGGAAGAGGCCATTCGCAAGATTCCTGTCAATTACAGTAATAAAAACAATATGCTTACCGGTTTTTACAGGGAAACTGTTCAGAAAGGGCGTCGTTATATCAATATTTCGGAAGCTATTATTGATGTTTACAAGACTTCTTATGAGGATATGACAACTACTCGAGACCGGGTACAGGTTTTGAAAGGACGTCGGCTGCTTAGTCAGAGAGCCAGTGATACGTTGGGGGTGAAACTGGCTGGCGGTCCTACTTTATCTATCTATGTGGACATTGTGAAAAATCAGGATGCGTTGTTGGATGTGGAAACGTTGAACTATTATGATTTCTTTATGGAAGAACCGGTACAGATAGACAATCGTCAGCAATATGTGATCAGTTTCCGTCCCCGTGTCGTTTTGCCTTATGCCTTGTATTATGGCAAATTGTATATTGATCGTGACAAGTTGTCGTTTACCCGTGCGGAATTTAGCTTGTCTATGGATAATAAAGTCAAGGCGGTACAGGCTATTCTTGCCAAGAAACCTTATGGCTTACGTTTTAAACCACAGGAACTTTCTTTCCTTGTTACCTATAAAGATGTGGATGGGAAAACCTTTCTGAACTATATCCGTAACCGTATTCGGTTTAAGTGTGATTGGAAGCGCAAGCTTTTCTCTACCGGTTATACTGTGCTTTCAGAGATGGTGGCAACGGATAGGGAGGAAAATAATGTGGCGATAATTCCCGGAAAGATGGCTTTTCATCAGAAAGATGCTTTTTATGATAAAGTGGATGAATATTGGAGCGAGGATTTCTGGGGCTCCTATAATATTATTGAACCTACGGAATCATTGGAAAATGCAGTCCATAAGTTAAAGAAACAATCGCGTTAAGGCCTCGGATGAAGTTTGCATGGTTGAAAAGAATTACCAAAAAGAAGTGGATGCTGAATGATTTGTTAACACTGACCAAAATAAGGGAGGGAGATATAAAGCGTTTGAAGATGTGTTTCGCCGTTATTATTCCCCTCTCTGTTGGTATGCCATGAGTATCACCGGCAGTATGGAGGCTGCGGAGGAAATCGTAGAGGAGTTGTTTTATGGGTTTGGAGAGATCGGGAGAGGCTGCCGTTGTTCCGTTCTATGAAAAGCTATCTTTATGTTGCGGTGCGCAATCAGTCTTTTCAATATTGCGAGCATCTGGAGGTGAGAAACAAA
>ENA-OQEX01000060-OQEX01000060.1-human-gut-metagenome-genome-assembly--contig:-NODE-60-length-60104-cov-10.494690_pt1 | contig 60104 bp, 62 predicted proteins | sample MGYA00242802_ERZ504649 | MGnify/ENA primary metagenome ERZ504649 (study PRJEB26092, sample SAMD00036194) | human gut metagenome | host: Homo sapiens | study: EMG produced TPA metagenomics assembly of...
GTTTCCAGGAGCTATTCCGGTGTATGGGGCAGGTCGGTCACGCATTACTCACCCGTTCGCCACTCTCACCACCAAGCAAAGCCTGATGGATCCCGTTCGACTTGCATGTGTTAAGCACGCCGCCAGCTTCATCCTGAGCCAGAATCGAACCCTCCACAAAAAAAACTTTGCAGAAAGCCAACATGTGACTCTCAAAAACAAGAAAATTGACGATCGCCTTATAAGGAAAGGCGCATCGCACGAAAACCTCACCGTCCTTCAAGGCCTCCCGGCCACTCGCGAACGAGCGGACGATGAACTGGCAATCATTGACTATAAAGAAGTAGTACAAATACGCTCTTGAGTTCTCAAACCACCACCACACCAGCAGACCGTCCCGAACCTCAGGAGCGGAACCGCCGTGCTGAGCAGCGAGATGTAAACTTACACGTCCTTGCCGATCTACGCAAATCGACCTTCCGTAAACACCGTGTAAACCGTTGAAAAATAACGTATCTCTCGGCGTGTCGAAATCGCAGGAAAATCGAGTGATGAGCACCATTTCACAGCACAATCCCGCTGGAAAAACCTCAACATACCTCGCGGCAGGTCAACATCCGGGCGTGTCGCACACGAGACGAACGAATGACAGAAAGGTACAAAACAAACAGCGGGCAAAACATCCAGCGGGAACAGACACAACACGACTACGCCTGACACACATCCAGCAACGTCAATTCGTCCGACCAACTTACGCCTTGCCACACAACCTGCGAGCGACTCCGTCTACCAGCGCTTGCCACAGCGCTTGCCACCATTGCCGGGCCTGCCACCGGCACCCCACGGCCCGCGCCCCTCGGCATGCAGCACATCCAGATGATGCTTCATGGCGACCAGCATGATGTGCGTATCTTCCAAGCCAAGATGTCGTTCGCTTTTGGATGCATCCAACGCGCCCTGACGTTTGGCATACGCTTCCAACGTATTGTGGCCGTGCGGATGCTCATCATCGGGAATCGACCCTCATCCCAACGACGGCTCATCGGCAATGTGTCGATGATCGTGATATTGCCGGCACGATAGCTTTCCGCATATCCGGCGACGTTCAGCATGAAAAAGCTATGCTCGAACCGGGCGTTATGCGCAACATATGGCTGCTGTTCGAGTCGTTGCAGCAATCCGATCTGAGCTTCGGGCCATTCGTCGAACAGACGAAAGTCCGCGCTGGCGCGATCGCGCACGTCAATACCGGTAAGGTCGAGAATCAGAGGATTGCCAAGCAGCGCATTCTGCGCGGGAACGCCGAAGGAAAGACGTGCCTGGCCATATGCATCGCCGGTCTCGTAATAATCCTGTTCGTAGCGGTAGCCCGCGGGCTCGCCGGCAGGACGAGGCGAGATCATGTTCATGAATTCGAATCCGGCATCGATGATGTACACGCGAGCCGGATCCGTACCCGTAGTTTCGATATCAATGCCCATCACCGTGTCGACGTCACGGCCGGGAAGGTAGCGTCACGCCAATCCGACTTTTTGTAATCCGCCAAACGTCGGTCCTGCGCAGCTTCCGCCGAGTCAGCGGAACCGCCAGCGGATCCGAGGGAGCCATAGTCGAACACCTTCGAGCCTCCCGGACTCGTCACCCCGCTCAAATTCGCGCGTGACATGGCGTAATCGCTGGCACGCTTCTGCTCACGTTCCGCGGCACGACGTTCGGCACGGCCATTGACGATCTGCGCGGTGCGATCCTGAATATCGTCAAGATTCACGAGGCTTTCCGCTCCGGCAACAGGCTGCAGCACAGGCACTATCACCCGCTCCCGCCGCTCTTCGGCAATCGTCCACAATCCCATCGCAACACCAATGCGCCGCAACACGGCAATTTCGTCGCACAACCTACGGTTCGCATAGGCGAGCGCGCGAGGCAAACGGTATGAAGCGATCAGACGGTCGAAATCCGTCATGAAGGTGGTATTGCATTGCGCGATGATGGATTCGAGCCGGTCACGGACCGCTAAATCCTTTTTCAGCAGATTATGCAACTGTTGGACGGATGGTACCGAATCCTGCATGGGATCCGTTTTCTCCGAGGTCGACGAAAACGTGGTATCCGCGGCATTCAGAACGGCGATCAGGTCGATGCCTTGGCTTTTGGCGGCTCCGATGCCGTGTTCCAAGTCGAGAGACATGACCCAATGCCAGTCGATGCGCTCATTGTCGGCGTTTTTCGGCATCGATGCGACCATTGGCTGATGTCTTGTTTGGCTTCGGTAAGCAGGAACGGCCCGTCTTTGCTTCGTTCATACTTTGCATGGTAGCCGAGAGGGGGCGCAGTACACGTCGGCGCGTACAAAAAACCATGATGCTTCTCGGATAGCGCAATCTTAAGTTTTTTGAGATTCGAAAGGTTATCTTGGGTTCGTTTTATTTCGTTGATTTTCGGTAAGAGAAAGAACAATGCTACGAAAAACGATTATGTTCACCAAGCATTCGTCGTCAGGATACGATCATGCTCGTTGCAGACGGAGCACGACGTCGCGTACGAAATCATTCCATCGCAACGCGAACGCCGATATTGTCGATAATGCCGCGAAATGCAAACATGGTTACGCTCATACGTGCGTCTGCCGTGGGGAGTGTGATGCGTGCGCGCGTTGCACTGGTTATGCGCATGGTGGTATGACGAAAAAATGACGGTATGACAAAAAGGGAGAGGCCTGTGGGCCTCTCCCCCTGCAGGATATTCCGCGGATTCCACAACGATAGGATTCCGTGACAATCGGATTCCGCAGCGTTTTTCGCCGCGCATGTATGCGATTTGCGGCGTGCGCTCCTGGTTTACAGTTCGAATCCGAGTTCGGCGGCGGCTTCGGTGGGAACCGGATCGTCGCACCAGAAATCCTCAAGATTCTCGTTGGTGGCGAGGCTGCGGATTTCCGCCTTGTCGATATACAGTTCGCCGCTCAGATGGTCGGTTTCGTGCTGGAAGATGCGGGCCGGCCAGCCGTGCAGATGTTCCTCATGCTGTTTGCCATCTTCATCCTGCCAGCGGGCGGTGATGTCGAGCCAGCGCTTGCGTACCGCCTGATAGCCGTCGAAGCTCAGGCAGCCTTCGTAGAAGCTGCGGGTTTCGGTGCCGATCGGCTCATAGCTGGGGTTGATGATGACGTGGAATGGGAATTCGGCCGCTTCGCGCGGGTCATCGTCATCGTCGTCGCGCACATGGTCTTCCACCACGGCAAGCGCCAGTCCGAGGCCGATCTGGGTTGCGGCGAGACCTACGCCCGGCGCTTCGATCATGGTGACGCGCATGGTTTCGATGAGCTTGTCAAGTGTCTTGCGGCTCAGTTGGCTTCGTAGGCTGCGGTCTGCTGGCGCAGTACCGGTTCACCTGCCTGCACGATGGGAAGCAGCTGTTCCTTGCCGCCGGTTTTGATGAGTTTTTCGACCTCGCGGTTGAGCTCGAGGTTGACTTTCGAGTTACATCCAAACATGAGGTTCCTTCGCGGATTGGTTCGGGATTTTGGATTGCCAAATACTGTGTATCGGCGGTGTGATTACAAGGCGAGTTCTTCGGCCACGACTTTGGCGAGACGGTCGCAGACCTCGTCGGCCTGCTGCTGGGTTTCCGCTTCAGCCATGACGCGCACGAGCGGTTCGGTGCCGGAGGGACGCAAGAGCACGCGGCCGGTGTCGCCGAGCATTTTCTCTTCGCGTTCGACGGCGCCTGCACTTTGGCGTTGGTTTTGGCTGCGAGCTTGTCGACGTTTGGCACGTTGATGAGGGTTTGCGGCAGTTGCGGGAAGTCGGATGCGAGTTCTTTGAGACTCTTGCCGGAGTTGACCACTTCGTTGCACAAGGTCAGTGCGGTGAGTGTACCGTCGCCGGTGGTGGCGAATTCGCGGTTGATCACGTGGCCGGACTGTTCGCCGCCGAGCGAATAGTCGCCGCGCAGCATTTCCTCAAGCACGTAACGATCGCCCACGCCGGTTTGCACGGTTTTGATGCCCATGGAACGCAGGGCGAGCTTCAGACCGAGGTTGCTCATCACGGTTACCACGAGGGTGTCGTGGTTGAGTTTGCCCGCGTTTTTCTTGGCACGTGCAAGAATGCCCATGATCTGATCGCCGTTGACCATATTGCCTTCGCCGTCTACGGCAAGGCAACGGTCGGCGTCACCGTCGAATGCCACGCCCAAGTCGGCTCCGGATGCCTTGACCATGGCCTGCAGCTGTTCGGGGTGTGTGGATCCGGCGTTCTTGTTGATGTTGTAGCCGTCTGGCGAAGCGTTGATCACGCTCACGTCGCTCCTGCGCGGCGCAACGCTTCCGGCGCGACCACGGAGGTGGCGCCGTTGGCGCAGTCAGCCACGACTTTCAAGCCTTTCAACGGTGTCGGCTGGGACTTGTCAGGCCCGATGGGGGCGATTGTGGATACCAGATGGTCGATGTACAGGTTGGTTGCGGTTGCCGTGTCGTGGCTGATACGTCCCACGCCTGCACCGGTCGGGCGTTCCCAATCCTGACCGAGCACGTTTTCGATTTCGTCTTCTTTGGTGTCAGGCAGTTTGAATCCGCCGCGTGCGAAGAATTTGATGCCGTTGTCGGGCATGGGATTGTGGGATGCGGAGATCACGGCACCCATTTCCACGTTCAGCACGGAGGTCAGGTATGCGACGCCAGGGGTTGGAATAATGCCCGCGTCGATCACATCGAAACCGCCTGCGGACATGCCTGCAGACAGTGCTGCGGCGAGAAAATCGCCGGAAACGCGGGTATCACGGCCGACCAGTGCGCGACGACGACCGTCGAATTCGCTTTTGTCTCCATCATCGCCAAGCACGCGCACCGCAGCATCGCCCAAATCCAATGCAAGCTGTGCGGTCAAAGCCCTATTCGCCAATCCTCGAACACCGTCTGTTCCGAACATACGTGGCATGAGTCTCAAGTCCTCGCTATCTCAAGTTATATTGCCGTGCACCATCGTACTCAACGGGTTCACCATTCAACGAAATAGTCAACAGCATGTTGCGATACCTGCATACTGCAGTATGCGATGTCAGGCAAACCGCAGTATGCAACGTCGTGAGATTTCCGCAATCTCAAGTTTCTTGCGATCTCACTTCCATCCTCCGATTCCGACCGGCTGGGTCATTATGGGTCCGAAAGACCCATTGTCCATAACCGTTATGGGACTTTGTTTGGGATGGCTTGTCTGAAAGCAAACAAGCCCGGACTGGCAGCGGGATAAGTCACGCCGTCAGTCCGGGCTTATGATGCAATATCACAAGTGATATCAGAAGTAGCTGCCAAAAACAGCTACTGTAGTGGTGCCAGGAACGGCATCAGAGGGACGCGTTGAAATCACGCACCTTGAGCGTGCGATGCGACGATTCGACATTGCCACGCACAATGCGCTGCAACGCGTTGTCGGCGTCGGCATGCGAAGCCAGCCAAGCATCACCGAGATCCACCAGTGTGGCCGGATCGGCATAGCTCGGGTACAGGCCTTCCAGCAGAGCCTCAGCCATGTGGAAGGTCTTGTTCTTCCAAATCCAGTCGGCAACCTCGAAATACTTGGCCGCGTACGGTTCAGCCAAGTCGGCACGTGGAGTTGATGCGAAACCACGGGCCACGGATTCCAACTGCATGTTGGTCAGCTCGTCGTTGTGCAAAGCCTCGTTCCAAGCCCATTCCTTGGCTTCCGCAATGCCTGCGACCGCACGCGCACCCAATGCGAACTCACGGTTCTCAGTGGTTTCACGCTTGGCGAGTTCCGCGTCGATGTCACTCTGGCCGATGGCGTTGATTGCGCTCAGCGCGTTGATGATGGTCCAACGGAAATTATTGTCGATCTCCAAGCCATCAAGCTTCACGGAACCATCGAGCAGACCCTTCGCATTCGCTTCGAACGCAGCATCGCCCGGCTCGCCATAACCCAAGTAGGCGGTGATCAGCTGGAACTGCTCGTCGGAACCGGCTTCGGCAGCCTGAGCCAGCTTGAACAGTTCGGCAGCCACATGCTCCACCACTTCGGCACGGTCGGCCGGAGCGGTGTAATGCCATGCGGTGGTGCTGACCTGCGCCAAAGCGTAACGGAACGTGGTGGACTCATGTTCCGTGGCAAGCGCAGCCAAAGAGGTTTCGATGAACTGCTTTGCCGGCAATTCGCCGTCGCGGGTCATATCCCAGAATGCAAGCCAAATCACGGAACGAGCCAACGCATCGTCGAAACGATACAGGTTCTCCGCAGCGAACTTGAGGCTCTTCTCGTCGAAGCGCAGCTTCGTGTATGTCAAATCGTCGTCATTCACCAAAATCAGCGCCGGACGTGCCTTGCCGGCAGCCGCTTCGACAATCGTCAGTTCGCCGTCAACATCAAGTTCGAACTGGTCGGTACGCACGATCTTGCCGGTTTCCGGATCCTCATTGTAGAAGCCGACAGCCAGACGATGCGCGCGCAGCACCGGATGCTCAGCCGAAGCGGACTGGCGCAACGCAAGCTGGCGAATCGTGCCATCCTCGTTTTCCTCAACTTCGGTGGCGATGGTGTTGATGCCGGACTGTTCAAGCCACTGGGCGCTCCACGCCTTGAGATCGCGGCCGGACGTCAACTCGAGTTCAGCCAGCAGATCGGCGAGCGTAGCGTTGGAGTACGCATGCTTGTTCAGATAATTGTTGATGCCCTTGAAGAACTTCTCACGACCCACATAGAACACGAGCTGCTTCAACACGGAAGCGCCCTTGGCATAGGTGATGCCGTCGAAGTTGACGTACGTGTCGTTCAGATCGTTGATCGGCGCGACGATCGGGTGGGTGGTGCTCAGCTGGTCCTGGCGCAGTGCCCAGCTCTTCTCGCCGGAGCTGAATGTGGCCCAAGCGTCCTTCCATTCCGTGGCTTCGGCAGTGGCGAGAGTGGACGTGAACTCGGCGAAGGATTCGTTGAGCCACAGGTCGTTCCACCACTTCATGGTCACGTAGTCGCCGAACACATGTGTGCAAGCTCGTGCAGCACGGTGACCACGCGGCGCTCGGCATACGCGTCGGTGACCTTCGATTCGAACACGTACTGGTCGCGGATGGTGACCATGCCGATGTTCTCCATAGCGCCGGCGTTGTATTCCGGCACGTAAATCTGGTCGTACTTGGCGTACGGATACGGCACGCCCCAAGTCTTCGCATAGAAGGCGAAACCCTTCTTGGTGATGTCGAACAGGTAGTCGACATCCTTGGCGAACGCTTCGGCGAGCGCCTGACGGCAGTACATGGACATCGGCACGGTGCGACCGTCTTCGTTGGCGTATTCGGTGTGCCATTCGGCGTACGGTCCTGCGCAGATGGCGGTGAGGTAGGAGCTCATGGTCGGCGTGGATTCGAACACCCACAGCTTGGTGGTTTCGGCTTCGTGCGCGCCGAGCGTGCCCTCTTCGGTAACGGTTTCATTGTCGGTCACGGATGCGGCAGGCATGTTGGAGGTGACGATCCACGACTTGGCTGCAAGCACGGAGAAATCGAACACGGCCTTGATGTCGGGCTGGTCGAACACGGCATACACGCGGCGGGCATCCGGCACTTCGAACTGAGAGTACAGGTAGATGTTGCCGTCGGAAGGGTCGACGCTACGGTGCAGGCCTTCACCGGTGTTGGAATACTGGCACAGTGCCTTGACGGTCACTTCGTTGTGCGCTTCGAGGTTCTTCAGTTCGATACGGCTGTCGGCGAACGCTTCGGCCGGATCGAGAGTTTCGCCGTTGAGTACGATTTCGCTCACTTCGGTGGCGATCAGGTCAAGGAAGCTGGTAGCTCCCGGCTCGGCGTCGAACGTGATGGTGGTTTCGGAACCGAAATTCTTGGCTCCACGGGTCAGATCAAGTTTGACCGTGTAATGAACCGGTGCTGCGATAACGCTTTTGCGTTCTTCCGCTTCGATTCGGGTGAGATTTGCTCCTGGCATGTCACTCCTTATTTGTGTTGAGATTCCTATTTATTGAATAGGAGACGGCGCAACCGGTTGTGCCGGTTACGCCGTCCTTCTTTTGATTATGTAATCAACAATTATTGACGATCTGTCGATAGTCCAATATTATTCCAATATTGATTTCGCTGGAATCGGCGATATTGCGAAAAATATTGACTATCTGTCGATTCATCATTGCGCTGCGTTCAATCCCATCGCTTCGTCAACATCCTGTGCGATATCGGCAACGACCGGAACGATCATCGGCTTGCGATGCAGCTGACGTGCGACCCAGCTACCCAACGTACGACGCATGATCTGCTGCAACTTGTATGTATCGTGCGTGCCAGCCATCATCGCATCCTGCAATTGCTCGACGATCTGATGACGAACCTTGTCGAATTCGCTTTCGTCTTCGGCCACCGCGTTGAGATAGATCTTCGGACCTGCGACAACGTCAGCCGTTTCCGTATCGACGACGACGAAGCTCGACACGAAACCTTCCGTGCCAAGAATACGACGCTTCTCAAGCTCGTCCTCGGTAAGTTCGCCAACGGAATCGCCATCGACGTACACGTAGCCGCATGGCACGGAACCGACAACAGCAGCTTGGCCGTGGTACAAATCGACCACATCGCCGTCTTCGGCAAGCACCACATTCTGCGGATCGACGCCCGTCTTGACCGCGATCATGCCGTTGGCCACCAAGTGACGGTTCTCGCCGTGGATCGGCATGGCGCACTTCGGCTTGACGATGTTGTACATGTACAGCAGTTCGCCTCATTGCAGTGGCCGGACACATGCACGGCGGCATTGTCTCGATTGACCACACGAGCGCCAAGCTGCACCAGCTTGTTGATGATCTTGTACACGCCATGCTCGTTGCCCGGAATCAGGGAGCTCGCAAGAATGACAGTGTCGAATTCGTTGATGGTGATGTCGCGATGATTGCCGTCGGCGATACGGCCAAGCGCGGCCATCGGCTCGCCTTGGGAACCGGTGCACATGTAGACGAGCTTGTCGTCCTGCACGTCATGGGCCTTCTTCAGGTCGATGACCGTGTCTTCCGGAAGTCTCAAGTAGCCCAAATCCGCAGCGATGGACATGTTGCGAACCATGGAACGGCCCACGAACACCACCTTGCGACCGTACTTGTGGGCGGCGTCGACAACCTGCTGCACACGGTGCACATGGCTGGAGAAGCTGGCCACGATGATCTTGCGCGTGGCCTGGGCGAACGCCTGATCAAGAGCTGGGCCAATGGTGGTTTCCGGCTTGACGAAGCCTGGAACCTCAGCGTTGGTGGAATCCATCATCAGCAGATCCACGCCCTTTTCGCCGAGCTTGCCGAACTCCACCAAATCGGTGATGCGATGGTCGAGCGGCAGCTGGTCAAGCTTGATATCGCCGGTATCGATGAGGCTTCCGGCCGGAGTCTGCACGAACACAGCCAGAGCGTCCGGAATGGAATGCGTGACGTTCACGAACTCAAGATTGAACGGACCGACCTTCAGCTTGTCACGACCCTTGACCTCAACCAGTCGCGGATTGATGCGATGCTCCTTGCACTTGGCTTCAACGAAAGCAACGTGAGCTTGGAACCAATCAGCGGAATGTCGGGGCGGAGCTTCAGCAGATACGGCACGCCGCCGATATGATCCTCGTGGCCGTGGGTAAGCACCAGAGCCTCGACCTTGTCGAGACGGTCCTTGATGTAGTGGAAGTCAGGCAGAATCAGATCGACACCCGGCTGCTCCTCTTCGGGGAAAAGCACACCGCAGTCGATGAGCAGCAGGTGACCGTTGTATTCGATCACGTTCATGTTGCGGCCGATTTCGCCCAGGCCACCAAGCGGCACGATGCGCATGGAGCCCTTACGGTACTTCGGCGGAGCGATCAACACGTCATCCTGCTGGGGCGCGGTGGTCTGCGGAGCAAGACGGGAATTGCGACGGCTTCCAGCAGAAGAGCTTGCCGCGCTGGAGTTCTTGGAACCTCTGGAGTTCTTCGTGTTCTTTGCGGCCTTCACGTTTTTCGTGCTCTTCGAGCCCTTGGAGGAGCCGCTGCCGTTGCCGCGAGAACCGCCACGAACGGAACCGGACGCATCGCCCGCACGATTGCCACGGCCACCGCCACGGCCAGAAGACTTCGCCTTCTTGGAAGTCGTTTCAGCCTTGCTGACCTTCTCAGAGCTCACAGACTTCACGGATTGCACATCCGCGGTCTGCGTGTTTTCAGTGCGCTTGGCAGCTTTGCTGCCGCGCTTGTGCGTAGTTACTGTTTTGGTTTCTTCTATAGCCATTTCCTAGTTGGATTTCTATTACTAATTGTCTCCGCCTGTGCGGAAACGAGGAATTCAGTTAGTTTGCCGTATTACGGCAAACCCAGCAAACTTGTGATCGCAACAATGCCCGGAATCAGCGCAATCGCCGACAATCAAGCGCTTCGCAATCACAAGTTTCGCAATCACAAGTTCTTCAATTACAGCAAGCCGGAAGCGCGCATGCCATCTTCCGCGCGCTTGATCTCAGCCTCGCCCGGACCGACGTTCGGCAGACGCATCGTCGTGGAGTCGAGAATGCCACGCACCTTCAGCGAAGCCTTGGCCATAACAGCTGGAAACCGTTGCCGTTCATTGCTTCGACCAGTGGAGCAAGCTGCACGGCAATGCGCTGAGCCCCATGAATGTCACCGCGGTCGAATGCGGCAGCCAAATCGCGCATCGGACCGGAAGCAGCATGTGCGATCACGGAAATAATGCCGACTGCACCAACCGAAAGGAACGGCAGGAACAGACCGTCATCGCCCGAATACCAAGTCAAACCGGTTTCCATACGCTTACGCACGGCACCCGCGATATCTCCGGTGGCGTCCTTGACTGCCTTGACGCGACCGAGCTCAGCCAAACGACGGTAGGTTTCCAACTGAATGTGCAGACCGGTGCGGCCAGGCACATCGTAAACGATAATCGGCTTGTCCGCGGAATCATTGACCGCCTTGTAGTGACGGAACACGCCTTCCTGCGACGGGCGCGAATAGTACGGAGCGACCACGAGCACCGCATCGGCGCCTGCTTCCTGGGTCTGCTCCACCATGCGCACGGTGTGAGCGGTATCGTTGGAACCCGCACCGGAGATAACGGGCACGCTCACCACATCCTTGACGGCTTGAACCAGCTCGACCTTCTCCTCCATGTGGGTGGTGGGAGACTCGCCCGTGGTGCCATTGACCACAAGGCCATCGGCGCCATCGGCGACAAGCTGCTTCGCAAGCTTCTGCGCGGCCTCGAAATCAACGGAACCGTCGGCCTTCATGGGGGTGACCATAGCCGGAAGAATACGTCCGAAAGGAGCAGGATCAAGAAGATGCATAGTACCGTCAGTCATAGTGCCAACGGTACTTCCCGCCACGGACGCCGAAGCGCCCGAGTTCGCGACCATATCGCAATATGAACCGCCTTCCAGAGACCAAAATCCCCCACCCGCTGGAACAATCCTCCCGCTGCCAAGCCTCCCAGAGTCCCGAAACCTCCAGTCACTGGAACAATCGGTACGCTAAACAACCCCTCACATTCCCAAAACCTCCCACCCGCTGGAACAATCCTCCCGTCAACCAGCCTCCCAGAGACCCAAAACCTCCAGTTAATGGAACAATCCTCCCGCTGCCAAGCCTCCCACAGTCCAAAATCCCCCAGCAAGTGAAGAATCGGTACGCTTAGCCGCATACTCAGGGGGATTCAAGCCAAATGACTTCACGATTTTGATCTGGTGACCGCACGATTTCGGAATATCGCACGATTTCGGAATATCGCACGATTTTGCTTTCCTGACCGCACAACACTCCAAAACAGTGCGATCACCAAGAGGGAAAAGTGCGCCCACCAAAACAAACTCAGGCAAGGTATTGGGTGGGGTTTTGCTCGAACTTGGCGGCGCAGCCAGGGTTGCAGAAGTAGTAGGTGGTGCCGTTGTATTCGCGGGTTGCTGCGGCGGTGGCCGGATCCACGCTCATGCCGCAGACCGGATCTTTGGCGGGCGCGCTCTGATTGCCGTTGGCAGTGTGGCCGCCACAGCAGGAGTGCGCGCCGCCCATGCCTTCCATACCCTCGTGCATACCTTCCTTCTTGGCCTTGTGATCACTGAACAGTCCCATGATGAATCCTTTCTGACTATGGTTGTTGTGATTATTATCGTTCGGGTTCGGCTGGCGAACCTGATACGTCTTATTTGCGGCACGCACCGCCTTGTCTGGATCGAACAGGCGCAGTCGGCTCGCGTTCGTCACCACGCATAGCGACGAGAACGCCATGGCCGCGCCCGCGATCATCGGATTGAGCATCATGCCGGTGAACGGGTACAGTACGCCCGCCGCAATGGAAATGCCGACGCTGTTATAGCCGAGCGCAAATCCAAGATTCTGCGCGATATTGCGCATGGTGGCGCGGGTCAAGTCGAGCGCATGCACCAAACCCATCAGCGAGCCATTCATCAATGTCACGTCTGCGGATTGGATCGCCACATCCGTACCGGTACCGATGGCGAATCCCACATTCGCGCGGGCAAGCGCCGGAGCATCGTTGATACCATCGCCGACCATCGCCACCGTATAGCCTTGCGCCTGCAGTTTCGCGATTTCGTCCGCCTTGTTTTCCGGGCGCACTCCCGCGATCACATTGCCAACGCCAACTTGATCGGCCACGGCACGCGCCGTCGTTTCGTTGTCTCCAGTGAGCATCACCACGTTGACGCCACGCGATTTCAAAGCTGCGATGGCCTGCTGCGAATCGGCTTTCACCGTATCCGCAACGGCCACGATTCCCGCAAGCTCGCCGTCGATTGCTGCGAGCATCGGCGTTTTCCCTTCCGCCGATAGCCGTTCCATGGTTGCGATAATGTCGTCAAGATCCTCGTTGCCGACACTCGGCATGGCCACGTCAAGATCGTCGATCAGATCGGTATTGCCGACCGCAACGTTGTACATTGCGGTTTCGGGAGAAGATATGGATGATTCGAAGGTCACGGAAGATGCAGAGGATTCGTCGGCTGCAACAGTCGGATTATTTGCAGATATTAACGGCAACGCGACGTGCGCAGTGACGCCCCGACCGGAAATCGCACGGAATTGCGTGGTCTCGCCTAACGTAAGATGCCTCTCTTGCGCGCCCGCAACAATCGCGGCGGCAAGAGGATGTTCGGAATCCCGTTCGGCACTGGCGGTAATTGCCAGCAGATCATCCGGCATTTTGCGCCATTTTCCAAGCGGAAACACGTCGGTCAACGATGGCTTTCCAGCGGTGATCGTGCCTGTTTTGTCAAGCACGACGGCATTGATTTTGCCGCAGGTTTCCAATGCTTCGGCGGAACGGATCAGCACGCCCATCTGCGCGGCACGACCAGTCGAAACCGTTACGGAAAGCGGCGTGGCAAGACCCAACGCGCACGGGCATGCGATCAGCAGCACCGAAACCGCAGCCACCAACGCATGCACCACGCGTGGTTCCGGCCCAAACGCAAACCACAACGCGCACGACCACACGGCAATCAGCACCACAATCGGCACGAAAATGCCTGAAATCTTATCCGCCATGCGCTGCACCGGCGCTTTTGAACTTTGCGCGGATTGCACCAATCCGATAATCTGCGCGAGCACCGTGTCTTTGCCGACTTTCGTGGCACGATACCGCAGCGATCCAGTGCCATTGATGGTGGCGCCGGTCACGGAACTGCCGGCCTGCTTCACCACAGGCATGGATTCGCCGGTAATCATGGATTCGTCAACAGCCGACGAACCAGCAATAACCACACCGTCAACAGGAAGTTGTTCGCCGGGGCGAATCGCAATAATATCTCCGACCGCCACCTGCTCGACCGGAATTTCCTCTTCAATTTCACCTCGTACCACGCGAGCGTTTTCGGCTGCAATCCCGCCAACGCGCGCATGGCCTCTCCAGTACCGACACGAGCGCGCGCTTCAAGCAATTGGCCGACCAGCATCAGCGTAATAACCACACCAACCGCTTCAAAATACGGTTCGCGAGCATTCTCAGGCAGAATCTGCGGAATAAACGTGACCACGCACGAGTAGGCAAACGCACATACGGTACCCAGACTGACCAGCGCATTCATTTCCGGCGAACGGTGAATAATCGCCGCGAAACCACTGCGGAAAATCGGTAATGCGGCATAGCACATCACCGGCAGCATCAGCACAAATTGCACCCAATTCGGCATCGGATACAGCATCAACATCGTCGAACCGAATACTGGAATCGTAACGATGGCTGACACAATAAGACGCGCAATCAGCGTTCGCATCTCACGAGATTCGGAAGAATCGTTTGACGAATCAGAAGAAATATTGGAAGATTCAGCAGATTCATACGATTTTTCAGCAACAACGCTTGGCTGCGATTGTATATGAACGTGAGATTCAGCAATATTCGGATTTTCTTCCGATTCCGAATGTTCTTTCGCCATTGCGGCATGATGTTTTCCTGGCACCACCCGTAATGTGCCATGCAGCATGTTCATGCCGCATGAGAAACCGTACTCCCCCGGTTCGCTAGGATGAAGCGTCAATGTCGTTGTGCGGAAAGCGGGCAATGCCAGGTCGACACCGAAATCGGAGAACACCACATGCGACGAGCATTCACCGTCTTCTTTGCGATCGAATATCAATCGCAATGGCAAGCCGGCCTCAGCTTCGATGATTGCCGGACTATACCCACCTTTGACTTCGACAACCGCCTCTTGCACACCGTTATCGACACGAGCGCGAAATGCTTTGCGCGGCGCGAAGAAAAACCATAACACGGCTGCCGCCACAATGAACGCGACAATGACGGCAATCAAAGCTGCATATTCTCACCAACCTCAACACCAATAGGGTTTTATTCACGTTCACGTCTCAATGACTATCATCACAATATACCCCTATAGTATATTTGCAAGAGAAAAGCGGTGTCTTCAGCGGTAAGATCAAGATTTCAGCGTTACGAGGAGCAGCATCATGAACGCAACCCATCACGGATACGCGGACGACCAGAAGAAAATCATCGCACGCCTCAACCGCATTGAAGGGCAAGTGCGAGGCATTTGCCAAATGACGGAAAACGGCGAATACTGCATCGATATCCTGACGCAGATATCAGCCGTGAACAGTGCGTTGAAATCGGTAGCGCTGCTGCTCGTCGACGATCATCTCAACCACTGCGTCAAAGAAGCCATCGAAGAGGGCGGGGAAGTTTCCGAAGCGAAAATCGCCGAGGCAAGCGCGGCCATAGCACGCCTCGTAAAATCGTAGACCGCAAAACATGTCAATCCCCGATCCAGCAAGCGAAAACTCACCATCGCCGCCAAATCGGGGATCGTATGATCAGACCGGAAAAGTTCCAGACCCCATAGATTTACGAGGTAGATTTACAGGTCGAGGAAGTTGTCGAGGCCGACGGTCACGCCTGAGTATGCGCCGGTGGAAACCTTGCGCACGGCCAGCAGCACGCCCGGCATGAAGGAGATGCGGTCGAAGCTGTCGGCACGAATGGTCAGCTGCTCGCCGTCATTACCGAACAGGGCCTCCTCATGGGCGTTAAGACCGCGCAGACGTACGGCGTGCACGTGAATGCCGTCAACCACCTGGCCACGGGAGCCGCCATCGGTTTCGGTGGCATCCGGCACAGGGCCAAGACCTGCGGCCTTGCGGGCTGCGGCGATGCCCTGCGCGGTGTGGAATGCGGTGCCGGACGGAGCATCCACCTTGTTCGGGTGATGCAGCTCGATCACTTCAGCGGATTCGAAGTACGGAGCCGCAACCTTGGCGAAATAGTCGGCGAGCACGGCGGAAATGGCGAAATTCGGCGCAATGAACACACTCTGGCCCTCGCGAGGCGCGGCAGCGAGCGCGGCACGCACCTGATCGAGCTTCTCGTCGGTCCAGCCGGTGGTACCCACCACCACGTCGACACCTTGCGCCACGAGTGCGAGCACATTGTCAAGAGACACGCTCGGCACGGTGAACTCCACCACCACGTCAGTGTTGCCGGGGGTGATTTGGGTGAGGTCGTCGCCGGCGTCAAGCGCGAGCGCCAATTCGGTGTCGGCCGCGTTGTTCACGGCATCGACCACATGGGAACCCATACGTCCTTTGGCGCCAACTACAGAAACCTTGATCATTGCAGCTCCTTCAACATGTCGCACGTACGAGCGTACGAACAGCATTTCAAATCAGTCTCACTCATTCTACTGAGGAATGTTCCATTTACGAATGTAAAGAGACGCTTCGACGCGTCATCGCCCAGCCGATCAAGGCGAACGGAATCGAAGCGAGCACGAAAATCCATGGCAGCATCAGGCTTATGTCGGGGCTGAAATGGTCGAGCATGATTCCCGTGGTCATCGAACCGAATGACGCGCCGATGGTTCCCGCGGTGCTCACCCACGCGAGGCCTTCGGTCAGCGATTCCTCCGGCACGGTCTCCTTCATAACGAGATTGCCCGAAGCGAACACCGACGAAACGGTAAGACCCGTAAGGATTTCAAACACTCCCATCATAATCAGATTGCCTTGGCACATGTGAATGATGAAGAAGCCTACCGTTATGATCGCGAGGAACGTGATCATATGGCGCCAGCGGGAGCCCTTCAGCTCGCGCGTGCCGAAAACCAGCGCGCCTATGCACGAGCCGACCGCCAACATCGCAAGCTGCACACCAAGCAGGGAATCAAGATGCAACGCTTTCATAACGGCCGTCATCGACGTATCGAATGCGGTGAAACTCATGTTGAACACGATGAATACCATCAAAAGCGGAATCACGCCCGCATAGGTGAGCACATTGCGTTTCTTGCGATTGTCATTCGACTTCAACTGCGCGACGGTCAGTTTGTCTTGTTGCACGGAATTTGCGCCGCCATTATTTCCAGTATTGCCGTCAACCGCCAATCGCACGTCCGCATCGTCGGAAGATGCCGAAACAACAGTGATTTCACGTACTACCGGCGGTTGCGTGTCACGCAATGCGAAGAACACCGTGCCGCCGATCGCGCACGCAATCGTCGGCACAAACAACTGCGAAACGGGATGCACGGAAGCCGCCAGGAACGCGGCCAGAATCGGTCCGAAAATGAATACGATCTCATCGATGGCGGATTCCAATGCATACGCAGTGTTCAGCAATGAGCCGGTGCCGGTACGGTCAAGCACATACGTCCAACGGGTACGCACAAGCGCGCCGAACGAGAATTGCGTGAGCCCCATCACCACAGCCAAGGCGAACAGCAGTGGAATCGGCACGCGCACCAATGCCGCGAACGCAAAGCCAAGCATGGCGATGATTTGCACGACAAGCACCACCGATCCGACCTTGCGCTGGCCGAATCGGTCGAACAGTCGTGCGTACAGTGGCGTGACCGCCGCCGTGGAAAGCACATATGCCGCGCTCATCACGCCTGCGATCGTCCAATTGTCATACAAATGGTTGAGTGCGAGGATAATGCCAAGGCTCATCATCGACATCGGCAGTCGCGCCAAGGCTCCGGAAGCACAGAACGCTTTGGTTCCCGGAATGGAGAACAGTACGGAATATGGCGACTTCGGGATTTCGGTTGCGCTGGTGGCAGCCATGATTATCGCTCCTTAACTTTCGTTGCGTCCGGCACGTGTGCCCGCCCACACATGCTGCACGAGGGTAGCGGCGCTCCTCCACAACGCTGCCCATAGTGCGTTACCTACGGGCAGGCTGGAAAGCGCCGCACGTTCGGCGCACCAGCACTAGTCGTTGTCGGATTGTTCCGGAATTCCGTAGCTCAACTCGGCAAGGATCTCTTCTTCTGTTTTGTCGGCGGCATTGAGCTGTCGATCGCCCTCAATGGGTTCACTCAGATAGTAGAGGCAGGCGTCGATAGCGGTGAGCGGTACACCCTCCATTGCCGACAGCAAGATACGATACATATCCAACTGTGCTAATTTTTTCTGAACTCCATCTTTTTTGCGAGGTTTTTTTCCAGTTTTCCAATCGACAATAGTATATTGTTTCGACCGATCCACCCCATCGAGACCCCCGAAGAACACCGCGTCGAGCTTGCCGTTGACGATGGTGCCCAATTGCGGCACGTTGACGACGATTTGCCGTTCCGCCCACGCGGGCTTGCGCCGTGCCCATGTCGACGTTGCGAGACGCTGTTGCCAATCGAATATCCCGTTATTGTCTGCCCCATTATCGTCTTGATTGTCTTGCGATTGCGCCGCATTGTTGCGTCGCAGCTCGGCAAGCATCGCCAATCGCGATTCAGCTACGCGAGTACCGCCATTGCCGCTCGCGCCAACGCCAATGCCGGCATCATTCGCATCGGCCATGATGAACCGTTCCGCCCAAGCATGGAACTGCGTGCCCAGTTGCGCGGCCGGAGACGCTACGTTCGGTATCGGACGCACCAGCCCACGCCAGTAAGTGCGGGCGCCACGCTCGTCCATCATGCCTGCGCGCGCCTGCAGCGAGGTGACGTTCTGACGACCTGACGCAAGAATCCTCTCGCCCTTCGCACGCACCGCGCTGTCGAACGCATCCTGCGACGCCTCTCCAAGCATGTCAGGCATGAGATTGCTGTCGGCCACCAGCAATTGCGCGCATCGCAGCAGCGAAGCACCCGTATTTTCGCAACGCCCAGCACCTTCGCCACCGACAGGCCCGCCAACTTGCCCGCCGGCCCGTTCGCCAGCCCGCCCATCAGTCTGCCCGCCAGCATTGTTCATCGCCGAATCCACCTGCAACGCAGACAAACGCAACGTCTGCAGGGTCTCATCGCTCAACTCGCACGGCCATGGCAGGAACTGGTTGCCTTCCGACGGCTCGAGCGGCGCATTCCAAGCGTCGCCGACCACCGCATCTTCAAAATCGCGGGCATGCTCGCCCACAAAAAATCCATCCGGCAACGGCGCATCGATCGAATGCAGACTGGTCATGCCGTTTTCGGAGGAATCGACATCCTCAACTTCCGCAATATCGGCCAGGTTGCTCGGCTCAGCCGCTCTGGAAACGATATTGAGCATGGAATCGCGCACTTCCACTAGGAAATTCGACGGTTTGGACACACGTTTGCGATCGCCCACGGCACGCGGATCACGGCTTTCCGCATTCGTTGCGCTGCAGGTGAGCAGCGCCTCATGACGGGCGCGAGTCAACGCCACATACGCGAGGCGACGCTCGTCGGCATGCAACCGACGGCCATACTCCTCGATTTGCGTCAAATACAGTCCGTCCGGATCAATACCTTCCATGTCATCGACGCTCATATTCCGCAAGGTGCCGAACACTTCGTCGTCAATGATTTCCGCATCCTCCAGCATTTCCAACGCTTCCAACGGATTTCCACCCACAAGCGCGTCATGGGGGAATCGCGGCAGAATATCGGCGTCCACACGCACCGGAACCGGCACCGCAGCAGGATCGGTCAGCCACGTTTTGGCGGTCTCATGATATTCGGGCGGCGTCCACACGCCATCCTGGAAACCGTTGAGATGCTCTTCATCAACGACCACACGCAGATCGCTGCCCTTGTTGGTGGGGAATCCGCCATCGGTCATGCCGACCACGGCCACGGCATCCCATTCAAGGCCCTTCGACTGGTGTACGGTCATCAGCACCACGTCGACAGGCACATCGGGAGCCACCGCGTTCTCCTCGCGTGCGTCGCGCAGCGAATCCGCCCATGAGATGAACGCGCGCAGGCTCGGCGTTCCCTGCGACGCGATCTCCTGCATATACGTGTCGACGAGCTTCAGCAACGCATCGATCGGCGATTTGGCGAGCGCCACCCGGGATGCGGCGAGCGTGGCATCGGCCTGACCGCCGCGCATATGCTCGGCCAGCTGCATGTCGATATCGAGATTCAATGCGACGATGGCCTCACGAACCACTTCCGGCAACGGGTGGCCAAGCATGCGCTGCACCTGACGGATCGCATCCGCGGCGCGAAGCACTTCCTTCGTCCCTTCACGACTCACCCTGCCGTCAATGAGTTCCGCGAGATCGTCACGCAACATGAGGTCCACAAGGAAAACCGCATTCGGCACTTGATCTCGATATTCACGTACGATGGCACGGATTTCAGCATCGGAAGGACCCGACTTGGGAGTTACTCCATAAATTCCCAGATTTTCCGGTTTTTCTTCCTTGTTGGATTGCTCCTGCACGATTCCAGCTGAAACAAGCGCACGATACCGGCACATCGTGTTCACCTGTTCCGCGGTATCGGCGAGCGCCTGCAGATCGTTGGCGCTGATGGAGAATCGCGGCGTGGCCAGCAATCGCATAAGCGCCGCACTGTCGGTATGATCGCTGACGACGCGTAGCAAAGCGAACACGTCCTGCACCGCCGGGCGTTCCAGCAACGCCGACCGCCCCACTACCAGCGTGGTCAGGCCTGCGCGTTCGAGCGCTTCCGCGAATTGCGACATGATTCCTTTGGAACGGAACAGCACCGCCACGTGCGGACGATTGTCTTTCATGCCATTGTCGAGGTCGCGCGAGGAAGGCGTGTGCAGGGCGATCGCATGTTTGGCGAAGCGCACGACCGCGTCGACCTCCTGCCCGAACGTGTCGAACGCAAGCACGCCCACCGTTCCTTCGGGGGCTTCGTCGGTATTGACGAGCGCCGGAACGTCGACTTCGCGCATCAGCGAGCTGCTGAGGCGTCTGGCAGGCAAGCGGAGCGGTTTGGTGAGATTGTTCGCCGCTTCGAGCACCATGCGTGAGTTGCGCCGTGTCACGGTCAATGCGAATGGCCTGCTGGTGGCGTCCATGCCGAAATCGTGTTGCAGCATGCGGAATGCGCCAGGGCTCGCCCCTCGCCATGCGTAGATCGATTGGAAGGGGTCGCCGACCGCGTTGACCGCGCTGCGATGCGTGTCGTCCACGTGGAACAGCGCGCTCAGCAGTGCCGCCTGCGTGGTGGACGTGTCTTGGTATTCGTCGAGGAGCACATGCGAATAGCGTTTGCGGTAGGCCGCTCCGATGGACGGGAATCGGGAGACAAGCTGGAATGCCGCGATGGTGAAATCGCTGAATTCCGCCATATTGCAGGCGCGTTTTTCGGCATGATAGTCAAGCACAAGATCGAGCAGCAGGTCGCGTTGCTTGGCGACGAATGCGAGTTGCGCGCTGTTGAACACGCACATGTCGTGCCCGAGTTCGCGGTATTTCTCCAGTTTCTTTTCGTAGTCCGCGTCGGAATCCTTTTTCAGTCGTTTCGGCAGCTTTGGCGATTTCGCTCTTCCGTTGGCACGGTTTCGCCGTCAAGCGCTTGGCGATCTGTTCGACGAACGCCTCATCCCAGTCGCGCACGCGTTGCACGGCTTCGTCGAAGCTGGTGCAGTCGCCGCCGATCATGGCGCCGGAAATGGCGTTGGACAGGGCGAACACGTTGCCCGCTATGGTGTTGAACGATTTCAGATCGCCGTCGAACGCCATAAGATCATCCATATGCCTGTCAAGCACGGTGTGGATGAGCTGCATGGCACCTGCTTCGCTCAATGGCTGCGTGTTCTGGTCAAAGCCGACGAGCAGTCCATATTGGCGCACGATGGATTGGAAGAAAGCGTCGTACGTGGAGACTTCCGGTTTGAGGAACGTCATGTTCGCTGATTTCAGGCCGCGTTCGCGCTGGTCGCGAGTCACGGCCGCAGACACTCGAGACAATAGTTCCGAGGCCGCTTTGCGCGTGAAGGTCAGTCCGAGGATCTTTTCGGGGCTCACCCCCTGTTCGATCAGCGTGATGATGCGTCTGGTCATCGTATAGGTTTTGCCGGATCCAGCGCCGGCCACCACCACCACATCCGCATACGAGGGCGCTTGGACGACGGCAGCCTGCTCAGGACTGTCGGTGAACTTCATGGTTCCGCTCATGCCGTTCTCCTTTCGAATACGGTGTTCTGTTCGCCCGCACAGGCCGGGCAGATCGTAGTGTTTCTGCAGTATCTCACATGTTCCGTCGTCGGTCTTGCGGTGATTTCGTTCGCCCTGCTGGCCGCGGCCGCATAGAAGACCCTCGCGATCATGGTGAGGGACCATACCGCCATCGTGCCGCGTAAGCCAAGGAACTCATTCCAATGCTCGTCGCTCACTTCCAACGGAGGAAGCATGTCATCGAGTCCGTCGTGGAAATCCTTGTCGAGTTTTTTGACGTAATAGCGCGGTATGAATTCGCCGGTATTGAGACTTCCATTGGCGAACAGCGCCTGCTGCATATGCGATTCGGCGGCGGTGTCGCCATACGGCGCAGGGTATGCGTGCTTGGCTACATGGAATAGCGCGCTTTGCGTGATGTTCGGCGCGTTCGCCACCGCCTGCGCCCCGCGCATGCCGCTTTCCTCGGGGAATACGAGTCCCAGCTGATAGCAGACGAGCTGCAGATCGTTGAACAGGCCTTCGCCGGTCGGACTGACACCGGTTTTGTAGTCGATCAGACGCACCTGCTGCGTGCCATCCGCCATTTCACGCCGTTCCAAACGGTCGATCCTGCCGGTCAAACGCACGGTGAGATACTCGCTCATGCCGGTTTCCGGCCATCCTCCGACCAACGCTCCCATAATGGCGATCAATTCGTTCCGTGAAATCGCGTGAACGCCGTCCATCGCATTGTAGGCGTCGAGAATATCGTCGAAATCGAATTTTGCGGTAAATTTCAGCTCAGGTTCGGCTTTCGTAAGTTTTCCAACGCTGAATGCATCATTATTTTTAATCGGATAATCACCATGATTCGATTGCACGAAATACGTGGCGATGTTACGCAACGCCTCCTGCGCCTGCTCATCTTTCTTCAACGCCTGATACCGTTGCGCGGGATCGGCAATGGCGTTGAAATCACCGCATAGACGCTTGTATTCGGCATACATCCATTCGGTGATCGCATTGATATTGTCCACGTCGCTGATGGCGGTATGGTGTTCCGGCATATCAAGTCCGGCTTCGGTGGCCTGTTGCGCCACCTTGTGGATCAGCGAGCCGAAACTCGTGGCGACGCTGCCCATGCGCGGGCCGGAGAAGCGGTTTTCCAACATCCAACACACCGGGCACGCCCACAGATTGTCTACCGCAGAAGGAGACAAAGTCACCACGTCGGATCGCCGCGATTTACCGTTTCGGCCCGACGTCGAGCTTTCCGACGTGTCGCTCATGCCCGTCCGCATGACGGCCGCGATCTTCCGCATGGTGGCCTCGACCGTCTCCCCCATAAACGGCCAACGGTCAGGGTCGGCCGCCGTAACACCATGCGAAGCCAGCAATGCCAACGCTTCCGCGGCATCACGCGCCTTCGGGCTGTCCTCAGGTTCCGACGCGAGCACGCTTCGGGCGGCCGCGACCAGACCACGGGGATCGGTTTCCAGCCCCGCGTAATCGCCTTGGCCGCCGACCGACGCATATTCTCGCCGTTCCATATCGGCGTCGCGATCGCGGTCGAAGCACTCCGGCATATATCCGTATAGAAAATCCGAAGGCACATTGTCGTCATTCAGCACGGCGCTCACCACCACACGCTCGCTGGCACGGGTCAACGCCACCAACAGGCTCTTCTGTTCGGAGGCGAGCACCGACGCCAGTTGCGCGTCCTGCCTGCCCGCCGGAGTGACGATCGTGTCGGACAATACGCCGTGCAGCATCACATCGGCCAGTTCCTCACCGCCGAACAACGTGTTGCGTGGTGTGAGATTCGGCCACTGCCCCTGCTGCAAAGCCGGCAGAAAAACCAGATTCCAGCGCTTTCCCGCCGCTCCTGCGGGAGTCGTCAGGGTCACCGCCTGATCAATGGGCGCGGTATGCGCCAGCGAATCCGCCTCAATGGTCAGCAAACGCACCTGTTCGATGAACGCCTCGATGGTGTGTACCGCGAATTCCCCGCTTGACTCGCCGCCTGAAGCATAGTTGAACAAACGCATCGCCGCGTCAAGCCGATCATTCGCGGCACGGCCGGCAGCCGAATGCTCCAGCGCCACACGCTGCCAGACTTCCGCCTTGCCGCAGGCCCTCCATGCGCAATCCAACACATATTGCGGTTCACGCGAAACCAGTTTGGCTTCCGACTCGCATGTTTTGTCAAGAACCTTCCACAATGATGCGAACGCCTTGATCTGCGGATCCGCGCCCAGCACGGAGGCGATCGCATCGACCACGCGATCGGTATTGCCCTCCATAAGAAGCACGTACAGCGCTTCCATACTCAGCGCGAAATCGCCTTCATGCTCGTCTTCATGCTCACTATCATGCTCGCCATCGGCGCGAATCGCATGATAGTCCGTCATATAATCGCGCCAGTCTTCCATCAAACGAGGGAGCAACGCCTGTTGTTCGACGGCAGCGTCCGCCGCATCCTCATCATCTTCGAAATCATCTTCAAAGTAATCTTCGAAATCATCTTCGTCGTATTCTTCGGCAGCATCCTCATCATGGTTCGCAGCCTTGCTTTCCACAATCGAAGCGAGCGAAACCAACGCGTTCATCGCGGATTCGATGGATGCGAGACGGGCCGGACGCCCCTCATGCCGTTGATCACCACCGACCGTAATCAGCGGAGATCCCATAATCAACGCCACGCGCGAACGAATATAGGATCCGGCGGTCTGCAGGTCCATGGTCGAAGCGCGATCGTCTGGTTTTTCAATTCGGCCAACTCGATCAACGCGAACAGACCCTGCACGAACGGCTCATCCTTCAACGGCCGGGTCACGCTGGAATAGCGCACGGGAACGCCGTCAGCGCGCAACCGCTCGCCGAATGCGCGCACGGTGGCATTGTCGTGCGCGATCACGGCCATGTCGTTCCATACACGGGAACGTTGCAAATGCTCAGTTTTGATCTTCCACACCACGTCGTCGAGCTCTTCGGAAGAGGAACGGTACAAGGCCGTTTCCACACTGCCGTCGGCCGGCGTGACACGAGCGCCCGTATCGTCGGCCGGCAACGTTTCGATGGGCATCGCGCCTGGCATATCGCTCATTTTGCCGGGACGATCGGGCAGAGGCACGTCCGTCGACTCCGTGCTTGCGATCGACAGGCTCACTCGCGTCGCGACAAGCGTGCGATAGTCGCCATGCACGCCTTGCTGGTTCGACACGGTTTGCGCGGTATCGCCTTCGTGCGCCGTTTGCAGACCTTCGATGCGTTCAAGCCTCGCTCCCATGCGCGTCTGCGCCTGGTTGAACAGATATTCCGGATATGATCCTCGGAACGTCTGCACGGCTTCGTCGGGATTGCCAACCAACAGCAGGCGCACCCCGCGTTCATGCAGGGCTTCAAGCAGTGCGAAACCAGCCAACGTCGTATCTTGAAAATCGTCGACGATCAGCATGTTCGCAATATCGGCTTCCTGTATGCCAGACACGGCTTCGGTGGCGTCGATCATCAGCTGCGACGCGTCGAGACGATATTCGCCAGGATAAGACGAACGGATCGCCTCATTGTATTCCTCACGCAAGGCGAAGGCGAGACGCCATTGAGTGCGCAGGCGTTCGCGACGTTCGTCAAGCATGCCGTCCCTGCTGGCCGTACGGGCGATCAGCATGTCTTCGAACTGCGGTTTCGCGCCAATCTCGTTCATGCGTGCGAGCATGTCGCGCAATTGGTTGGCGAATGCGTCGGTGGAATCGTCGGCCACCAGTCCTGACCATTCGGAAACCGCGAAATAGGTGCGCAGCAGATCGCAGGTGGCGCAATCGTCGCCATGTTGCCTATGCTCCACATGCGAAGCCAGTACCTTGCGGATGATCACATCCTGTTCCGCACCGTTCAACAGTTTCGGCAACGGTTCGCCTTGACTTGATCTCACGGCCGTCAGCAGACGGAATGCGACGGCAGGCAACGTAGTGACCGGTCGCGCCTGCGACACGGCCGACAATTCGCGGATCGCCCGATCGCCCAACGCATCGGCGATCTGCCTGCCAGACACCGTCATCACGGCATTCCCGTCACCATACCGCCTCATTGCGGCAACCAGCATGCCCAGCGCAAACTCGGTTTTTCCACTGCTCGGCGCGCCCGCAACCAACGTGACGCGGTCAAGGTCTTCCAAATTCATCATGCCTCCCAACACTACTAGTCTCGCCCTCCTTTACCTGACAAATCCGGAACCTGCAAAGTTGTCTCGAAGCCAACCTTTATCCAACACGATCTGCGGTGCAACCACTCCTTCGTGGCATCTGCAGCAACGCCGACAACACATCAATGGTCATTTCCATTTGAGCCAGATGCCCGTCATCCAGCAACTGAATGTATGTACCCTCATCGTCGCCACGAAGGCCGTCTCTTAAGGTTCGCACGTTCTTTCTATCACTACGACTTCTATTATTCAGCCACAACATGTCTCAGATGCCCGTCTTTGTATATGGACATTTTGACCCCTTGCTGATAGGTTTCTGGGTTGGTCTTCAGTTAGGATAGGATCCAGAGAGAGCGGCCGAAAAGCATACGCACCACGAGGAAAGAGAGCATATGGAAGCCATGAACGGCATTCCCCCTCAAATCCCTGGGTATACATTCGCCCAAAAGTTGGGTTCAGGTTCCGAAGCGAACGTGTATTTGTACCAGCAGCTTTCCCCCAGCCGACAAGTGGCCATCAAAGTCAGCAAGGGAACGCTCGATCCGCGCGCGGCGGCGCGGTTCCGTTCCGAAGCGAACTTCATGGGCAGGATCTCCTCGCATCCCTACATTCTTTCGGTGTACGAAAGCGGCGTCACCGCCACAGGCAACGGCTACACCGTATTCGAATACGCTCCGGGAGGCAATTACAAGACCTTCCTGGAATCCAACAGGCTCAACGCAGACCAGATGCTCACCGTCGGCATCAATCTGGCGAGCGCCCTTTCCACGGCGCACCGCGAAGGCATCATCCACCGCGACATCAAGCCCAGCAATATTCTCATCAACACGCATGGCATGCCCATGCTTGCCGATTTCGGCATCGCGGGAACGATTTACGGGCGTCCCGGCATCGGCTACACCATCGCGTGGGCTCCGCCGGAAGTGCTCGCAAAGAACGGCGGAGGCAACGAATCCTCCGATATTTATTCGCTGGGAGCAACGCTGTTCGCCATGCTGACGGGCCAGTCGCCATATGAATACGGCTATTCCGCGGCCCTCGGCTCGACCAGGGGCAAAGAACGCGGTGCTCTGCTGAGAAACATCATTCTCACCGATCCGCTCCCTAAGCTCAATAGGCCGGATATTCCCCCGCAAGTGGAGCGGATTTTACGCAAGGCGTTGAATAAAACGCCGGAGGACCGGTATTATTCCGCATATGATTTCGCGCGTGACATGCAGCGTGCGCAGCAGGAATTGTATGGCCATGCCACGCCGACCACGGTCGAAGGCGAACCGCCGTTCCCGCAAAATCTGTACGCACAGTCCCAGGCGAACAGCCAGGCAGCCGCGGTTGTTCCGAAACAGCGCAGCACTTGGGCCAAGCCTCTTGCGATCGTTGTTTCGGCGGTTGCCGCGATCACGGCCGTCGCGTTGGTGTTCGCGTATGTGATCTTGCCGAATATGGATTCGGCTTCCGACAATAGCAGCGTGCAGATCAAGACTCCGGGAACGCACGATCAGGACAACGATTCGCCTGATTCGGCCATCACCACAAGTAGCGTGCCCAGTGTCGAGAATCTGGCCGGCTCATATTCCGCCGATGGCGGCAGCGTGCAGTTCACATGGGTGAACCCCGACCCTCAGGACGGCGATTCGTACGCATGGTCGCTGGTAGGCGATGCAGGAGTAGACCCGAACGCCCAAGGAACCACCACCACCGACACGCGCATCAGTATCGACCCCGCCGACGGCTCGCAGACCTGCATCCAGGTGAGCCTCATCCGAGCGGACCGGCAGATGTCGCAGAATCCTGCGATCGCGTGCGCGGCCAAACCATAAGCATCACCATACTTCGCAACCGGACCGTCCAACGGCATATTTTCAATCGCAAACGGCATATACGGACCGATCACAACGACAATCGGAACATTCAGGGAAGAACCGAAAATGGGCAAACGCAAGAACGGTGCCAACCAATCGGCGCAATCATATGAACGTCAACTACGTTTCGGATCAATGGTACGCAAACTGCTGTTGCCGTCGGGAAGCAGGCGGTGGATCACGCCGATCGTCATGCTGCTTCTGCTGCTGGGCATCATCGCGGGCGCGTTCATCGTCAGTTCGGTGACGCAACGGCATGTGCAGCTTGACGACGGCACCGTGTGGATCACCTCGTTGAAGGACCGCAAAGCCGCACGATTCAATGCGAAAAACAAGGATGTGGACGCCGGAGTCTCGTCCGCAGCCTCCCGTTTCGACGTGGCCCAACATAATGGCAGCACCGTGATTTCCGAAGGCACCAAAGCCAGCAATATCGCGGCTTCCACCATTAGCGAAACCGGCAACACCGCCATCAAAACGGATATCGCAACCATTGTCGGAGGCGACACCGCAGCGTTCATCAACGTCAAAACCGGCAATGTGTGGGTGGGATCCGCTGCCGATGTGAAATCCGTCAACCCCACCACCGACAAGCCGAATATGAAACTGGGATCCGGTGGAAAGATCGCGGTGACGCACAACGGAACCGTATACGGATACCGCGCTTCCGATGGCGCGGTGCTGAGCATCGACGGGCCGCAGGCACGCGTGAGCAAGTCGGCACGATAGGAGGCGCACCGCATGCCGAATCGTTCACCGTCATCGGCGAAACCCCGGTGGTGGCGGCGAAAAGCACCGTGTATTGGCCGCAGGGAAGCGCAGCCATCAATCTGCAGGGCAGCATGACCTTGCAGGCCCCTTCCACGGACGGCAAACAGAACGGATGGGTGGCCGTGGCGACGCCGCGCGGACTCGCAACGGTGGATCTCAACACCAAAAAAACCTCTGAAACAACGAATTCCGGCAAGGGCGAGCCCGCCCAGCCGGTATCCACAGGCGGATGCGTGTTCGCCGCATGGGCGCAGAAAGCCAACAATTACGCCAAAGTGTGCTCCGTAGACGGTTCGGATACGGCATTCGACACCCTGACCAACATCAACGCCACTTCGGAACTGATATTCCGCACCAACCATCGCCTGGTCATACTCAACGACGTGGTCAACGGCAACGTTTGGAATCCACAGGAATCCACCAAGGTCATCAAAATCCAATGGAACAAGGTGGAAACCAAACAGTCGAAGCAACAGGAACAGAACAACGACAGCGCCAACAACCAGCATAATTTCAGCAAGACCTGCTCGTCGCAATCCGGCCAGATCAAAGCCGAAGATGATTCGTTCGGCGCGAGAACAGGATCGCAGCAGATCCTCGACGTGCTCCGCAACGACGAACAGACCGACTGCTCCGTACTGCGCATCACCTCGGTAAGCGCCCCCGACGGCGCCAACATCAGCGTTTCCCCCGTATACGACGGACGATATCTGCAGCTCGACGCTTCCGCGGCATCCGAAGGATCCGTATCGTTCAGCTATGAAATCTCCGACGGACGCGGGCAAACCTCCAACGCCGACGTAAGCCTCACACTGGTAGGCGGGGACGACAACGCGCCCCAGCAAACCGATACGCCACCGGAAATCGACGTGGAACAAGGAGCGACCTACACCACCAACGCGCTGGGCAGCTTCTCCGATCCCGACGGCGACCCGCTCACCCTCGTATCCGCAACCCCGCAAAACACCGACCAGGTGACCGTTTCCACACGCGCCGACGGGCAGCTCGTGTTCAACGCGGGATCCATGTCTTCCGGACGCGCCGGCATCGAAGTGACCGTTTCCGACGGCCAGCAGACCGGCACCGGCATGGTGTATTTCTCAGTGAAACCGGCCAACACGCTGGCCGCGGTGATCGATCCGGCCGTCAAGCAGACCACGCCAGACACCCGCACCACCATCGCGCTCAAACAATACGTGCATGGCACCTCGGCCGAACCCGCGCAGCTGACCGCCGTGGAAACCCCATCCGGCGCATCCACCACCATGAACGCCACCGATATGTCGTTCACCTTCAGCGCATCCAACCCCGGCACCTACTACGTGCCCTACACCATCACACAAGGATCCATCCCCTCGACCGGCCTGGCCCGCATCGAAGTGCAGGCGGTGACCGGAGACTCCGCCAAGCCCATCGCAGCCAACGACGTGGCACTGCTCGGCGCCGACAACACCGCAATCGTGGAACCACTGTCTAACGACGTCGACCCGATGGGTGGTGTGCTATCCGTGACCAGCGTGACCGCCGATGCGGCGAGCGGCATCAAAACCGGCGTCGTAAGCAACAAGCGCGTCTACATCACCGCACGGCAGGTACCGACCGAGCCCGTGCAGATCAAATACAGCGTCGCCAACGCGGCAGGCACGTCAACCGGCGTGATCGTACTGCAGCCACCGGCACTGACCACTTCCAACTCCGTGCCGAAAGCCGACAACATCACCACGCAGGTACGCACCGACGGCATCGTCTCCATCGACGTGCTCGACCACGTGACCTACTCCGACGGCACCACGGTAAGCCTGCAAAACGACCTGCAATACGACAAAAACACGTTCAAAGGACTCGTATTCGTATCAGGCAACACCGTACGATACCAAGCATCCGACCAAACCGGATCCTTCCCCGTAACGTACACCGTCAAAGACAATCTCGGCAACGCGGCATCCGCCACAATCACCATCAACGTGCATCAAAAAGACGCTTCCAACAAGCTGCGCCAACACCATCCGACGTCGAGGCGCAAGTCGCGGCCGGCCAAAAAGTCCAGATCCCGATCACCTTGACCGGCATCGACGCCGACGGCGACGACGTGCAGCTGCTCGGTCTCGGCAACAAGGCGCCGACACTCGGACGCATCAGCGAAGTCGGCGCCACCTACCTGGTATACGAAGCCTATGCCGACTCCACAGGAACGGACACCTTCTCATACGCCGTCGAAGACTGGACCGGCCAACGATCCCAAGCGCAAATCCGCGTAGGCGTATTCACATCCGGCACCGACTCGGGCGTATACGCGCGCGACGACGAAATCACATTGCGCCCCAACACCGCAGCAACCGTGCCCGTGGCGCAAAACGACATCTCCGGAGACAACACCGACCTGGCCGTCAGCGAAAACGTCGAATCGCAAGACATCAGCAATGTGACCGTGGCGGACAATACGCTCGCCTTCACCACTCCTCAGCAGGCGGGCACCTATTACGTGGTGTATACGGTCAAAGACAAGGCAGGATTGTCCGACACCGCGACATTGACGGTGAACGTGGACGACAACGCCACCATCGAACCGCCGACAGCATACGACTACCGTGTGCCATCTTCCGCGACGATCGATAAGAAATCCATCGACGTGGACGTTTCGCAATGGATCGCGAACCCTTCCGGCAGCGCCGACGAACTGCAGGTGGCCGTGGATGATTCCGCCACCGACCATGCGCATGTCAAGGGCGGTGACAAGTCCACGACCATTAGCGTGGACTTGACGGATGAGGCGCGAGCCGTGCCGTACACCGTGACCAACACGACGTATAACATCACGTCCACGGCGTTCATCCAAGTGCCCGCGTACGGCGTGTTCCCGCCGACCCTTCGACCGAAGCGCCGGCATTGAAGGTGAACGCACGCGAGACGATCACCATCAATATCGCCGATTATGTGCGCGTGGGCGCAGGCAAGATCGCGTATGTGGACGGCGCCGATTCGGTGAGCGCCACGAAGGCCGCGGACGGCGACCTGTATGTGAACGACCAGACGTTGAAGTTCACCGCATCAAAGGATTATTCCGGTCCAGCGTCCATCACCTTCACCGCGGTGGATGGCAAACGCGACAAGAACGATAATGTGAAAATCATCAATTCGGCGGTGTTGACGTTGCGATCACCGTGATCGGACGTGACATGCCCGCGCCGACGTTCTCCTCGTCCACCATTGACGTGGTCGCAGGAGAAAGCGCCACCACCATCGATCTGACCGCGTTGACCCATTCGGCGTCCGACCTGTATGACGATGAGAAGCAGTACACGTATTCGGGTGGCACCGATTCCGACCAGGTGAGCGCCAAAGTGAGTTCGAACGGCAAGCTGACCGTGTCCGCCGACAAGACCGCTTCGCCGGGAACAACGGTGAGCGTGCCGATTTCGATTCAATATTCGAAGGGCACGGTGAGTGCGGGCGTCACGGTTCGTGTGACGGCCTCCAACAGGCCTTTGGCACGCATCAACGCGAAAACCGTGAAGGTCAAGGCAGGATCCAGTGAGGAAGTGAACCTGCTGTCCGATGCGTATAATCCGTTCCCCGATTCCGCATTGACCGTGACCGGATGCACGTCCGATGGCGCGTCGAAGCTGACCGTGGACTGCCCGTCCAACGGTGTGGTGTCGATCAGCGCCTCGTCCGATATCGGCGCGAGCACCAACAAGGTGATCGTCAACGTGCGCGATGCCACCAATACGAAGGAACGTGAGGTGACGGGCACCATCAACGTTTCGGTGATGGACAAGCCGGATGCGCCGCTGCTCTCCCCCATCGCCGGAGACCCGCAGGATGGCGCGGTGAATCTGAGTTGGACGGCCGGCTCTTCGAACGGCAGTCCGATCAGCGAATACAAGGTGTCGTGGGGCGGCGACGGTTCCGGCGAGAAATCGTGCGGATCCGTGACCTCCTGCCAAATCACCGGCTTGAAGAACGGCAAGACGTACTCGTTCAAGGTGCAGGCCAAGAATGAGGTCGGCTGGTCGAAGGAGTCGAATGGCGTGGAAGGCACGCCTGACAAGCTTCCGGACACGCCGACCGATGTGAAGGCCGAAGCTAGCAAGAACACCATCACTGTCACATGGAAGGCTTTGGAGGGTAATTTCTCCGCCGTCGACAAGTATCAGGTGACGTTGAGCGGTCCGAATGTGGCGAATCCGGTCCAGGAAGTCACTGGCACCAGCATCACGTTCAAATTCGACGACAATGCGATCACCGACGGTGCATCCTATACCGCCACGGTCAAGGCGCATAACAAAGTGAACTGGAGCCAGCCTCCACGGCATCCAATGCCGTTTCGCCTTGGGGTACGCCTGACAATCCGACTATTTCCGCCGATCAATCAGGCGACAAGATCGTGGTGAGAGGGCGGATCAATGACGCACGTAACTCGAAATACCAGTCGATTACGGTAAGCATCGAGGGCGAAGACAAATCCGTGGAGACAAGCGCCAAGGATTATTCCGTCGAATTCGACATTAAGAACGAGTGGTACTACAGAAAACTTAAGCCGACGATTACCGTGGTTACGGAACGCAGTGGCTCATTGCGCAACGAAGCGTCCGTTTCGACTTTCACAGCAGTCGATCCTCCAACCAATGTGAAGCTGGAACTCAACAACAACACATGTGTGGCGACCTGGTCCAGAAAAGGTGGACGCGTCACAGGTTTCGTTGTAAAGGCCAAGGGTTATTACGATGATGATGTTCATGAGAGCAGAGCCGAATGGCCGCTTTCCGGTGATTGGAGCACCTGCGATACGGTAAGCGTGCAACAGTACTTCATCGACACCTCACATCTCAGCGACCCAGCAATCGCTACCGATAATACCGTCGGCAACAAAAAGCCAGCGGAAATCACACTGCCATCCTCATTGACGTGGGATACACAGAACGCCAACATCATTCATGTCAATGGCGGTAGTTGGGAGGCCCACGGGCGAAGTGTCAAAGGCAGATCGTTATCACTCCGGCAGGGGAAAGCTCGCATACCTACGATTGTCCAGCTAACGGCACACTGGATGTTTCCGACATCACCAGTCCTTCCGGTACCAGATGCGATTGGGAGGTTCGCGTGATCACCACTGCCGGGGAACCAGAAATCAATGCGACCAAGAAAAGCTCTGATCCCGTGACCGGAGTCCGATACGAGGAGAAAACCCCCGATCCGGAACCGGGACCAACCCCTGATAATGGAGAGACGCAATCCTCGATAGACACCAATGCTTCAGCCATCTCATTACGAACAGGTTGGCAGGAAAACAGGCGCGAGGCATCTCATTCACCGTCAAATAAGCAAATTCAACATCACAACCAATCATCAATACGATCAATAGAAGCAACCAAGGAGTACCTATGAGCAACGAAAACGACGACGCCACCCAGCTGGGTTCCATTGGGCGCCATATGAGCAAGCCGCAACAGCCCGGCAATCCGCAGGCACGCCCCGCATTCCAAGCTCCAAGCCTGCCGACGCATCCGCAGGAACAGGACGGAGACGAGGAGGGCACGGTACTCAGCACGCATAACGCAACCCACTACGCCGCCAACACGTTCGACGCCGACGAGGAGGGCACGGTACTCAGCACGCATAACGCAACTCCTTCCAGGCCGACGAGGCTACGGTTCCAATGGCGCAGCCATGCAGGCGCAACCGACGCAATCCGCTCCAACACAACAGCCGCTACCACAATCGCAATCGGCTCCCGTAATGGCAACGCGCCAATTCCCGCAGACTACGGCACCAAGCGTCAAGCCTGCGCAGCCGGCCATGGCTTCTTCCATGATGTCCGCGCCGCAGGCCGACATCACCGAATTCCATGAACTGTTCGCCCAACTGGTCGGCAACGTCTCCCAAGTCGTGGTCGGCAAGGAACAGCCGATCCGCCAATGCGCCACCGCCATGATCGTCGGTGGCCACATTCTGCTCGAAGACAATCCGGGGACCGGCAAAACGCAGCTGGCCCGCGGCCTCGCCAACTCCATCGACATGTCGTTCAAACGTATCCAGTTCACTCCGGATCTGCTGCCGTCCGACGTGGTCGGCGTAACCTACTACGACCAGAAGAACGGCGAATTCGAATACCGCGAAGGTCCGATTTTCGCATCCATCGTGCTCGCCGACGAAATCAACCGAGCCTCGCCAAAAACGCAGTCCGCACTGCTCGAGGTCATGGAAGAGCAGAAAGTCACCGTCGACGGCGAAACCCATGCGGTACCGCAGCCGTTCATGGTCATCGCCACTCAGAACCCCATCGAACAACTCGGCACCTACAAACTGCCTGAGGCGCAGATGGACCGTTTCCTCATCAAAACAACCATCGGCTATCCGAGCCATGACGTAAGCGTGAACATCCTCAAGCAGGTCAACGTCATCGACCGTGCCTCCACCGTACATGCGGTGCTCACCGGCAACGACGTGCTGCGCATGCGCGCCATCAGCGAAACCGTGCGTCTCGACGACGCGATCATCGAATACATCGTGCGCTTGGTGGAAGCGACGCGCCACAACGAACGCATCCAAGTCGGATCGTCCATGCGAGGCGCGCTCGCACTGACCCGATGCGCCCGCGTGTGGGCCGCGTCCAGCAATCGCGGATACGTGGTGCCCGACGATGTGAAGCAACTGGCCGTCGCCGTGCTCGCACACCGCATCACGCTCACCGCGGAGGCCACATTCGCGGGATCCACCCCCGAACAGATGATCGAACAGATCCTCAATGAAGTGCCTTCACCGACCGTGGGCGCCGCCGCCTGAAACGCACGGCGCAGCCAGCCGCGTACGACACGGCACACGCGAAGCGCACACCCCACACGAAACGTTCGTAACCCCCCGAAAGGTCAAGCATGCGACAATCCAAAACCATGCAGCGCAGGAGAACCATGCAACGATCCCTGCGTCGCATCAAGCATCGCATCAAACGACTGGTCACCTCATACGTGTCGCCGCTCGGATGGGCCGTGACCGGACTCGCCATCGCCTCACTCATAGCGTTCACAATCCTCAGCTGGCATGAACTGCTGACCATGGCGATCGTGTTCGCATGCATGATGGTCGCCGCCATCATGCTGTCGCTCGGCAACACGTCGTTCACCGCCACCATAGACGTGTCCAGCAGGCGCGTCACCGTGTCAGACACGGTGAAAGTCGATGTGTGCGTCGACAATCCAGGCGCACGCCAACCACATCAGCACGCGGCGACCTGCCCATCGGAGACAGCCACGAACGATTCGCCATCCCCATGCTCGCCGCCGGCCAATCACGCCAAACCACCGTGGAATTCACCGCCGTCTCCCGCGCGGTACTGCCGGTCGGTCCCCTGTCCATACGCAAAGGCGACCCATTCGGACTCGTACGACACGAAAAGAAACTTGTCGACCAAATCAACGTGTTCATCCACCCGAAAACCGTTATGCTGAACACACTCAACGCCGGAATTCCGCGAGATCTCGAAGGCCAGCCAAGCGGCGAAATCGTCGACGACGACCTCGATTTCTACGGACTGCGTGAATACGAGCCAGGCGACGACGTACGCAACGTGCACTGGCTCAGCTCCGCAAAAACAGGCGCACTGATGATCCGTCAATACGAGGCGACCCGACGCACCGACACCGCATTGACCATCAGCGTGAACCCCGACGACTATGTGAGCTCCGACGAATTCGAACTGGCGGTATCCGTCCATGCCTCCATCGGCGTGCAATGCCTGCTCCAAAACCGACCGGTGACCTCACACGCGGGAACCGAACACATCATGCCACGCAACTCCACGGAATTCCTTGACGGCTGCAGCGCCATCTCCCCCGATATCAGCGACAATCCGAATCTGGCGCAAACCACCCTCGCCCATGCCCCCGACTCATCGTTCTACTACATCACCGTCGGCAGGCTCAAAAACATCGACGAAATCAAACACATGGCGCTCGCACTCCCCCGATCCGCAACCTGCGTGGTACTGCAAATCGCCATCGGACAGCCACGCGCCATCAAACGATACGCCGATTTCACCCTGGCGACCGTAGGAAACCTAGACGATCTCCCAATGATCATGGGGGTACTGGAATGAGCACCACAGGACTTTCCACCCACAACACCAACACCGGCGACACCGGCCGCACCACCGGATTCGGCAACACCTTCACCGGAACCGGCACCGGCTCATGGGCCGACTCCACACACTCCGTCATCTGGATGTCACGAGACGGCAAATCACAGGCACTCCCCTACCTACGCCGGACACGCGCCTCGCAATACGCAAGCCTGCTCGTCGCAGCCCTACTCACCCTCGCCGCCGCCAGCAACCTCATCGACGTCTACGGATCGGCCACATCCTGGGCGCTCGCCGCCATTCCGGCCACCATCATCGGATCTCTCGTGGCGCTCGCAGGCACGGTTCCGGCACTTCGTCTCTGGTGGCAGATGCTGTTCATGGCCGTCGCCCAGCTGGTTGTCGGCCCTGTACTGTTCCTCAACGACACCACCATCGCCCATATTGTTCCGACCTTGCGCACGCTTACACAAGGCTGGATGAACATGCTCGGATCGTTCAAATTCATTCTGTCGGTCGAACCTCCTACCGGTACCGCCGATGGCTGTTTGCTGGCCGTATGGACCATCTGCCTGTGGTTCGCGCTACTGACCGGCATTTTCGCAGTGACTGAAGATGGCCGATTCACCATGATCGCCATTATTCCCGTTACCGCCAATCTTGCGATTTGCGCGCTGCTCGGCTCATCTTCCGGCTATTACCGCATGTTCGTAGGCACCATAATGGCGCTCATATTGGTGATTTGGATCAGCGCACGTTGGAAATTACTGGAATTGGGACGTTGGCTCAGTTCCGTCGTGATCGTGGTGCTTTCCGTCGCATTGGCGATTGGAGGATGCCTCGTCGTCGATCAGGACCGCACCATTCTGCGCGACCATTATGATCCGCCGCTTAGCCCGTACAATTACACCAGTCCGTTAAGCGGCATGCGCTCGTACATTACAAACAGTAAGGACGATGTGCTCCTCACCGTCGAAAACCTGCCCGCTGGATCAAGCGTGCGACTAGCGGTCATGGACCGTTTCGACGGCAACGTATGGAATCTGTCCGACTCCACCATGTCGTCGGACTCCTCCAATTACCGACGTGTCGGCACCTCCATCACCAACAATGCCGAAGGAAGAAATTCACCGCCACATTCACCGTGGACAAAGGACTCAGCGACTACTGGCTGCCCATGGCCGGAGCCGCATCCAGCGTGACATTCGACAACAGCGAAAACTCCGACTCGTTCTACTACAACAGCGACACCATGTCGGCCATCTACCCCTCACGCACCTCCGAAGGTCTCACCTACACGGAAACCGGCATCATGCCAACGGTTCCCACCGACAAACAGATCGCCAAAACAGACGCGGCCGCCATCAGCCAGCCAAAAGCCGAAGATGTGCCCGACTGCGTAGACAAACTCGCCACAGCCATCGCCGGAGGCCAATCCAAAGGCGGCGAAGCGGCCCAGGCCTTAGCCGAAAAGCTCAAAGAATCCGGTTGGTTCTCACACGGATTAAGCGGCGACTACCCGTCAACCGCAGGCCACGGCAACTACCGCATCGACCAACTGCTCGCCGGAACGGCCATGGTCGGAGACAGTGAACAATACGCCTCCGCCATGGCATTGATGGCACGCAGCCTAGGTCTTCCCAGCCGTGTGGTACTCGGATTCCTGCCAAAAGACGACGAAGGTGAAATCAGCGAAAGCCGCACCGAAGAACAAGGAACAACCACCATCACGAAATTCACCGGCAACGACGTGACCGCATGGGTGGAAATCAAACTGGACGGCTACGGTTGGGTGGCATTCTATCCAACGCCAAAAGAAACCAAAGTCCCCGACGAAACCCAGAACCTCACCCCACCGAATCCGCAAACCCTGGTACGCCAGCCCCCGGTACCACTCACCGACCCGCTACGCGACGACACCCAGGCCAAAGGCAAGTCCTCAATCGGCGGAAGCATGGCCGACGAAACCTCAGCCAACCTGTTCTGGCAGCATTTCGGCAGAATCGCAAGAAAAGTAGCCATCTACGGAAGCCCTCTATGGACGCTGCTCATCATATGCGGTCTCCTGCTCGCCATCAAAGCGATCGCACTGGCACGATCAAGAAAACACGGCAGCACGCAGCAGCGTGTGGCAGCCGGCTGGCAATCGGTCGCCGCGCTCGCACGGCAAAGCGGACTCGACATTCGAGGCACACGCAGCGAACAGGCGGTTTCGATCGCGAATCAGATGGATATTTCCCGCGAGACCTTGCTCGCTTTGGGCGCGCAAGCCGATTACGCGGCCTTCTCCGGTAATTTCGTCAACGAAGAGCATGTGCAGCAGTATTGGCGCGATATTGCGCAGGAACGCAAGTACATGCTCAAGTCATTGCCGACGTTACGCCGATGGCGTGCCAAACTTTCGCTTGCCGACGTTTTCCACTTCCGCAGCAACCGCAGCGGGCGGAACAACGGCAGCGATCGGAAGCACAATCGTAAGAAAGGACGGGACTCATGATCTTCCGTAGCATCGAGCCGGCCTGAATAGCAATGTCGGGTGCAAAAGAAAAAACAACCAAGACAACACTCTCGCCAGCCGTGGCGTATATGTCGTATGCGATGGCATGGGCGGCGGCAAAGGCGGCGAGCGGGCCAGCGCACAGGTGGCGGCATGTTTCTCGCAGCTTGCCGAACAGCCGTCGCGCAACCGTACGTCCATCGAACATGCGTTGAGCCAATCGCAGCAACAGGTGCTCGAACTTGGCCAGGAGCTTGGCGGCATCGCCGGAACCACCATCACCGGCGTGGTGCTGCCGACTCGCGTTGAAGATAGCGTGCATGAACAAGCCATCGATGAGTACTGCTACGTCATCAATGTCGGAGATTCACGCACCTACCATATGCGCGCCGATGCGGAAGGCCATTGGATGGCGGAGTCGCTGACCCGGATCACACGTGACCATTCCGAACGGCAGAACGCCATCGACACCGGCGAAATGCTACCGGACGAGGCGAACCGATGCATACCGCGCAATATCATCACCCAATGCGTCGGCGCTCCTGACGGCATTCAGCCGGACTGGTATGCGGCGCGCTCCACGGGACGTTTCATCATCTGCTCGGATGGCCTGCACGCGCAGATCGATCGGGAACTGCTCGCCGATGTGGCGGCCGCATATGGCGATCCGCAAGTCGCCGCGGATATGCTGGTGCAGTCCGCGCTCGACGCGGGCGGCAACGACAACGTCACCGTGATTGTGCTTGATATATGCGGCAAATCATCGGATTATTCGGCAAATGACGATTGGAACGTCAGCAAAATCGACGATCACGAGGATATCGGCGATTTACAGGAAAGCACATTGCAAACGTTACGTGCCGTCCAATAATGCGCATGTTCTCGCAATGACAATCGTCAATAATCGGATTTGTCACGTTATATCAGCGTATTCAATACAATATTTACAGAACACGAGATAAGGAGATCATGATGGTCGATTTCGATGCCGCGGTGGCGGCCGTGCAGGATCCGAACGCAGATCCCGTGTTTCTGGCGAAAATCGCTTACGAAAATCCGGAATTCGGCGCGAATGTGGTTGCCAATCCGCGTGCGTACCCAGGCCTGAAGCGTTGGGTCGCCCAGTTCGGCGACGAACGCGCACGACAGCAGCTGGTCGCGATGGGGTGGCCGGTTCCACAGGACGGAATCATGCAGCAGGAGGCCGAGACGGCTTCTGAACAGACGCAATACCAGATGCCAAGCGAACAGGCGCAATACCAGCAGCCGCAGCAATCATCGGAAGTGCAATATCAGGCGCAGCACCAGCCGCCGGCAACCCAGCAATGCCAGCCTGAGCCGTTTGCGGCAACACCTGCATCGAATATGGCGAACGATGCTTCGATGGAATACGTCGACCCATATACAACCCGCAGACCTGTCTGAAGTGGCTGATTTTTCGCCGATTCAGCCGCAAGAGCCAGTCGCGTCGAATGCTGGTTTCACCGCAGAATTGGCCATGACCACGGAAGATCAGATGCTGATGGCTGAAATCGCAAGCAAAGCTCCGGAGCTGCACCCCTTCCTTGCGCGCAATCCGCATATCTACCCGGATCTGCTCAACTGGCTTGCCAGTCTCAATGATTCCGCCATCAACGCAGCCATCCGTCTGCGACGGTAACCCTTGGTAGAACTTGGCAAAAGCCCGACGAAAGCCGCCAAACAAGGCTAATAAAAGCCGCTTGCATTGGTAAGCTTTCGTACCATAATATGTTCGTTGCGCCGTCATCCTCATTTATGGATTGACGACGCAACATGTATCGCGGCGCGAAGGAAATCAGCGCTGTTCGAAAGTGAAGAACTGGTCTCCGATACGCACCGTGCAAGGCGCGTCAAGCTTCATCGGCTTGCGTTCGACCTTGATCTCCTCATTGCCTTGAATGATGTACGTGCCGTTGAGCGAACCGTAATCCTCGATCCACAATACGCCATCCTGATCGAAGCTGATCGCCGCATGATTGCGTGAGATGGTGCGCGTCGGATCCTCCAACTTCACGAATTTCGCACCTTCCGGCACTTCAGCGGAAGGCTTGCGCCCCAGCAGCACACCCATATCGACGATCACTTCCTGGCCGGTCTGCTCGTTGTAAAGCACATACTCCAGCTTCGGCTGCTTCATGGTGAATGTCGAAGAGAGCACCGTGCCATCCCAGTCGATGTCATCATCGTCATTGACCGGTTCGACGTCGGACGGTTCCAGCGCTGCGGCAGCCTGTTCCACCGGCTGTATGTTCGCCGCATACGATTCCGCGGATTCCTGCACATTTTCCAATGCTTGGAATGCTTGGGATTCCGGTGATTCGTATGTTGGCTGCGATGTTGGCTGCGACTGCGCAGCCTCCGCCATGGCGGGCTCAACGAGAGAAGACATTACTGTGGCATCATCGTCATACCAACCTGGTTCAGGTGGAGGCGGATATGGAAGAAAGCTCATACCTTCATTGTAATTTGCCATGCGATTTTGCGATGAAGATATCCGCTCTGCAATACGTACGGTTCCGCAATAGGCTGACTGTTGTCGTAGGGATCGCAGCAACTGCAGTTCCGCATTAAAAATAGTTCCGCATTAAAAATGGGGATCAGCTGTTTCCAGCCAATCCCCATTCATGTATTGAGATGATTTCAGACGTTATGCCATTCCATCATCGCTTTTCGGATCACAGGGTGTCGCCCAAATCCATCTGACCGCCATTGTCGTCCAGGAAGTCATCCGGATTGAAGTCGTCGCCGAGCTTCAGATCTCCGAAGTCGATGTTCGAGAAGTCGACTTCGGACAGATCGGCGTCGCCGAAGGCGGCATCGGACTCGTCGCCACCCAAACCGAAGTTCGGGTAGATGGTGTCGCGAATGGCCTTGTCAGGCTCGACACGGCGTTACGGTAACGGGCAAGGCCGGTACCTGCCGGGATGAGCTTACCGATGATGACGTTCTCCTTGAGGCCCTTGAGGTCATCGACCTTCTGGCTCAGAGCGGCTTCGGTAAGCACGCGGGTGGTCTCCTGGAAGGAAGCCGCGGACAGCAGGAATCGGTTGCCAGCGAGGCCTTGGTGATGCCCATCAGCTCCGGACGACCGGCAGCAGGCTTGCCACCTTCCTTCACGGCCTTCATATTGGCGGCTTGAAGCGGGCCTGATCCACCAGTTCACCCGGAAGAAGGTCGGTATCGCCGGAATCGATCACGTGATACGACGCAGCATCTGGTGCACGATGACCTCGATGTGCTTATCGTGGATATCCACGCCCTGGGAGCGGTACACGGTGTGCACTTCCTCCACAATGTTCACCTGGGCAGCACGCGGGCCGAGGATGCGCAGGATCTTCTTAGGATCGACGGAGCCTTCGATCAGCTGGGTGCCGGCTTCGACATGATCGCCGTCCTTGACCATCATCGGGGCGCGACGGGTCACCGGTAGGCGATCGGCTCGACGGAATCGTCGTCCGGCTTCAGGATGACCTGACGGCCGCGCTCGGTGTCTTCCACCTTGACCACGCCAGCGAACTCTGCGATCGGGGCCTCACCCTTCGGAGTACGGGCTTCGAAAAGCTCGGTAACACGAGGGAGACCCTGGGTGATATCGGATGCGGAAGCAACGCCACCGGAGTGGAAGGAACGCAGCGTCAGCTGGGTACCAGGCTCGCCGATGGACTGTGCGGCCACGATGCCAACGGCCTCGCCGACATCCACCAGCTTGTTGGTGGCCAGCGACCAGCCATAGCACTTGGCGCACACGCCGCGCTTGGATTCGCAGGTAAGCACGGAACGGGCCTTGACCTCTTCCACGTCGTGGGCAACAAGATCGTTGAGCACGTCCATGGACAGCGCGTCACCGGCCTTGTACAGCACGGTCTCGCCGTCGGCGGGATCGATCACGTCGGTTGCGAGCAGACGGGAGTACGGACCGCCATCAGCGGCCTTGACCAGATGCAGGTTGCCTTCAGCATCACGCTCGCCGACCTTCATCGTCAGGCCACGCTTGGTGCCGCAATCCTCTTCGCGCACGATTACGTCCTGGGAAACGTCCACCAGACGACGGGTCAGGTAGCCAGACTCTGCGGTACGCAGTGCGGTATCGGCCAGACCCTTACGTGCACCGTGCTGGGAGATGAAGTATTCCAGCACGGACAGGCCGTCACGGTAGTTGGACTTCACCGGTCGAGGAATGATCTCGCCTTCGGGTTAGCCACGAGGCCTCGCATGCCTGCGATCTGGTTGATCTGCATCATGTTTCCTCGTGCACCGGACTGCACGATGATAGCCAGGTTGTTCTTGGAGTCGAAGTGTTCCTCGACCGCCTCAGAAACCTCGCTGGTGCACTTGGTCCACAGGTCGATGAGTTCCTGACGGCGCTCCTCTTCGGTGAGCATACCGATTTCGTAGTTCTCGTTGACCTTGTCGGCTTCGGCTTCGTACTTCTCGATGTACTCGTCGCGCTCGGACGGCTGGATAACGTCGGAGAACGCGAAGGACACACCGGACCACGGTGCGCGGGTGAAGCCATATCCTTCAGCGCGTCCAGCGTTGCCGCCACCTGTGCGGTGGAGTAACGGGTTGCGATGTCGTCGACGATCTTGCTCAGACGCTTCTTCGGAGCCTGATCGTTCACGAACGGGTAATCCACCGGCAGCGTGCTGTTGAACAGAATACGGCCATAGGAGGTTGCGAAAAGCACGGAACCATCATGGAAGCGCTCTTCCTTCACCACGGCCGGGCTGCCCGGTTCCGGATCGACGACTTCGATTTCGCTCGGCTCCCAGCCCTTCGGCAGCACAAAGTCTTCCGGAAGGCGGATAAGCACCTTGGCCTGCATGTCGATCTCATGCTTGTCGAGGGCCATTTCGGCCTCTTCCAGCGAGGAGAACACGCGGCCCTGGCCCTTGGCACCGTCGATGACGGTGGTCAGGTAGTACAGACCGAGGATCATATCCTGGCTCGGCATGGTCACGGTGTGGCCGTCAGCCGGCTTCAGAATATTGTCGGAAGCCATCATCAGGGAGCGTGCTTCAGCCTGGGCTTCAGCGGACAGCGGCAGGTGGACTGCCATCTGATCGCCATCGAAGTCGGCGTTGAATGCGGCGCAGGCAAGCGGCGGCAGGTGGATGGCCTTGCCTTCCACCAGAATCGGCTCGAATGCCTGAATACCCAGACGGTGCAACGTAGGTGCACGGTTCAGGAGCACCGGATGCTCGGCGATGACCTCTTCGAGCACGCCCCACACTTCGGAGTCGCCGCGGTCCACGAGACGCTTGGCGCTCTTCATGTTCTGGGCATAGTTGAGGTCGACAAGGCGCTTGATGACGAACGGCTTGAACAGCTCGAGGGCCATCGGCTTCGGCAGACCGCACTGGTGCATGCGCAGGGACGGACCGACCACGATCACGGAACGGCCGGAATAATCCACACGCTTACCGAGCAGGTTCTGACGGAAACGACCCTGCTTACCCTTGAGCATGTCGCTCAGGGACTTCAGCGGACGGTTGGAGGCGCCGGTGACCGGGCGGCCACGACGACCGTTGTCGAACAGGGAATCGACGGCTTCCTGCAGCATGCGCTTCTCGTTGTTGAGCATGATTTCAGGAGCGCCGAGCTCGATCAGTCGCTTCAGACGGTTGTTACGGTTGATCACACGACGGTAGAGGTCGTTGAGATCGGAAGTGGCGAAACGGCCACCGTCGAGCTGCACCATCGGGCGCAGATCCGGCGGAATGACCGGAATCACGTCGAGCACCATGGCCTCCGGCTTGTTGCCGGTGGTCAGGAAAGCGTTGACGACCTTCAGTCGCTTCAGGGCGCGGGCCTTGCGTTGGCCGGTACCGGTGTCGATCTCTTCGCGCAGCTGCTTGGAAGCGGCTTCAAGATCGAAGTCCTGCAGGCGCTTCTTAATGGCTTCGGCGCCCATGCAGCCTTCGAAGTAATCGCCGTAGCGGTCTTCCATCTCACGCCACAGGTCGACGTCGCCTTCCATGTCGCCCGGCTTCAGGTTCTTGAAGCGGTCGAACACGGCGCTCAGACGCTGGATCTGCTCGTCGAAACGAACGCGGATGGCGGCCATTTCACGCTCGGCGCTGTTGCGCAGCTTGGCGCGTGCGGAGCCCTTGGCTTCGCCTTCGGCCTCAAGTTCAGCCAGATCGGCTTCGACCTTCTTGGCACGCTCTTCGATTTCCGCGTTGCGGCGCTTCTCCAAGTTGGCGATATCGTTGTCGAACTCGTCCTGCAGACCCGGAAGATCCTCATGACGCTGTTCCTCATCGACGCTGGTGACCATGTAGGCAGCGAAGTAGATGACCTTTTCCAGATCCTTCGGAGCGATGTCCAGCAGGTAGCCCAAACGGGACGGAACACCCTTGAAGAACCAGATGTGGGTCACCGGAGCGGCAAGCTCGATATGGCCCATGCGCTCACGACGAACACGGCTCTTGGTGACTTCCACACCGCAGCGTTCGCAGACGATGCCCTTGAAGCGCACGCGCTTGTACTTGCCGCAGGCGCATTCCCAGTCGCGGGTAGGTCCGAAGATCTGCTCGCCGAACAGGCCGTCTTTCTCCGGCTTCAGGGTACGGTAGTTGATGGTTTCAGGCTTCTTGACCTCGCCGTGGCTCCAGTTACGGATGTCGTCGGCGGTGGCCAGGCCAATCCTCAGTTTGTCAAATGCGTTGACGTCCAGCACTCTATTGTCCTGTCTATCGATTCTTAATGCTTAATCACGTTTCATCAGGCTGGTCGCGCCGCGCTGTCAGACAACGCGACCAGCCTTGGGATCACTGGAATTCAGGTTCTTCCACAACCTGGTCTTCCTTGGCGGCCGCGTCAGGACGTGCGCCAATGTTGAAGCCCAAATCGTCGGAGGAAGTAGACGGATCGTCGTCCTCGTCCTTCATGTCGATGGCCACGCCTTCGGCGTTGAGCACTTCGACGTTCAGCGACAGGGACTGCATTTCCTTAAGCAGCACCTTGAAGGATTCCGGAATGCCTGCCGGCGGCAGGTTGTCGCCCTTCACGATGGCGCCGTAGACACGCACGCGGCCGTCGACGTCATCGGACTTGGTGGTCATCATTTCATGCAGCGTGTAGGCGGCGCCATAGGCCTCGAGGGCCCACACTTCCATCTCGCCGAAACGCTGGCCACCGAACTGAGCCTTACCGCCCAACGGCTGCTGGGTGATCATGGAGTACGGGCCAGTGGAACGCGCGTGGATCTTGTCGTCGACCAGATGGTGCAGCTTCAGCATGTACATGTAGCCAACGGAGATCGGCTTCGGATACGGTTCGCCGGTACGGCCGTCGAACAGCACAGCCTTGCCGTCGTCGCCGACCAGCTTGTTGCCGTCGCGATCCGGAAGGGTGCAGGACAGCAGGCCCTTGATGGTTTCCGGACGAACGCCGTCGAACACCGGGGTTGCCACCGGAGTGCCCGGCTCACCCTTTTCGGCGCCCTGCGGAATGTACTTCTTCCAAGCGGCTTCGGCATCCGGATCAAGGGAGATGTCCCAGCCGGCGTGCGCGATCCAGCCCAAGTGCAGTTCCAGCACCTGGCCAAGGTTCATTCGAGAAGGCACGCCCAGCGGGTTCAGCATGATGTCGACCGGAGTACCGTCGGCAAGGAACGGCATATCCTCTTCCGGCAGAATGCGGGAGATAACACCCTTGTTGCCGTGGCGGCCGGACAGCTTGTCGCCTTGGGTGATCTTACGATGCTGCGCGATGTAGACGCGGATCATCTGGTTCACGCCGTTCGGCAGCTCGTCGCCGTCTTCCTCGGCATCCTCGCGAGTGATCTCCTTGACGGCGATCACAGTACCGGTTTCGCCGTGAGGCACGCGCAGCGAGGTGTCACGCACCTCGCGGCTCTTCTCGCCGAAGATGGCGCGGAGCAGACGCTCTTCCGGAGTCAGCTCGGTCTCGCCCTTCGGGGTGACCTTGCCCACCAGAATGTCGCCGGCTTCGACCTCGGCACCGATGCGAATGATGCCACGCTCGTCGAGGTTGGCCACCGCGTCCTCGCCGACGTTCGGCAGATCGCGGGTGATCTCTTCGGCACCCAGCTTGGTTTCGCGGGCGTCGATCTCATATTCCTCGATGTGGATGGAGCTCAGGGTGTCGTCCTGCACGAGACGCTGGGAGATGATCACAGCATCCTCGTAGTTGTAGCCGTTCCACGGCATGAAGGCGATGAGCAGGTTCTTGCCCAGTGCCATTTCGCCCTTCTGGGTGGCCGGACCATCGGCAAGCACGGTACCGGCTTCCACACGTTCGCCGTCGTGGATCAGCGGAACCTGGTTGTAGCAGGTGGTCTGGTTGGAACGCAGGAACTTGGCCAGCTTGTAGGAGCTGGTGGTGCCGTCGTCGTTCATCACACGGATGATGTCGGCGGAAACATACGTCACCACACCCGGCTTCTCAGCCAGAATGACATCGCCGGAATCGACGGCCGCACGCCATTCGGCACCGGTGCCACCAGCGGGCGCTCGGATTCGATCAGCGGCACTGCCTGACGCTGCATGTTGGTACCCATCAGCGCTCGGTGGCCCTCATCGTGCTCCAGGAACGGAATCAGGGAGGCACCGACGGAAACCATCTGACGCGGGGAAACGTCCATGTAGTCAACGGAGCTGACGGGCACATCGACTGCTTCTTCTTCGCCGACTCGGGCAAGAGCCTGCTTCTTGACGAAGTTGCCGTTCTCGTCGAGTTCCTGGTTGGCCTGTGCGATCACGTGCTCGGCATCGCGGTCTGCGGTCATGTATTCGACCTCGTCGGTCACATGGCCGTTGATGACCTTACGGTACGGGGTCTCGATGAAGCCGAACGGATTGATGCGGCCGAAGGTTGCCAGAGAACCGATAAGACCGATGTTCGGACCTTCAGGAGATTCGATCGGGCACATACGTCCGAAGTGGGACGGGTGCACGTCTCGCACTTCCATGGATGCACGGTCACGAGACAGACCGCCAGGGCCCAGAGCGGACAGACGACGCTTGTTGGTGACGCCTGCCAACGGGTTGTTCTGATCCATGAACTGCGACAGCTGGGAAGTTCCGAAGAACTCCTTGATGGTGGCGTTCACCGGACGAATGTTGATCAGGGACTGCGGGGTGATGGCCTCCGGATCCTGGGTGGTCATACGTTCGCGGACCACACGCTCCATACGGCTCAGACCGGTACGCAGCTGGTTCTGGATCAGTTCGCCGACCTGGCGGATACGACGGTTGCCGAAATGATCGATATCGTCGACGTCCACGCGCAGATCCACATCCTGGCCGTCACGCTTGCCCAGGAACTTGGTGTCGCCGGCATGCAGGGTGACCAGGTACTTGATGGTGGAGATGATGTCTTCGCGAGACAGGCTGCGATCGTTGACATCCTTTTCCAGACCAAGCTTGCGGTTGATCTTGTAACGGCCAACGCGGGCCAGATCGTAACGCTTGGTGTTGAAGTAGAAGGAATCCAGCAGGTTGCGGCCAGCTTCCGGCGTCGGGGTGTCGGCCGGGCGGATCTTGCGGTACAGATCGGTCAGAGCCTCGTCCTGGGTCTGCACGGTCTCCTTGGCAAGCGCGTCCATAACCAGCGGGTAATCCCTGAACGCATCGGCGATCTCATCCTTGGTCATGCCGATGGCCATGAGGAACACGATGGCGGACTGCTTGCGCTTGCGGTCCACGCGCACGCCAAGCACGTCACGCTTGTCGATCTCGAACTCAAGCCATGCGCCACGGCTCGGATGATCTTCGCGCCGAAGACTTCCTTGTCGGAAGTGCGATCCTGGCTGCGGTCGAAGTACACGCCCGGAGAACGCACCAGCTGAGACACGATCACTCGCTCGGTACCACCGATGATGAAGGTGCCGTGCGGGGTCTGCAGCGGGAAATCGCCCATGAACACGGTCTGGGACTTGATTTCGCCGGTGTCGCCGTTTTCGAATTCAGCGTTCACATACAGCGGCGCGGAGTAGGTGTAATCCTTCTCCTTGCACTCCTGCACGGTGTGGCGCGGTTCTTCGAAATACGGATCGGAGAAGGCCAGGCTCATGGTCTGAGCGAAGTTCTCGATCGGGGAGATCTCCTGGAAGACCTCATCAAGACCGGAGGTGTGGGACACGGTGTTGGTGCCGTTCGCCAGATCCTCCTCGACACGCTTCTGCCAGCGCTCGTTGCCGATGAGCCAGTCGAAGCTGTCAGTCTGTACACCCAACAAGTAGGGTACATCAATGGGCTCGCGGATGGAGCCGAAGTTCACACGGTCCGACGCCTTGTGCAGATCAATATCGTGCTGGTCGGCGCGTGCGATGATGGTGGTGGTGTTCGTCGTAGCCTCAGCCAATGGACGTTCCTTATCGCTCGCTAAATCGTTTCGATATGTTTCCCCGGAAGCGCTCCCATTGGCCACCATATGCCTAGTACGCGGGCGCTTCTTCCTTGTCAGCGTGCCCGCTATATGACACGCATGTACGCAAAGTCATGAGAATAACATATCCTATAGATTTTTATTCAATAGTGACGCCGACCGGATCGGACTTCGCTTTGGGATGACCTTCAATCGAAAGCTGCGCCGAATACACGCCACGATCCACCTTCGGCAGGGTGGATTGATCCTCCACGCATTCGCTGCCAGTACGCGTTCCCGGCCAGGTGATCGTCTGTTTGACCTCGTCGCCCTTCGCCAACAGACGATAGTCGGTGTCAACGGGGCACACATTCGACTTCCAAACCACATCATCGCCCGATTTGATCGTCAACACCACGCTGGAAGCCGACACATCAACCAAGCAACCAACCTTGCTGGAACCGTCATATTTGACGTCCGTAGTGAAATCCATCGAATCGCCCACACCGAAACTTGACGCCGCAGGAGTCAACGAAAGCGCGACATTGGACGCATCGCAATCCGGCACCCCGCTTTTCTTCTCCTTGGTCGGGGACGGCACTTCCTTACGGGAAATCGCATACACGTCCGCATGATGAATCTCACGATTCACCGCGACAATCCCCCTCGACAGGGAGTACAGGCAAAACACCAGAAAAGAAATCAGCACTATCGCAGCGATGCCGACGACGATGCGACGGCGACGAAATATCGCCTGCTGTTTTTTCGAACGTTTCTTGCCGGATTTCGAGGACGTCTTCTGTGCCATGATTTCACAGTCTAGCGTGCGCACATCCAAAGAACGTCGGCATTCTTCCTTTCATACCGGAAGACGCACATCCGCATTCGGCAGGATTTCGATAAGACCATCCTCATCCAACGATGCGATGCACCGATCAAGCTGGATATGGTCATCCCACAGTCGTTCAAGCGACTTGCGATTAAGGGCGGTCGCACCTTCCGGCAGATTGCGCAGCGCATTCAGCACCAGCCACGCACCTGACGATCCGTACCTTGGAAACGTTGACGCGGCCGCGTGCGACGTTCCCCCAATCCCGGACGACCATTATGCAAAAACACGCAATGTCCCGAAACAGGGCACGCCTCGCACAACGGAGCCTTTGCCGTGCAGACGGTCGCGCCCAATTCCATAACGGACTGATTCCACACCACTGAAGGACGGTCGAACCGTCTGCATTTTGAGGCATCATCTGCGGCAACATCTGCTTCGCCAACGCACGTTCCGCAGGTCTTGCGGCGCCGCCAAGCGACTCCTCGCCAAGAAAAACCCTCGAAAGCACCCTGCGAATATTCGTATCCACCACCGCGATGCGCTCACCAAACGCGAAACTCATCACCGCGCTGGCCGTATAATCGCCGATACCCGGCAATGCCAGCAACTCATCGTACGTACGCGGCAGCTTGTTATCGTAATCGGAAGCGACCACGCGGGCGCATTCCTGCAATCGCAAGGCGCGTCTCGGATAGCCGAGCCTGCCCCAAGCCGTGATCACATCCGCTTTCGCGGCATCGGCAAGCGCGACCGCATCAGGCCAGCGTTCCATCCAATCGTTCCAATACGGTACCACACGGCTCATCTGCGTCTGCTGGCTCATCACTTCGGAGACAAGCACGCCCCACGCAGTAGTGCGGCCGAAACGCATGGCAGGTCACGCGCCGAAGCATGCCACCATTCGGCAAGCGCGTCCGCCACAGCTTCGGCGTTTTCAATTTCGGTATTAGGCTCGTTCGTGTCGTTCATCGTACCTATTCTTGCATTCATGACGAACGAAGAGCATACCAATGACGCGCAAGGCGCAACCGCAGAGGAAGCCAAAGTCGAGAAAATGTTCGAATACGGCTACCGCAAGTCGAATTATGGGCCGGACGAACTCGTGACCGACGCGCACGGCAATCCGATTTCCGTGGTCGACGCGATGCTGTCAGCCGAAGACGCGGCCAAAGCCGAAACCTCCACGCCCCACTTGTGCTACTACTCCCCCCGCATTCCGGGCAATACCGGTTCGGCAATCCGCCTATGCGCGGTGACCGGCACGATTCTGCATTTGGTGGAGCCGCTCGGATTCAATCTGCGCGATACGAAACTGCGCCGTGCCGGACTGGACTACCACGACATGGCCCACGTGGTATTGCACCCGAATTTTGAGAATCTGGTGGAATCCATGCCGAATTCGCGCATCATCGCGTTCACCGCGCACGCCACCAAACTGTATACCGACATCGAATACAAGCCGACTGACATTCTGCTGTTCGGCCCGGAGCCAGGCAATATTCCCGATCCGATGGATATTATGGCCGGTCCGCACGTGGCCGAACAGGTGCGTCTGCCGATGCGTCCAAGCCTGCGTTCCCTGAACCTCACCAACTGCGCATCCATCGCCATCTACGAAGCCTGGCGCCAACTAGGCTTCGCCGGCGGCCAGTGATCCCTCCCCCGCCTGCCAACTTTCGTTTCAATTCATTACCTTATGGATATTGGGGACGCAGTAGGCGGGATATTCCATTCGTGACACACTCAAGGCCGTTCGGCCAAGCCTACGGTCCCGAACGGAATATCCCGCCCTACTGCTTGCTATGGCACACAAACCAACGTGTTGCAAACAAAAAGCAAGCGTCAACCTAATCTGATGTGAAGCGCAACATAAGCGGGGAGCCGGCATGTTCTGTTTCAGACCGTAAAGACTTGGCCTGAGCGGCCCGGAGCGTGTCGGGAATAGAATATGCCGGCTCCCCGCGACCTTCCGCAACCAACGCAACCACTGCGAAAGATGCGTAGGGAAGAGAGGGGCTAGTTTTTGAAGCTGTGGATTGGGGCGGGGATGCGACCGCCTCGGGTCACGAAGCTTCGCAGCTGGTCTGGTTGACTGGAATGATCGGCGCATAGCCCATCAGCCGCCGAAGTTGGCCATCTCCTACGCCTTTGCCTTCGACCGGAATCACGCGCACGGCCGTGGTCTTCTGATTGACCATGCCGATCGCAGCCTCGTCGGCGATGATGCCGGAAATGGTGGATGCGGTGGTGTCTCCCGGAATGGCGATCATGTCAAGGCCGACGGAGCACACGCAGGTCATGGCTTCGAGCTTTTCGATCTTCAGGCAGCCGTTGGTTGCCGCGTCGATCATGTTCTTGTCTTCGGAGACGGGGATGAACGCGCCGGAAAGTCCGCCGACGTAGGAGGACGCATGATGCCGCCCTTCTTCACCTGATCGTTGAGCATGGCGAGCGCTGCGGTGGTGCCCGGTGCGCCAACCTGTTCGAGGCCGATCTTCTCAAGCACTTCGCCGACGGAGTCGCCTACGGCCGGGGTTGGCGCGAGGAAAGGTCGATGATACCGAATGGAATGCCGAGACGACGGGATGCCTCCTGTGCCACCAGCTGGCCGACGCGCGTGATCTTGAACGCGGTGCGCTTGATGGTTTCGCACAGGAATTCGAAATCCTTGCCCTTGGCCTCGTCCAATGCACGGGAGACCACACCCGGTCCGGAAACGCCGACATTAATCACCGCGTCGCCTTCGGTCACGCCATGGAAGCCGCCTGCCATGAACGGGTTGTCGTCGGGGGCATTGCAGAATGCCACGAATTTCACGCATCCGTAGGAATCGTTATCTGCGGTAGCGTGTGCGATGTCTTTGATGATGTGGCCGAGCAGTTCGACGGAGTTCATGTCGATGCCGGTTTTGGTGGAGCCCACGTTCACGGAGGAGCACACGATGTCCGTTTCGGAAAGCGCCTGCGGCAGGGACCGGATAAGCATCTCCTCGGCAGGGGTCATGGACTTGGATACGAGTGCGGAGTAGCCGCCAATCAGGTCGACGCCGACCTTCTTCGCCGCACGGTCAAGCGCATGCGCAATTTTCACGAAGTCCTCAGAGCTCTTGCAGGAGCTTGCGCCGACCAGGGAAATCGGGGTGACGGTGATGCGCTTGTTGACGATCGGAATGCCGTAGTCGCGTTCGATGGCCTGGCCAGTGGATACGAGATCCTTGCATACGTGGTGATCTTGCTATAGATGTTCTCACAGACCTCGTCGACGCTGTCGGCCGCGCAGTCCAGCAGGCTGATGCCCATGGTAATAGTGCGCACGTCGAGCTTCTCCTGCTCGATCATCTGGTTGGTCTCGTGGACCTCCATGATATTCAGCATGGTTTTTCCTTACGATTAGTACGATTCGTGGCTTCGATTACTCGCGTGACTCACGTATGCCGCGGATCAGACGCGGTGCATCTTGGTAAAGATCTCCTCGCGCTGGCAGCGGATGCGCACGCCAATCTCCTCGCCAAGCTTGTCGAGATCGTCCACGACCTCGCCGAATTCCTTGTCGGCATTGGAATAATCCACAATCATCATCATGTTGAAGAAACCGTCGATGATGGTCTGGGAAATGTCAAGCACGTTGACCTGATGTTCGGAAAGGTATGTGCAGACGCGTGCGATGATGCCGACAGTATCCTGACCGACGACGGTGATGATTGCCTTGTTCATGGAACTCCCTAAACGTGAGGTGTGAATATCCAGTTACCGTCTCGGCAAATTGCCGGACGTGTGCTCAAGTATAGGAAAGGCACGTGCCAAAACACGTGCCTTTCGTCTATTTGCCTTACATACTGAGATGACTGTCGGACATCACCTGCCTCTGCAGCAGCTGTATGTCACCGCCAGATGCCGTCAAGCACACGCACATCCACGCAATCGACCTTGCCGTCAGCAACAAAACGGAACTCGCCATCGCCGTCCGCACCTTGGAACAGCATGCTGCCGGCCGCTTCGCCGTTGTTAAGGAAGACTTCCACCACATTACGGTCGAAGAAGATTTCGACGCGACGCACATCGGCGATGCCGCTATCGAAATCGATGTCGTCCACGACTGTTCCCTTCGTAACCAGTCGGGTCACGCCGTCGCGACGCTGCAGCTGCAATTCAGTCGAATCACCATTGGCGGGATTGGTACCGGTCGCGATGAGCATTGTGAAATCGTCATCGTCAGCCAGATGCATGTCCATGTAATACGCGTTGTTCGGCACAATAAAGAAGGTCCCGTTTTCGTCTGCACGCGCTTCCAAACGATCGCCTAGCAGCTGCTCGTACGCTTCTTTGACAGGACGGCTGGTCAAGCGGCCGTCACGCACGTGCAGTTCACGTGGCAGCGACATCATGCCGTTGGCAATGCACGGCTTTTCCACACGCATCGCAGGAAAGTCGGTATACCAGCCGAATACGATACGGCGGCCGTCGTCGGCAGCAAAGCTTTGTGTCGCGTAGTAGCCGGTACCGAAATCGCACCAATCGCTGTTCCCTACCTGCAAACGTGGACCTTCGGCGGTGTCCTTGAGATCACCAACATACCAACGCACCTGCTGGAAACGACCTTGCTTGTCACGGTAGTGCATCAACGCGCCGATGGCGACCGTCTTGCCGTCGAGCTGGAACAGGTCAGGACATTCGTAGGTACGCGATAGCTGGTGGCCGAAATCGGCGAGCACCGGTCCTTCATACTGCCACGTCACGTTGCGCTTGAGCGGTTTCTTCGCGGAGAAGAGCGCCATGGCAGGCACCGTATCCATATTGGGCTTGTCGGCGCCGGGCCTGCCTTGCGGACCGAACGTAAACCAGCCGTCTGTACCCTGTACGCTGATGCCAGGCGCCGCGGAGGACACAGCATCAGTATCGAATTCGGAGACCGGCAGATTCGTGGCGGTCACCATGTAAGCGCGTTCCGGATTGATCGCCTCGCCGGACATGCCGGTTTCCACCTTCGGATCACGGAAATCGAAGCCAAAACCATCGTTAACGCGCAACGCGACCGGAGATTCGACACTCACATGCACGCCATCCTCACACAAGCAGGTGGTCTGGTATTCAGTAACAGACGATTCGTCTCCGCGAGTCTCCAGGTGCCGGGTCAGGTACAGGCGAATAGCGGCCGCATCATCACCCTTGCAAGGATTGTCACACGCATCCACCGTCACCGCGGATCCGGAGAACGCGCCACCAACGATGCGTTCGTCGATATGCAGCTCCGGCTGCGGTTCGAGGAAGATTGGCAGATGCGTCCAATGCACCAGATCGCGGCTCACCGCATGGCCCCAGTGCATATTGTCCCAGCCAAAACCATACGGATTGAATTGGTAGAACAGATGGTAGCGTCCTTGGAAACGACACAGGCCGTTAGGATCATTCATCCAGCGAGCGAATGGCTCGAAATGCGCCGCAGGACGAGCGAAACGATCATAGATCTGCTCCAGCGTCGGCTGCGTATCCCATTCATTGTCGTACGGATTCATGCTGATGAAACGCACGCCTTCATCAAGGAGATTCTCACACTCGGACAAGTAGGCGAACCGTACGGTCAGTCGGAGCGCACTCACCGTAATACGCACGTTCGTCGGCACCGGAATCAAGAAATGGTGGCGACGCTCGGCCACCGGCATGGCATGGCTGGCGATTTGATGGCCGTCCCCGTCTGTAATGGTGACGGCAGCGTCATCGCCGCATCTTTCGGCGAACAATTCCAGCAAACGGTAGCCGCCGGTTTCGATGGCAACGGAATAGTTGTCAGGCATAATAATCTCCTCCACAACGCCACATGATCGGATATCACGTGGCTACGCATTGAAAAACAGATAATCGGAAAACTAAATATGAAAAAAGGGAACGTCCGTCACGACACGATGGAATCGCGTTCGATGATGCGGCAGCGCAATGCTGTTTTGCTGCCATCACGTTGCCTCTGCACCGCCATGCCACGATCGGACTCAAGATCAGCTACGGCCTTGTCGCCGTCAAGTATGGCGACAAGTTGCCGAACCGCTTCAAAACCCATCTCATAATGGGGCAGTTCCAGCGTAGTCAGTGATGGTTTAATCACATTAGTGATGAACGGCTGGTTATCGATGCTAATCACCGACACGTCAGCGCCGATGCGCACTCCACGTTCGCGTGCGGCTTCGTAGATGAAAGTGGCGCGCACATCGTTGAAACAAAAGATGCCGTCCGGCTTGATTTCGTCGAACACCCGCGCCGCCTCAGCAGCAGCGTTGGTCGTCTCCAATACATTGACGACCAAAGCGTCATCGAATGGAATGCCCGCTTCCGCAAGCGCACGTCGGTAACCAGTCAGACGTTGACCTTGCGCGACGATGGGGGGTTGCGGAACCGTAGTAGACAATGCGTCTGCATCCAGCTTTGATCAGACGGTCGGTGGCATCATACCCCGCCAGTTCATCATCGGGGTAGACCGAGGGAACTCGCCCCGCTGCATCCTCACTGTCCACCACCACGGTCGGGCTGCCTTCCAAGACTTCGGGAATGTCCACTTTGCGGTGGAACATCATGGCGTATAGGAAGCCATCCACGTTGTATCGGAGCAGGGCGGATATTTCTTGGTTCTCGAGTTCAGCGTCATTATTGGTGTTCGTGGTAAGCAGTATGTATCCGAGCTTGCTCGCAGCATCCTGCGCACCTTCGAGTACCTTGCTCGCGTACGGGGTCGTGGCGATCTCATCGGTCACAAATCCCAAGGCGTTGGATTTGTTGGTACGTAGGGTACGCGCCACGGAATTGGGCTTGTACCCCATGTTCTCGGCAGTCGCACGGATTTTCTGCGCAACCGCCTTGCTGACGCGATTGTGATCCTTGTTGTTCATAACCAAAGACACAGTGCATACGGAAACACCCGCTTCCTTAGCTATGTCTTTGATGGATACCAATCGTTTGGACCTGTTCACTCGTTGCCTTACTGACGACTGCACCATTTTATCACCCCCTTTTTTTGCGAACATGTCACGATGTCTGGTTTCGGGCGTGGCCCGCGCTCTGTTCCATGCGGTCATGAATGTCCATTCCAGGCAGACGGCCGAATGAATAAATAATCCAGGCTGTGCAGAACATCGGCAGCGACAAGCCGAACACCATGAGAATTCCAGGCCATTGCACCCATACAAGCACGGTAAGAATCAGCAGTCCAACCTGCAGAAGGCTGCACAACGGGCGTGCCACAATCATCGCCAGTGTTGTACGAACAATCCAGACGGAATTCTCTTCATAGTTCGCGCGCACCACCCAAACCAAGGACGAGAACACTGCCAAAACTACGATGATGAGCAGCAGCACGCCGGAAACCATGATGTCGAAATCGCCGCGAGCATGCCAGTTCATTACGCAGTAGTCGACGATGACCACGGCCCAGAGAATAATCAAAGGCCAACCGAAAAGATTCGCGCGCTTGACTTCGCTTTTCCAGAAGCCGTGAAACGTCTTCCAAACTTCCTTGGCCCGCATTGAACGGTCCTCAGAAAGCACCCACGCACGGAACGTAGCCTGCGCAGCCGCGAACGAGGGGAGAAATCCCAGCACGACGGCTCCCATCAGAGTGTGCGCGAGTATGGCCACGTTGACCACGAAAATCGCGACTAGCAGACGGCAGAACCGCTCGTAGGCCACAGAGAAGCGGGCAAGCATAGCGAATCCTTTCTATCGGCTGGCTTTTAGATTGGTTGTCTCTTGTCGGATTGCGTTTGACTCAACTTGACCGCGCCGAGCATCACACCCTTGTTGAAGTACTTCTGCAAGAACGGATAGAGCACAAGCAGAGGCAGAGTAGAGACGATGATGATGCCGAACTTGATCTGATCGGCGGCCTGCTGCTGCGCAGCCGCGTTGACATTGGTTCCAGTACCTGCGCCACCAGTAGCAACTGCTGCAACACCACCTGCAATGGCTGCTTCTTGTCGTCGGTGATGTAGATAAGGCCCGTCATGAAGTCGTTCCAGTGGCCGACAAAGTAGTACAGACCAATTACAGCCAGAATCGCGGAGCTTAACGGCAGCACAATCTTGAAGAAGTAGCCAAAGTAGCTCAGCCCGTCGATCTGGGCCGCGTCGAAGAGCTCTTCGGGGATAGAGGTTTCGAAGAAGGAGCGGGCCACGATCACGTTGTACACGGAAACCGCGCCAGGCAGGATGAACACCCACATGCTGTTGTTGATGCCGAGGCTCTTGTACAGCAGGTAGTTCGGAATCAGCCGCCGGCGATGAACATGGTCACGGTGAACAGGAACATGATCACGCGTCGCGGCTTGAACTCGCGACGAGATAGCGCGAAGGCGCAGGGAATGGTCACTGCCATGTTGACCGCGGTGCCGACCACCGAATAGATGATGGTGTTGAGATAGCCTGCCAGATGCGCTGGTTGGCGAACACCTTAGCATAGCCAACGAAGGTCACACCCTTGGGTAGCAGCAGCACTTCACCGCCGGCCACGGCGTCGGATTTGAAAATGATGCGATGACCACGAACCACAGCGGGTAGAGCACCGCCACAATGGTCAGGAGCAGCAGCACATTGATGATGCCCGACACCGCCAGGTCACCCGGCTTCTGCTTCTGGCGCACGTGCTTGTTCCAGGGAATGTCGTTCTTGTTCTGGGTAACAGCCTCAATTGTTGCAGACATGATAAAACCCTTCTAGAAAATGCTCGTATCGGAAACGCGCTTGGCGATTGCATTCGCGGTGATCAGGAAGATGAAGTTGACCAAGGTGTTGAACAGGCCGATTGCCGTCGAATACGAGTATTGGCCATTGATAATACCGATTTTGTAGGTGTATGTGGCGATGACTTCGGTGGCCGGCATGTTCAGCGAGTTCTGCATCAGATAGATCTTGTCGAAGCCCACGTTGAGCACGGAGCCCATGTTCATGATGAGCAGGATCGCACATGTCGGCATGATCGCAGGAATATCGACGTAGCGAATCAACTGCAGACGGCCTGCACCGTCGATCTTCGCCGCCTCGTACAGCGATGTGTTCACACCGGCGAGCGCAGCCAGGTAGATGATGGAGTTCCAACCAACATGCTGCCAGACTTCGGAGATCCAATAGACCGCGGTGATGGCGCTGGTGGAGCCCATCAGTGATTCATCACCGAAGAAGCGACCGAGAATGCCGGTACCAGGAGTCAGGAAGATGTTGAGCATGGAGACGATGACCACCACGGAGATGAAGTGGGGCATGTAGGTGATCGTTTGTACGAAACCCTTGATTTTCTTAGAACCGATCTGATTGATCAGCAGGGCCAGAATAATCGGAAAGATGAAGCCCATGACCAGTGTCCAAAGGGAAATGCGGATGGTGTTGGTCATGATCTCGCCAAACAGCGGGTTGTGGAAGAATTCCAGGAAGTATTTAAAGCCGACGAATTTGCCGCCGGTCAGGCCTTTGGTCGGATCGAACTCGCGGAAGGCGAGCTGGATGCCCCACATCGGCACGTAGGAGAACAGTCCCACGAAGAACAATGCCGGAGCGGAAAGAATCCACAACTGCCAGTAGCGACGTAAATGGTCGGCGATGCGATCGAGCAGACCTGGTTTCTTGCGGTCGGGAGCCGCTTCCATCGCCACGGTCCGTGCAGCAACGCCTTGCGATGTTTGTGCACTCATGTTGGTCTCCAATTTAGGATGATTGC
>ENA-OQEX01000061-OQEX01000061.1-human-gut-metagenome-genome-assembly--contig:-NODE-61-length-59636-cov-13.014670_pt1 | contig 59636 bp, 69 predicted proteins | sample MGYA00242802_ERZ504649 | MGnify/ENA primary metagenome ERZ504649 (study PRJEB26092, sample SAMD00036194) | human gut metagenome | host: Homo sapiens | study: EMG produced TPA metagenomics assembly of...
ATCCGCGCCATATTACCGTCTTGCCCGATCCCGCAGGAAGACCGTCATCGACAAAAGTCCAAGTCTCCGGATTAATGCGTTGGGTCCAGACCTCGGTCTGGCCTTCCCATTGCGGATTGACCGCAGGGCGGGTCTGGGTCCAGTACACATTGCCGTCCTCATCCTCGAATATGTCTGGATCGATGCCTTCGGCGCCCTCGATCCAGAACGGCCCACGCCAAGGTCCGTCGATTGAGTCCGACTCAAGAACGAAGTTGCCTTCCGCCGCCTGGGCCGCATCCAATTCGGCCTGGGAGCATCCTTCCGCGATGGCTTTGCGTCCATTGATGCGAGCGATGGTGCAGGCAATCACGTATTTGCCACGAATCCTACGCAGCGTCGGCGCATAGACGCCACCCGAGTCATCCACGAAAGGAATGAGCAAACGTCTTGCCAACTCCTCATCTATGGCATCCGACACGTGTTTCCAGTGGGCCATATCCCTGGAAACGTAAATAGCAAGCCTGGAACCAGTTCGAAGGTGGAGGTCACAAGCACGATTTGCCGAAGATCATCATCCAAATCCAACTCGGATCAGGATGCATTCCGTGAAGAATGGGATTGGCGATGGTAATCGTTGTGGTCATAAGTACGCCTCATTCGGGAACGTTTGGATACATCACATCATTGCGAATAATCGAAATTTTCGCTTGGTCTAACAACGCAAACAAGCCGCTCACCGGCGATCTAGCCGGCAAACGACTTGCGTGCGAAGGAAATTTGAGGAAGGAGGAAGGAAAGAAAAGCGAGTGGTGTGCCGGAACACCGACGCTTCGGCACACCACATCCGGCTCTGTCACAGTCGAGCCCCACTGTTTGATCCAGCGATGAATCAGGAGTCCTAACGGAAACTCCTTATTGCGTCCATGCCTCGGTCCTGCAATTTCCGAACGCTACGCGCGCCCAGTCATTGCTCGCCCTCGACTACCGTCTCGGACTTCGCCCGAGGCTACCTAAAACCCTAGTGGGTTTTCGGCTCACGCCTCGGCCAGGGCGTCGATCATATAGTTGTTGATCGTGGCCTTGACGGACTCGAGATGATCGGACTTGGTGGCTTCGATGAGCTTGGCCTGCGGAATGTCCAGAGCGTACTCTTCGAGGGAAGCCAGGGAGGCGGTGCCGTTCTCGACGGTCGCACCGATGCCGGAATCGAAGGAGCTGTAACGCTCGGCCTGCAGGTTCTCGATGACCTTGTCCTCATGCATCTTGGCGGCAACCAGGAGGCCTGCGGCGAAGGAATCCATGCCTGCGATGTGGGAACGGAACAGATCCTCGGCGGTGAAGGAGGTACGGCGCGGCTTGGCGTCGAAGTTCAGACCGCCGTGAGGGCCGATCTGGCCTTCGGCGAGGACTTCCCACATGACGGTGGAGGTCTCGTACAGGTCGGTCGGGAACTCATCCATGTCCCAGCCGATGAGCTTGTCACCCTGGTTGGCGTCGAGGGAGCCGAGCACGCCGGCCTCGCGGGCGGTGCGGATCTCGTGCTGGTAGGTGTGGCCTGCCAGGTTGGCGTGGTTGCCTTCGAGGTTCAGCTTGAAGACGTCCATCAGGTCGTAGGTGCGCAGGAAGTTGATGGCGGTTGCGGCATCGAAGTCGTACTGGAACATCGTCGGTTCCTTGGCCTTCGGCTCGATCAGGAACTGGGCGTCCAGGCCGATTTCCTTCGCGTAGTCATGGCACATGTGAAGAACTTGGCCATGTGCTCCTGCTCGCGCTTCATCTGGGTGTTCCACAGGTTCTCGTAGCCTTCACGGCCGCCCCAGAACACGTAGTTCTCGGCGCCAGGCGCTTGGCGATCTCCAGGGAGTGCTTCAGCTGGCCGCCGGCGTAGGCGTAGATGTCGGCGAACGGTGAGGTGGAGGCGCCGGAGACGAAGCGCGGGTTGGTGAACAGGGAGGAGGTGTTCCACAGCAGCTTGATGCCGGTGGACTTCATGTTCTCTTCGATCTTGTCGACGACCTTGTCCAGGTTCTTGTCGGTCTCGCGCAGGGTGTCGCCTTCCGGAGCGATGTCGCGATCATGGAAGCAGAAGTACTCGACGCCGAGCTTCTGGAAGAACTCGAAGGCGTAGTCGACCTTGGCCAGAGCCTCGTCCTCCGGATCGGAATACTTGCCGTACCACGGACGCTGGGCGGTGCCGGTGCCGAACGGATCGACGAGCTGCTGGTCGAAGGTGTGCCACCATGCGACGCCGAAACGCAGCCAGTCCTTCATCTTCTTGCCGGCAACGACCTTGTCGGCATCGTAGTAATGGAAGGCAAGACCCTCCTGCGGCCCCTTTTCGCGACCGACGTACGGAATCTTATCGATATCCCACAGACCCATGGAATGCTCCTTTGCTTGGTTTACTTACGTAAAGCTTTATTTCGCAGCGGGCTTTCCGCCCGTCTTGGTCTACATAATAAATTGAATTACCTAAGTTTGTCAATTCGTTAAACTATACGGCGTTTCCATTGGAATCAAGCCATTTATCAATGCAGTGATACAGTGTGTTTGTTTGTTCGCATCGCGGCGCAACACCTGCGCGGCGCACGGAAGCGCGGAATCGAAAGAAGGAACATATGAGCGAAAACGTCGACACCATCTGCGTGCAGGGAGGCTATCAGCCGGGCAATGGAGAATCCCGCACTCCCCCAATCATCCAGGCCACGACCTTCAAATACCAGTCGAGCGAACAGATGAGCCGACTGTTCGACCTGTCCGAATCCGGCTACTTCTACACCCGCCTGCAGAATCCGACCAACGACACCGTCGCCGCGAAGATCTGCGAGCTGGAAGGCGGCGCGGCCGCGATGCTCACCTCGTCCGGCCAGGCGGCGAACTTCTTCGCGCTGTTCAACATCTGCAACAACGGCGACCACATCGTCGCCTCCTCCGCCATCTACGGCGCACGTTCAACCTCATCAACGTGACCATGCGCAAGATGGGCGTCGAATGCACCTTCGTCAGCCCGGACTGCACCGAAGAGGAACTTGAGGCCGCGTTCCAGCCGAACACCAAGGCCATGTTCGGCGAGTCCATCTCCAATCCGGCGCTTATCGTGCTCGACTTCGAGAAGTTCGCGAACGCAGCGCATCGTCACGGCGTGCCACTGATCGTCGACAACACCTTCCCGACGCCGATCAACTGCCGTCCGTTCCAGTACGGCGTGGACATCGTCACGCACGCCACCACCAAGTACATGGACGGCCACGGATCCTGCGTGGGCGGCGCGATCGTCGATTCCGGCAATTTCGACTGGATGGCCCATGCGGAGAAATTCCCGGGCCTCACCACTCCGGACGACTCCTACCATGGCGTCACCTACGCGAAGGAATTCGGCAAGGCCGCATACATCACCAAGGCCACCGCGCAGCTCATGCGCGACTTCGGCTCCACTCCGGCGCCAATCAATTCGTGGATCATGGGCATGCATCTGGAATCCCTCGGCGTGCGCATGGAGCGCCACTGCGCGAACGCACTGGCCGTGGCCAAGTGGCTCGACGCCGATCCGCGCGTCAGCTGGGTGAGCTTCCCGGGCCTCGAAACGGACAAGTACCATGCGCTGGCGGAGAAGTACATGCCGAACGGCACCTGCGGTGTGATCTCCTTCGGCGTGCCGGGCGGCCGCGAGAAGGTCTCCGCGTTCCTCGACCATCTGAAGATGGTGTCCATCGCCACGCATGTGGCCGATGCGCGCAGCTGCACGCTGTATCCGGCCGGCACCACGCATCGCCAGCTCACCGAGGAGCAGCTTGAGGAAGCCGGCGTCGGCATCGACCTGGTGCGCCTGAGCTGCGGCATCGAAAACACGGCCGACATCATCGCCGACCTCGACCAAGCCCTCGCCGCCGTGCAGTGAGCCGCAGAAATCCGCCATCTCGCTTATGGATGGCGGATTTCTTCACCCGACCGATGCTATCTCGCTTATAGATGGCAGTCTTCTTGAATCGCTAAGACCCTAGGGGGTAATATTCATACCTCTTAAGGCCTTTTTGTGGATTTCATCCGCCATCTATAAGCGAAATAGCATCATGCCGCAGCCCGATTCCGCCATTCATAAGCGAGATATGGGCTTGCCCAAGCCTCACAGACGGTTGCCCTTCCTCCGACCATCGGCTATCTGAGCAATCGTCATTCGCCCACATAGCCGCACAGGCTCCCCCAAACGCAATGACATCCTCTGCGCCACACGTTCCGCCAATTCCCTTTGAGAATCCTCATCCCTGAGATTTTCCGCCGTCACCTGGATATACAGCCATCCTTCATCCTCCAACGCTTCCCGACGTTTACTGTCAGCCAACCATCGCGAGGCATGATGCCTGCCGTCGTATTCAATGATGATTTTCAAATCCGGATAAGCCATGTCCGCGAAAAATACATGAGAATAGCCTTTGAGCCGAATGGCATAGTTCACTTCCGGACAAGGCAAACCATAACGCAACAGAACAATTCGACTTCTCGTTTCCTGGGAAGAATCTGTATTCTCCCGCATCAGCCTGAGAGCCCTACGCATTTTCGACACTCCTCTCACCGCACGTAATCTGTCGGAGCCTGAATAGTTGGACAAATCGGACAAGCTATCGACATATATCCGAAACTCCTCCAGTGCGGCCTTTTTCATATGTCCATCACGCCGCATCATCGAATCACCCAAAACCACCAATTCTTCATCTTCAAGCCGATTGGCATGCATGGCCCATGTGGTCACGGAATCCGTGCATCGCAATCGACCATGATGAATCGGCATATGCGTCTGAGGTCCAGACCAAAGCACAAAACAAATCCCCTGCAGTATCGTTCGCACGCCGTTACTTTCAATCACCGCGTGCAGCGTATCAGCCAAAAGCCCTCCGCGCCGGTAGCGAGGCAGTTCGATGCCTTGTAAACTCAGTGCGGTATCAAGCGCGAACACCAGCCGCCTTCCGGTGCGCCTCTGCGCTTCGAGACATTGTTCGATGGTTCTTGTCCTCAGCCGTGTGAGGCTTTCCGAATATTGTGCTCCATTGTCCATAGCGCCAAAGTAGAGGAAATGTCGCCGCGCTGCCTACCGGCTTCTGGCAAACAGTGGATAAGTGGATAACTGCGCCCTTCTTTTTCTGATGCGGATAACCGTATCCCAGCGGAGGAATTCAAAGTGCGCATAGCCGATTGAGACGAGCGCGGCAATCGCAAGCATTGCAAGGATACTATGGCTGGCAATGAGGTCATTTTGTTGAATCGAGGATGTATGGGCGAACCGTATGTGATTGAGAATGTGTGTTTCGTGGGGTCCGATGAGTCTGTCGACATCACGATTGAGCAAGGGCGGATCGCGGATGTACGGTCTTCGGAAAAGTCGGTAGACAAGGCTTCAAAAACGTGGGTCATTCCCGGCTTGTGGGATTGTCACACGCACTTCACGCAGTGGTCGTACACGCTGGGGCGGCTTGATCTGATTGATGCCCGCAGCGCCGATGAGGCAATGAGCCTGCTACGCGAGCACTTGGAGGAACGCCGCGAATCCGGCACGCTCGACCCGGACCAGTACGTGGTCGGCATGCGGTTCAGACACTCCCTGTGGGCCGATGATGCCCAACCGACATTGGCTGCGATCGACGCGGTGTCGGGCGACCAGCCCGTGGCGCTGTCAAGCGCAGACATGCATTGCGGCTGGGTGAATTCAGCCGCGGCTCGTAAGCTCGGCGTGCATGTAGGAGAGTCGGGACTCGTCGGCGAGCTTGAATGGTTCGACGCTTACTGCAAGCTGGACAAAGGCCCCGGTGCGGCTGACGAGCTGATGCGATTGCTGCGCAACGCGGAACAGGACGCCGCCGGCAAAGGCGTGGTCGGCGTGCGCGACTATGAGATGGCCGAGAACATCGACACGTGGATTGACCGCTTCAAGCAGGGGCTTGACGGATTGCGCATCGAAGCCGGCGTTTACCCCGAACGACTTCAGCAAGCCATCGACGACGGCTGGCATACCGGCGACGAACTTCCCGGAAGCATGGCTTGGGCCATGTCGGTGCGATGAAGATGATTTCCGACGGCTCGCTCAACACCCGATCCGCCTACTGCTCCACACCGTATTCGGGCATTACGCCGGAAACCTACGGCACGCTGAGCTACACCCCCGAGCAAATCGAATCGTATATGCGGCTCGCCACCGAACATGGCTTCGACATCGCCTGCCATGCCATCGGCGACGAAGCGAACACCATCGTGCTCGACTGCGCGGAACGTACCCACGCGCACGGCTCCATCGAGCATGCCCAAATGCTCAAGGAACGCGACATTCCACGTCTTGCGCAATTGGGACTTGCCGCGAGCATCCAGCCGCAGCACGCCATGGACGACCGTGACGTCATCACACGATTCTGGGGCAATCCCGCCGGAATTCCCTACGCGTTCAACAGTCTGCATCGGGCTGGAATCAAACTGCTTATGGGATCGGACGCGCCGGTCGCGCCGTTGGATCCGTGGCTGGCCATTTCCGCAGCGGTGTTCGGCACGGAGAGTTCCGACCGGGAGCCTTTCCAGTCTGAGCAATGTCTGGATTTCGAAACCGCGCTCGCTTCGTCCACCGCCCTGGGGCGTACGACGTTGCAAGCTGGAGATGCGGCAGACCTAGTGCTGCTGGATTGCGATCCGAGTGCGCTTGAGTCCCCTGAGGCCATGCGCGCCATGCCCGACCATGTGCTCGCCACTATGCTTGCTGGGTGCTGGACATATCAGTCTCACGTATCTCGCTTATAGATGGCGGAATCGGAAAGCCGCCCGATGCTATTTCGCTTATAGATGGCGGCGCCTCTACGTCATTAAGGTCTTAGAGGGTATGATTTACACCCTCTAAGACCTCTTCGCAAAATTCATCCGCCACCTATAAGCGAGATAGCACTGGACAAGCAGACGAATCCGCCATCTATAAGCGAGATACACGGCCAACAACGCACGAATGGCGCTTCAGTCTTTTTGGCAAGCCATGGACAACCGCTCGAATGCTTCGTCGCTTTCCACGATGAGGCTGTCGATTTTGCGCTTGCCCAGCTCACTCAGCCATTCGTCTGGATCCGTGCAGGCGAGCGCGCCGGCCTCCAGGAGTAACGGCCTGTGGCCGCCAATCACCACTTCGTCTGCGCCGACGGCTTGGACCGGTCCGTTGAAATGCGCGAAAGACTCGTCAGGAACGTCCGATTCAGTTCCGGCAAGCACCGCCGCATATGTGGCATATAGTTCGCGCCGACGGACCGCATACTCAGAGTCCGATTCACCCGCACGCTTCTGCCGTCCACAATGTACGGCTTTCCCGTGGTGATGTAGTGGAAGAAATGGCGATTGATGGTGTCGCATTCCTCCCGCATCACGTCGCGAACCACTTCGACGCCCGCTTCCTCAAGGATGCGAAGGCCTTTGCCCGCCACAATCGGGTTCGGATCGACCGATCCGACCACCACGCGTGCGATGCCGTGCGCCAGAATCAAGTCAGTGCACGCCGGCTGCGATCCGACATGGCAGCAGGTTCAAGCGTGTCGATGACCGTGGCGCCAGTCAGATCGATGCCGTGCGCGTCGGCATAGTCGAACGCCATACGCTCCGCATGCGGGCCACGATACCGGTCATGGTATCCGGTGGCGAGAACCTCGCCACCGGATACCACCACCGCGCCTACCAGCGGATTCGGGTCCACCCATCCCGCACCCTTGCGGGCCAGTTCAAGAGCCTGCGCCATATATTCGCGGTATTGCAACATGTCTTCCATGACCCCAAGCATATTGCACCAGTCCAAGCCGCACACGTTGTACCTCACATCCCGAAGCCGACGCGAACGGTCAGGGAATGGACAGGTTCGCCCAGCCGTCCGTCTCGCAGCCATGCGACGCTACAATATTGGCAGACCGGCAACATCCAACGAGAGGAATCACATGCAGCGTGAGATCATGACGTCCATCCCATTTTTGAGCCAGCCGTCCGCCGCAGCCGAGAACACCGAAGAGGATCTGGCCGTGGCACAGGACCTGAAAGACACGTTGGACGCGCATCGCAATGGTTGCGTGGGCATGGCGGCCAATATGATCGGCGTTCCCAAGCGCATCATCGCTTTTGTGGATGAGGATTTCGGCGGCCGCATTTTCGTGATGTTCAATCCACACATCACCGCCGAAGACGGCGCGTTCGATACGGCGGAAGGTTGCCTCTCGCTCCAGGGCGAACGCCGCACCGTCCGATACCAGCGCATCGAAGTGGATTATATGGATCGGAAATTCCGCGAGCGCCACGCAGCGTTCACCGGTTTCACCGCGCAGATCATCCAACACGAGATCGACCACTGCGATGGCGTGATCATCTGATCGCCGACCTGCCGCCCACCAATCAATAGCCGCCCGCCGAAAACAGCCAACCCACCACCCTCGCACTCGAAAAGCGCGGAAAAACCAAGGAAAATCGCCGCCGCAGCACCTACGGGGGGGGCAACATCGGGACTTCCTTTTTCTCAGTACGTCAGCGTCATTCCCGTCCCGCGCGTTCCTTGATGAAACCAACGAACATATCGACGGCCTCCGGGGTGTCATGGCGGAAGAACAGGCTGGTCTTGGTATCCAGCGCGGTGACGGCCGCCATCTCCTCATCACTCAGCGTGAAGTCGAATACATCGATGTTCTGTTCCATTCGTTCCCGATGCGTGGACTTGGGCAACGCCACGATGTTCCGCTGCACCAGCCAGCGCAGAATCACCTAGCGACCGACTTGCCATGGGTTTCGCCGATTTTCGCCAAAGTCGGATTATCGAACATGCCGGATCGCCCTTCGTCGAATGGCGCCCATGCCTCCTACGAGTAACCGCCACTCTGTGTAGACGGGATATGGGATAATCGGCGATGGTACTTTGCGTATGGACACGGTCCGAAAACACTTGGCTTCGATGAGTTCGCAGCAGACTTGCGATTCATCCGCGACCAGTCGCGCCGGCAACGCGCCGCAGCACGGCGAACAAGTGCGATTTTCCGTCGACCGACATACGCAAAACGCTGGAATTCCAACGTTTCTTAAGGATGGAACACAACATTGGCTGAGTTTATTTACCAGATGATCAAGGCCCGCAAGGCTTACGGCGACCGCGTGATTCTTGACGACGTGACCCTGAGCTTCCTGCCGGGCGCGAAGATCGGCGTCGTCGGCCCGAACGGCATGGGTAAGTCCACGCTGCTGAAGATCATGGCCGGCCTCGACACCGTTTCCAACGGCGAAGCCTACCTGACCCCTGGTTTCACCGTCGGCATTCTGCAGCAGGAGCCGCCGCTGGACGACACCAAGACCGTCGGCGAGAACATCAAGATGGCATTCGGCCCGATCGCCGAAAAGGTGGCGCGTTTCAACCAGATTGGCGAGGAAATGGCCAATCCGGACGCCGATTTCGACGCGCTGATGGAAGAAATGGGCAAGCTGCAGAACGATATCGACGCGGCCAACGGTTGGGATCTCGACTCCCAGCTCGAGCAGGCCATGGACGCTCTGCAGTGCCCGGATCCGGATACGCCGGTGAGCGTGTGCTCCGGTGGCGAGCGCCGTCGTGTGGCACTGTGCAAGCTGCTGCTCGAGGCTCCGGATCTGCTGCTGCTCGACGAGCCCACCAACCATTTGGATGCCGAATCGATTCTGTGGCTGGAGCAGTTCCTGCACCAGTACAAGGGCGCCGTCATCGCCGTCACCCACGATCGTTACTTCATGGACAATGTGGCCGAATGGATCTGCGAAGTGGATCGCGGCCACCTGTATCCATACAAGGGCAACTACTCCACCTACCTGGAGACCAAGGCCAAGCGTATGGAGATCCAGGGCGCCAAGGACGCCAAGCTCGCCAAGCGCCTGAAGAGCGAGCTCGACTGGGTGCGTTCCTCGCCGAAGGCCCGTCAGGCCAAGAACAAGGCCCGTCTGGAACGTTACGACCAGATGGAGCAGGAGGCACGCAACAACAAGAAGCTCGACTTCTCCGAAATCCAGATTCCAGCCGGCCCGCGTCTGGGTTCCACCGTTCTGGAAGCCGAGCATATCCACAAGGCGTTCGGCGACCGCGTGCTCATCGACGACTTGAGCTTCACCCTGCCGCGTAACGGCATCGTCGGCGTGATCGGCCCGAACGGCGTAGGCAAGTCCACCCTGTTCAAGACCATCGTCGGCTTGGAGCCGTTGACTTCCGGTTCGCTCAAGATCGGCGACACCGTGAAGATCAGCTACGTCGACCAGAACCGTGCCGGCCTTGACCCGAACAAGAACCTGTGGGAGGCCGTGTCCGACGGACTCGACTTCATCGAGGTGGCCGGCGTGGAAGTGCCGACCGCGCCTACGTGGCGTCCTTCGGCTTCAAGGGTTCCGACCAGCAGAAGCTGGTGGGCGTGCTGTCCGGCGGCGAACGCAACCGTCTGAACCTGGCGCTGACCCTGAAGCAGGGCGGCAACCTGCTGCTGCTCGACGAACCGACCAACGACCTTGACGTCGAAACCCTGGAATCCCTCGAAAACGCGCTGCTCGCCTTCCCGGGCTGCGCCGTGGTGATCTCCCACGACCGTTGGTTCCTCGACCGTGTGGCCACGCACATCCTCGCATGGGAGGGCACCGACGAGAATCCGGCCAACTGGTACTGGTTCGAAGGCAACTTCCAGGCCTATCAGGAGAACCGCATCGCCCGTCTCGGCGAGGATGCGGCCCGCCCGCACCGCCTGCACCGCAAGCTGACCCGCTAAAGGCAGACAGATCCAATCGAGTCGCGTTAAGCGCAGATTTCAGCAAAGCGCCACCCTTCATTACGAGCGGTGGCGCTTTGCCATACGTCAACCGTTGCCGCTAACCAACCGTTCATTCTTCTCACGTACTCGTTACAAAACAATCCGACGAAATTTACTACATGTGGATAGACTCGATGCCAGCATAAAGAGCTATCCACACGCGGAAGGAATCGAGCCATCATGACGCAGACAGACATGACGCCACTGCAGCGACTGGCAAAGGTGCTCCAGCTGGGCACGCCCTCAAACTATCGCAACCATACGTATATCAACGGCGAAAGCCTGTACTTCCCCACTGGCCGAGTCTACGGCGGACAGGTCATCGCGCAGTCGCTGATGGCCGCGTCGAGAACCGTCGCTCCGTCCCGTCTGCCGAATTCCATCCACGGCTATTTCATTTCGGCCGGCGATATCCGTCAGGATCTGCTGTTCGACGTGGAAAATCTGCGTGACGGACGTTCCTTCTCCGCCCGTCGCGTGAATGTCACGCAGGCGCAGGGCTCGATTTTGACGGCAATCGCCAGCTTCCAGGAACATGACCAGGAAGCATCGAATTCGCCGACCCGATGCCTGAGAACATTCCCGATCCCGACAGCCTGACCAGTGCGAAGCAACTGATGGAGCCGTATGCGGAACAGTCGCCGTTCGCCAAGTATTATGCGGAGAAGTCGCCGTTCGATATTCGCCATGTGACGCGCACCATCATGCTTGGCGCCGACAAGAAGAGCGCCAGCGAGGATTCCGGCAAGCAGATGGTGTGGATGAAGGCCGACGGCAAGGTGGACGTGCCGCAGGTCATGCATCGTGCGATGCTGGCGATGGGCTGCGACCAGATCATGCTGGAGCCGATTCTGCGCCGTGCTGGCTTAAGCATCGCCACGCCGGGCATTTCGTATGCGTCCATCGACCATTCGATGTGGTGGTACCGCGACATCGACATCAACCAGTGGCATCTGTACGTGCAAGACACGCCGACCGCGGCGCACGGACGCGGCTTGGGCCAAGCGAAGGTCTACACACAGGATGGCGAGCTGGTGGCCTGCATGGCGCAGGAAGCGATGTTCCGCGTGCCGAAGAAGGACTGAGACGGAGCTAAAGAAGGTCTGACGTTCAGACTTTCGATTTCGTGGCAGGATTCGTAGCCGATTTTGTAGACGCCTTCGTGGCGGCGGCCGCATAGCGATTGCGCTGTGCGGCCTTTTTCACGGCCGGACTTTCCGGCCCGTCGATAGGCGGGATGCGGCACAGCCACTCCCCCACGATGCCGACGATCATGTCGGCGACGCATACCACGCAGGCCACCACGCATTCGATGATGGCTTGGCTATAGAATTCCGCCTCACCATGCGGCAGACTCATGATGATCTGCCCACCGTACCAGCCGGCCAACGCCGCGCCCGCAAGTCCGAGCGCTTTGCAGGCCACCAGCGTGCCGAACGCCTTCTGCGGGTCCAATGGCTTGAGCTGCGCGCGTTTGACGGGATCTTTGGTCGTGTATTTATGAATCTGCAGAGCCATGTACAGCACCACACCGCCCAACACGGCCAGCACCACCGGCACGATCCAGGGTGCGCCAACCAACGGCAGGCCTGAAATCTCGCCGTATTTCGCCAATCCCATGCCGGCCAGCACGCCAAGCGCGGCCGCAAGGACGAATGACCACCAAGGGGTTCTGCGTGCTCTCATAGCGTGTCTCCGATAATCCAATTGTCGGTCAGCATGCCCACTTGTGCGGCGTCCGGAGCCATCGCCAGCAGGAACGCGACCGGATCCCTGCCGAGTTTCGCGTCCGGATCCATGTCGAACCATGGGGCGAGCACGGCCGCATGCTCACGTGCGGACGGCCACGGCACCATGCAATCAGGTTCGTTGCGGACCACGCCTTCCATGTCCACAAGGTCGAGGTCGAGGTCATCCGAAATGGAGGATGACACCGATTCCAACGCACCGATAAGCTCACGCGCGTCCATGCGCGTGGAAATCTGCATGACGGCGGCCATTTTGTCCGGATAGTCGTCGACCTGGCTGACATGGTACAGCGGCGAAATACCTTCCACCTGGTTGCCGGGAAGCGCGTCGATGGCCACGATCGCCTGACGGAACTGGTGTTCCGCATCAGTTGAAACGCTATCCAGGGAAATGACCGCTCGACGGGATGCCGGTCCCGGTTTCGCCGCGGCCGCAGCGGCTGCTTTGGAGGCCGCCGTACCTTCCGGAAGTTCAATGGAATCAATGGATTCAACAGAATCGGCATCGTCAATCGCATCAACGTCATCTGCAGACGTCCCAATGTCGGAATCGCGAACTATGGGATCCTGAGCTCCGGCAACCATCCAATCGTCCGCGATCTCATCGATATGGTCGCGGTCGGACGTTTCGTGCAACAGTTGCGCCACGGAACCGGCGTGCGCTCCCCCGAGTTCTGCGTCCGGTTCAAGCGCAAGCCACGGCCCCAATACGAAAGCCCGCTGCCATGCGCGCGGATGCGGCAACGTCAGGTCGGGGTCGGCGCTTTCCTGCCCGTCAAAGTCGATGATGTCCAAATCGAGCGTGCGCGACGTCCAATGGTCGGTGCGCACGCGACCATGCGAGGCTTCGATGCGCTGCAAACCGGCCAGCAGTTCGGCGGCCGAAAGCCTGGTATCCACGGACACGACCGCATTGCGGAATTCCGCAGTACCTTCCGGCATGCCCCATGCGTCGGTCCGATAGAGCGGCGACACCCCCGTCACCTGCGTGGAGGGAAGCCCATCAATGCACCGAACGGCGTCACGCAAGGTGGCGGTCACATCGCCCTGATTGCCTCCCATGGCGATGATGGCATGATGCACCTGCCCATGTTCCGACGACCGCTCACGCGATGGACTGTCAACTGTTTCACGGGAACGTTCCACGGTCACGCTGACATCGTCGAACGGCACGGTGATCGGCGCATTCGGCTTATGCACGGTGACCTGCGTGCGGCACACGGCCGGAAAGCCGAGAATCATGCCGACGATACGATTGGCCAGCTTTTCAATCAAATCGACGTGTTCGCCTTCGATGATGGCCACGATGCCTTTGGCGATCGCACCATAGTCGACGGTGTCGTTCAGATCGTCGGAACGGCCGGCGGCAGCGAGGTCGAGGAACAGCGTGGCGTCCACCACGAAGGTCTGGGCCCGCTCATGCTCGAAGTCGAGCACGCCATGTTTGCCCGTCGCGCGGATTCCCGTCAGTCGAATCTGATCCATACCAGCCTTCCTTTGCCGTTCCTACGTTCCGTATTCCTATTATTTCCGCGATTGCGATGTTGTGACTATCTGCGATTCGCACGGTCACGCGTTCGCATACTCGCGCCATGCGTTGCCGACGGCGACCGCGTCGCGGCTTTTCGCCACGTCATGCACGCGCACGGCCCACACGCCATGTTCCGCGCACAGGGCGCTGATGGCCGCGGTGGCGTTGTCTTTTGAGGCCATGTCCGGCTCGGTCACACCGGCGCCGGCAAGCAGCGAGCCGACGAAACGTTTGCGGGACGCGCCGATCAGCACCGGATAGCCAGCCGCGTTGAACCGGTCAAGCGCCGCCAGAATCGGCAGGTTATGCTCCACGCCCGGCTTGGAGAAGCCCAGGCCCGGGTCGATGATGACCTGTTCGGCCCGCACCCCGGCTTCAAGCACCGCATCCACCTGACGCATCAGCTCGTCATACACGTCATTCACCACGCCATGCTCGTAGCGGGAGGTGTCGGCGTCCGGCACATTGCCCGCGGCGCCGGCAAGCCAGCCACGCCAATGCTGCACGATGTACAGGCAGTCGGAATGGTCGGCCACCACATGCGGCAGTTCGCGGTCCAACTGGCCGCCGGACACGTCGTTGATGATCTGCGCGCCATGTTCGAGCGCGGCCAACGCCACCGAAGCGCGCGTGGTGTCGATGGACAGCACCGCCCTTCGGGAATCAGCGCGTCCACAGCGCCCAGCACACGGGCCTTCTCGTCGGCTTCGCTGACGCGTTTGGCTCCCGGACGGGTGGATTCCGCTCCGATGTCGATGATGTCGGCACCGGCTTTCATCATCGCCTCGCCATGGGCTTTGGCCGCCTCCGAAGCAAGCCAGAGGCCGCCGTCGGAGAAGGAATCCTCCGTGATGTTGAGCACGCCCATCACCAACGTGCTCTGCTATCATGAATCGCCTTCATATCAATCGCCATCGGTTTTCTTCCTTCATTCATTCCGTTCTTCCGTTCGGTTCTGTCCGATTCCGCCCGGTAAAGCGCACTTACGAATGGTTCGACAGAATCAGGCTCATCGCCTCGGTCCGCGTGGCCGCGTCGCGCATGCATCCTCGCACCGCCGAGGTGACGGTACGGGACTGCGCCTTCTTGACGCCACGCATGGCCATGCACATGTGGTCGCATTCGGTGACCACGATCACGCCACGCGCGTCGATGCCTTCCATCAACGCGTCGGCCACCTGCTGGGTGAGCCGCTCCTGCACCTGCGGACGGCGTGCGTACAGTTCCACCAACCGTGCCAGTTTGCTTAAGCCCGCCACTTGGCCGTTCTGCGGGATGTAGCCGACGTGGGCCACGCCATGGAACGGCAGCAGATGATGCTCGCAGACGGAGAACAGTTCGATGTCGCTACGAGGACCATTTCGTCGGTGTCCACCTTGAAACGGGTTTTCAGCACTTCCTCTGGCCCGTGTCCGAGGCCGGCGAACAGCTCCTTGCACGCGCGCCCGATACGGTCCGGCGTGTCCAGCAGACCCTCACGTTCGGGATCCTCGCCGATGGACTTCAAGAACAGGCGCACGGCCTGGCGCACGCCTTCCTCGTCATAGCCGACAGGCCCGGCCGCATGAGCGGCACGGGCCTTGTCGTCGAAGAGGGTATCGAAATCGGTATCGCTCATCAGTTGGTCAATCCTGCGCTTTTCTTCAGCTTGTCGGGAATCGGGACCGGCGGAATGTCGGAATCGGGACGCTTCTCGTCGCTCAACCAGACCTCGCGCTTCGGCGCCTTCTTGATGTTGGCGAAGATGGCGGCAAGCTCCTTCTCGTTGAGCGTTTCCTTGACGAGCAGCTGACGTACCAGCTCGTCGAGGATGTCGCGGTTCTCGTTGATGACGTTCCATGCTTCGGTATGCGCGGTCTCCACAAGCTTGAGCACTTCCTCGTCGATGATTTCGGCGGTGTGCGCGGAGTACTTGTGGGTGAGCGCGCCGAGATCGCTTTGCTCGTCGTCGGACCACTTGATGGCGCCCAGCTTCTCGGAGAAGCCGTAGTCGAGCACCATCTGACGCGCGATGTTCGTGGCCTTTTCGATATCGTTGGAAGCACCGGTGGTCGGGTCGTGGAACACGACCTCTTCGGCGGTACGGCCGCCCATGGCGTACGCCATCTGGTCGAGCAGCTGGTTGCGGGACATGGAGTAACGGTCCTCGGTTGGCATGACCGCGGTGTAGCCAGTGCACGGCCGCGCGGCAGAATCGTCACCTTGGTCACCGGATCGGTGTCGTTCATGGCGGCCGCGACCAGCGCATGGCCACCCTCGTGATATGCGGTGTTGCGCAGCTCGTCGAGAGCCATGCCCTTGGAACGACGCTTCGGACCGGCCTGAACACGGTCGATGGCCTCGTCGATGGCGCGGTTGTCGATGAGCTGGGCGCCGGCACGGGCGCACAGCAACGCGGCTTCGTTCAACACGTTGGCAAGGTCGGCGCCGGTGAAGCCCGGCGTGCGCACGGCGATCATATGCAGGTCAACGTCCGGCACGAACGGCTTGCCCTTGGCGTGTACCTTCAGAATCGCCTCGCGGCCTTCCAAATCAGGTGCTTCGACGGCCACCTGGCGGTCGAAACGACCCGGGCGCAGCAATGCCGGATCGAGCACATCCGGACGGTTGGTCGCAGCGATGATGATGAGGTTCGTATCGTTGTCGAAGCCGTCCATCTCGACGAGCAGCTGGTTCAGCGTCTGCTCGCGTTCGTCGTGGCCACCGCTCATGCCGGAACCGCCACGCTTGCGGCCGACGGCGTCGATCTCATCGATGAAGATGATGGCCGGAGCGTTCTTCTTGGCCTCGTCGAACAGGTCGCGCACACGGGAGGCGCCAAGGCCCACGAACATCTCCACGAAGTCGGAGCCGGCCATGGAGTAGAACGGCACGCCGGCCTCGCCTGCGATGCGCGCGCCAGCAGCGTCTTACCGGTGCCTGGAGGGCCGTACAGCAGCACGCCGCGCGGAATGCGGGCGCCCAAAGCCTTGTAACGGGACGGGTCCTTGAGGAAGTCCTTGATTTCCTCGACCTCCTGCACGGCAGCGTCTTCGCCGGCCACGTCGGAGAACTTGGTGGTCGGGGTCTGGCCGTCGAGCAGTTTGCCGCTGTTCTTCTTGCCGCCCATGCCGAACATGCCGCCGGCGGCACCGCCCATGCGGCTCATCAGGAACCAGAACAGGCCGAAGATGATCAGGAACGGCAACAGTGAGGTGAGCAGGTAGGTCCAGATGCTGGTCTGCTGCATGGACGCGGTCCAGCCCTTGGCCGGATCGGCCTTCTGCACGGCCTTGACCACGGCCGCGGACTGCGCGTACGTGTAGTAGAACTGCACGTTCTTGCCGTAGTTCTTCGTACGTCCGGTGTCCGGGTCGGTGGCGGAGTAATCGCTCGACAGCTTGAGCTTGACCTGCTGGGTGTTGTCCACGATCGTCGCGTACTCTACGGTGTTGCCGTTGAGGATTTGCATGCCATCCTTGGTGTCGATGGTTTGCGAGCCCGCACCGGCGAAAAGCTGGAACATGGTCACGGCAAGCAATGCCACGACCACAACCCACAGCCACGGCGACTGCCAGAACGGACGGGGGCCGTTGGACTTGTTGCCGTTCGCCCCGTTGCCACCGTTCTTGCCGTCATTGTTGCGGCTAAACGGATTGGTGAACGGGTTATTGCCCCCGTTGGGTTTGTTGCCGCCGCCATTGCTTGGCGGCTGGTTCGGACCGGGGAAACTCATGCCTGACCTCCTTCATAGACTGACGGTTTCAGCACCGCGATCGAATCGAGGTTGCGGTAGTACTCGTCGTAATCCAAGCCGAAACCGACCACGAATTCATCGGGAATCTCACGTCCCTTGTATTTCACATCAACATTGACCTTGCGACGTGCCGGCTTCTCCAGAAGCGCAAAAATTTCCACGGAAGCCGCTCCACGGCGCTTGAGCTCGTCGACCAGCCAAGCCAGGGTGATGCCCGAATCGATGATGTCCTCGACGATCAGCACATGGCGTCCTCGCACATCCGTGGACAGATCCTGACGAACCGTGATCTTGCCGCTCGACTCCGTGCCGGAACCGTAGCTCGACAGGCTCATGAAATCCATTTGGACCGGAATGCTCATGGCCTGGGAAAACGCCGCAAGCGTGTTCACGGCCCCCTTGAGCACGCAGACCAGCAGCGGGTTCTTGCCACGATAGTCTTCACTGGCTTGTGCCGCGGCACGGTTGATGATGTCGGAGATCTCTTCTTTGCTGATCAGCTCGTGATCAATGTCTTCTTGTACGTCAGCGATTCGCATGCCCACCATCTTGGCACATGCGAATGACGTGTTTCTGGCTATATGCTGAATATCCGCTGGGAAGATTCACACGTGGCCGTTCACAGCTTCGGCAGACCGGCCACGAATGTGTCGATGGCCGCCTTCGCCGCCGCGAAATCGGTGGGATTGTTGACGATCACCGCGAAGGTCAACGCTCCGCCGTTCAACCGCGACACATTGCCGGTCATGGAGGTCACGTCGCCCAGACTGCCGGTTTTCACACGGATCAGCCCCGCTTCGTCAGCATCGTTCAGACGGCTCTCAGCGGTGCCGACGAAGCCCATGACGGACATTCCTTCGGCTGCGGCCGCCCCCGATCCCGCAGCCAGATTGCGCAGTTGCACTTCGAGCAGGGTGCGCGCCGTCAGTTTCGAATCCTCCGTAAGTCCCGAACAATTGCGCATGTCGAGCCCGGTCGTAGTGATGCCTTTGCGCTCCAGCACGCTTTTCACAGCCTGCACCGCGCCAGCCGGCGAATTGTCCGCGCCGACCTGCAACGCCAGCAGCCTGCCGAATTCCTCGGCGAGCGAATTGTCGGAATGCCGCATGGTGAACGCCATAATCTCGTTCAACGACGCCGAACGCACGGAGGCAAGCGGATGGGATGCCCCCGCAACCGTGCCTTGCGATACAAATCCCTGAACCGTGATGCCCTGTTCGGCCAGCCGCTGCTGGAACACCAGCGCCGCGTCACGCGCCGGCTGCATGCTCAATGCCGGATACGCCGAGAACACATCAGGATTGGCCGGACCTGTCCCGTTCCAATTCCTGCCGCCGTCCACGGCCATGGAAGCTGTCGGGGCGTAGTACAGGTGGTCCGTGTCGAGTTCGGCGATGCCTTGCGGCCAGCGGTCGTTGCCGAACAGTGTGTCGTCATAAGCCAATGTCACGGAGGTGATGCCACGCTGCCGCAACGCCTGTGCGGTCCGCCCGGCAAGCGTGCCCAATCCGGCACGTCCGTTGATGTGGTTCGCGTCGGACGCTCCGGCTCCCAACAGCATGTCGCCGTTGCCTTTGAGCACCAGACGCGCGGTGCCGTCCTGGGACTGTTCCAGATAGGTCTGCGTGTCCAGGGTCTTGCCCATGTCGAGTTCGACGGCGGCCGCATACGCCGTCAACGTTTTCATGGTGGATGCTGGCGTGCGGGGCACGTCGATGTTGTTTTCCGCGGCCACGTTGCCCGACGCGTCGGCGATGGCGATGGAGAATTCGCCGCCGAAGCCGGCGGCTGAGGCTCGGAACGCGTCGGTCAGCGCGCGCGCAGCGGCCGGATCGATGGTCTTGGAAGCGTCGATGTCGGCGATCACGTCGGCCGCCTCGATCGAACGGCCGGCAGCGGCGACCGTCGAATGTTCGACATGGCGCAATGTGAGGACGCCCGGTGCGACATCGCACATGTCGGCCACTGCATAGCCGACGCACAGTGCGACGGTGGCCACGACGGAAACCGCCACCGTGATCGCTCGGCGTCGTCGCGTATAGCGGTAATCGCCAGCGTCATCCATAGCCAAACCACACCCTCTCTTCGTCATCTTTTCACCATCCGCACCATATGGATCGCCACGAAACATCTCATGACCGTTCACACCGCCGCGGGCAAGCCTCAGCCTTATGCTCGATCGGCTTCCATTCGGACTTGGCGAACACCGCCTGGAACGAAATCGGCACATAGCTCAGCATGTAGATCGGGAAGGCCAGCACGTAGGCGAGCAGCTCCTTGTTGGTGGCGCCCACGTGATCGCGTTCCGCCACGATGGTCAATGCGGCGAGTCCCATCATGCCGATCACCGATATCACAATGCCGGATGTCCAGCCGGTCAGCGAATTCAGCTGGCTTTGCCATGTCACGAAACCGCAGGCGGCGAACAGCATGCCCAACAGCACGCGTGCGATGCCGAGCACGGTGAACGGGCACAGCAGCAGCGTGAAATCGACGGCGGAGAAATCACGTTCCCTGACCGCGCGCTTGATCAACGCCGGTCCGTAATAGCGGAACACCTGCAGGAAGCCCTTGCTCCAACGCAGGCGTTGACGCCAGCTTTGCGCGAAGGTGACCGGCTGCTCGTCGTACAGGATGGCGGTGCCGCAGTAGCCGATGCGGTCGCCGTGCAGCACGCTGTCCATGGTGAATTCCAGATCCTCGGTGAGTAGGTGGAATTTCCAGCCGTTGTTGCGACGCATGATCTCCTGGGAGAACATGAAGCCGGTGCCGCCCACGTGGCAGCTGTTGCCGAGCCACATGCGGGAGGCGGAAACGAAGCGCGATTCGCGGATGAACCACAACGCGGAACCGGACGACACCCAATTGTCGGACAGGTTCACGGAATTGCGGTAGCTGGTGAGGATTTTGAAACCGGCTTGGAAGCCCTTGTTCATTTCCTCGATGTAGTGCTTGTCGAGTTTGTTGTCGGCATCGAACACGAAAAAGGCGTCATACGGGTCGGATGCGCCCGACTCGTTCATCTGGTCGAGCAGATAGGTCAGCGCGTAGCCTTTGCCGACCTGCTCCTTGTTGAATCGTTCGATGACGTGGCATCCCATGTTTCGGGCCACTTCGGCGGTGTTGTCGGTGCAGTTGTCGGCCACCAGCCAGATGTCGATGAGCTCGCTCGGATAGGTTTGCGAATGCAGGCAGTCGATGAGGTTGCCGATGACGTTCGCTTCGTTTCGCGCGGAAATCAGCACCGCGTACCGTTTGTTCATCGGCGCTTCGGGGAACTTGATCGGCTTGGCGAACAGCGAGATGACGATGCAGACCGCTTGGTAGAGCATGCCGCGCCGCCCAAAACCACCAGCACGACATCAAGTACGCTCAGCAATACCATTAACGCCACCTACTTCTCGGATTGTCATCCGTTCCCTGCGATTGCGACCCGTCCGCTACCTGCGGTCCGGCTTCCGTCTGCGCTCCGTCCGCTTCCGCGGTTCCCCGCAGCGGCTTGCGATCGACCCCGTCCAACACGTGCTTCGGAATGGCGACGGTCTGCGATTCGTCGGCATCCCCGGTCTCGTCGGACCGAGTGATATTGTACGCCTGCTCCTGCAGGAAGCGCACGTCGTCGGGAATCGGCACATGCGCGCTCGACCCCTGCACGGCGCGCGGCACGGCGTGCAGGTGCTCGCTGATGACTTCGGCGCCTTCCACCAGCTTCGACTTCTTGTCCGGAACCGGATCGTCCATCAGCGGCGAATCGACCAGATCGTACCGCTTGGTGTAGGTGCGGGCGATCGTCTGGATCGAGGCGACGATAGGCAGCGCCAGGAACGCGCCGATCGCGCCGAACAGCGAGCCGAAGGCCAGGACGGCAAGGAAGGCGACCGCATCGTTGACGTCCATGGTGCGGCGGGAGATCTTCGGCGCGAAGATCAGGTTTTCGATCTGCTGGTAGACGCAGATGAACGCCACCACGGCGATCGCCTGCCACAAACCACAGCTGCCCCAGGCGAACAGCACCGGCAACGCGCCGCCGATGTACGTGCCGAGCATCGGGATGAACTGCGATACGACGCCGCAGAACAACGCCAACGGCATCCAATACGGCACGTGCAACGCCATCAGGCAGATCGAGGTGAAGAACGCGTTGAGCACGGCGAGGATGGCACGTGAGAACAGGAACGATGAGATCTGCGTCTGGCTGACGGTCCAGACGAACAGGAACCGGCGCTGCGCGGAGGGAGCCATCCACTGGCAGGCCGCGCGGCGCAGCTTCGGGCCGGCCGCCGAAATGTAGAACGTGGTCATGATCACCGTCATGAGGTTCAGCAGGAAGCTGAAGAATCCGGACACCGTGCTGATGGCGGTGCCCGCGAAATCCGTGACCCACGAGGTCTGGATGTTCTTCAGAATCTCACCGCCGAGACTGTTGATCTCAGGAAGCTTGAAATCCGTGTATTGCGCCACGAAATCGCAGATCTGCTGGTAGAGGGCCGGCAGACCGTTGCACAAAGCGATGACCTGCTGCACGAACAGATTGCCGAACAGACCGAACATCACGCAAAGCAGGACACCCAACATCAGCAACGCGAAAATCGAAGCGAACGAACGCTTCCAGCCATGCTTGACCAGCGGAATCACCACCGGCTCCACGGCGAGCGCCAGGAACAGCGAGATAACGACGTCGATGATGAGGTATTCGATTTTGCCCCAACTGCGCCAGCAGAAGGAGAGCAGCACGATGGCGATGGCGATGTACAGCAGCGCGCGACCCAGCCATTCCGGAGGTCTGCGTGGATCGCCTTTCGCAGGGAACAGCGTGCCGAGATCCCAACGCATTTCGTCGGTATTGCCGCACTGTCCGGACGTTCCCGTCCTCTTGTCCGTATCCATATGCTGTTCGCGTTCGCTCATGGCTCCTTATTGTAGACAGGCACCGTGTACGGGCTGGAACCTATTCTTGAAACCATGCTGAACGTTTCAATTGTCATCCCCGCCTGGAATGAACAGGAGCGTATCAACGATTGCCTGCTCAACGCCACCCGGCAGACCGTGATGCCTCATGAGGTGATTGTCGTCGATAACCGTTCCACTGATTCGACCGTTGCCGTGGTGGAGCAGTTCATGAAGGACCATCCGGAAGCGCCGGTGAAGCTGCTGCATCAGGATGATGAGCAGGGTCTGATTCCAACGCGTGATTATGGTTTAAATCATGCCACCGGCGATATTCTTGGCCGTTTCGATGCCGACTGCATGATCCGCCCGGACTGGGTGGAGGTGGTGTCCGGCATTTTCACCGAGGATCCGGATGCGATGGGCGCCACCGGTCCGGTGATGTATTACGATTTGCCGAGCCGTCATTTCGGGCTTCGCGGGGACAATTCCACCCGCAAACGTATTTATAGGGCCGATGATGGGCAACCTCTGCTGTTCGGTTCCAACATGGCCCTGCGCGCCACCGCCTGGCGCGAAATCGCCGACGAGGTCTGCCAAGACAAGGCGGATGTGATGCATGAGGACATCGACATCTCGCTGCATCTGTTGGGCAAGGATCTCAAGACCGTGTATTGTCCGCGGATGATCGCGGGCATCAGCGCACGTCGTATGGACACGTCTCCGGCATCGTTCCTCAACTATATGCGCCGTTTCAAGAACACGTTCAACGCGCATCCGCAGCATTACCGCAAGCACAAGCCGGAAATCCTCATCACCGCGTTATATCCTGTGATGCATCTGCTGTATCCGGTGTGGCAGAAGGTGTTGAACACCGCTGATATCAATCCGGCCGAGGCCGCGTGGATCAACGAGCAGATGGAATTGGCCGAACAGGAAGGCCATGAGCTGTATGACGACACTCCCACTGATGAGGAGTGGAGCGAGAAGCACGAGGAATAGCGATTAGGTATAGCGATTATTCGCGGCGTATTTTCCGCGGATAGCGAACGGACGCACCGACCATGCGATCGATGCCGTCCGTTTTGTTTTACGATTGCGGTTTTGCGATTGCGCCTACCGCAGTCGGACCTACATCAGGCTCTTGTAGATGGCGAGGATGTCTTCCTGGGTGGCCTGGCGCGGGTTGCCCGGCGTACACACGTCGTGGAAGGCGTCATGGGCCAGCGGCTCCAGGTCGGCTTCGGTGGCGCCAACTTCGGAGATCTTGGTCGGGTTCTTCAGATCCACGGTGAGCTTGCGCACCGCCTGGACGGCCTCTTCACGCACGGTTTCGATGTCGCCGGTGTAGGCATCGGCGATACCGAAGGCGTCGGCGATGTCACGGTACTTCTCGCCGGTGTAGTCCTTGTTGTATTCCATGACCGGGGCCAGCAGGATGCCGTTGGCCACACCGTGCGCCACGCCGAGGCGGCCGCCTAGCGGGTGGGCCATGCCGTGCACCAGACCGAGGCCGACGTTGGAGTAGGCCATGCCTGTGATGTAGGAGCGTAGGCCATCTGTTCGCCGGCCGGAATGTCTCCATCGGCGCTCTTGGCGAGGTTCTTGGCGATCATGCGGATGGTCTGCATGGACAGGCAGTCGGACAGGCTCCACGCGCCCGGTGTGATATAGCCTTCGATGGCGTGGGTCAGGGCGTCGAGTCCGGTGGCCACCTTGAGGCCGCGCGGCATGGAGTCGGTCAGGTCCGGATCCACGAAGGCGACGATTGGGATGTCATGCGGGTCGACGGCCACGAACTTGCGCTTGTTGGCCGTGTCGGTGATCACATAGTTGATGGTCGTTTCGGACGCGGTGCCGGCGGTGGTCGGCACACCGAAAATCGGCACGGACGGGTTCTTGGTGTCGGCCACGCCTTCAAGGGACAGCACGTCGGCGAATTCCGGATTGGCAGTCACGATGCCGATGCCTTGCAGGTGTCCTGCGGGGAACCACCGCCCAGGCCGATCAGGAAGTCGGCTCCGGAGGCTGCGAACTTGGCGACGCCATCCTGGATGCACTCGACCGGCGGATTCGGCTTGACGTTGTCGAACACCTCATACGGCATGCCCGCCTCGTCAAGAACGTCGGTGACCTTCTTGACGGTGCCGGTCTCCAGCAGCACCGGATCGGTGACGATGAACGCCTTGGTGAAGCCATGGGACCTGGCGACGCCCGGAATCTCCTTGATGGCTCCGCGGCCGAAATACGCGGTCTGGTTGAAAATCATGCGATAGACCATAGTGCTCTCCTTTAAGCGACTGTGTGTTCAAGCGAAGACCACGGCATCCATTGCCGCGGCCAACGGTTTCATCATAAGCCCTTTTCTATGCGAGGAAGCACCCACGACACACAATTTTTTCGTCAATATCCCACAACACCGGCAAAACCGGACAGCATACCGTCCGATGCCCGAAATCCTATTCTTCGGACGACGTGTCTTCTTTGGCGAACACCCACATGACCTCGTCCACGGAATGGGTGTCGGGGAAAATCGTAATCAGGAACCGTTCGCCGTCGTTTCTGACGTAGGCGTACCGTATAGCGCCTTCCCTGCATATCCGGTCGCGGACGTAATCGTAGTCGAACAGCATGCGGAAGCCGTCCCGGTAGGCCGGCGCCACCAATTTGTCGCAATAGTCGAGCAGCATCTCGCGGAAGGAACCGCCATGTTTGTCAAGCATTTTTTGCACATAGCCGGGAACCACGACCGGCCGTTGCGTATCGGCACGCAGATTGACCACATAAGCGATCGAATACCGTGTATTCAAATGCTGCAGCAACGATTCCATGTCTTTGTTGCGTACCAGGATGTCCTCAAGCTGCTTGTTCAACGTGCGCAACTGCCTTTTGCCGCTGCCGCTGGCGTAGTAGCGCTTCTTGTCCTTGCGCATCTCGTTTTCCGCCTGGTTGACCAGATCCGGAATATCCTCGCCGTCATCGGATTCGGCCATGCCCACGGACAGCTCGCAACCGTGATCAAGCAGCTCCTGACGCATATATCCCATCTGTCGGGCGCTCTGCGCCATCGAATGGGCGAAACTGATGATCACGAACTCGTCGCCGCCGATGCGGTAGATATTATCGTCGCCGAAATAGGCGCGCGCCGCGTCCGCAAGCTCGCACAGCACCACGTCGCCTCTGGCATGACCCAAATGATTATTGATCTCATGCAGGCCAATCAGATCCATGTACATCACCGTCAACGGCTTGTCATGGGTGGCTTGGATGAATTCCACATCATCGTCGAAAGCGTTGCGGTTGAGCAGCCCCGTCAATGAATCCCGTCGGTACTCCTCGCCGTTCAACCGGACAAAGGACTCTATCGGCAGGTTCCGGCCAACCATCACCACGGCCCATGGATCGCTTTCGGAGCATTCACGTGAGGGAATCACCGCGAAGGAGATCATGCCGGTTCTGGCCAGCACCTCACTGCGGTACACTCCGAACGCGGATTTCTGCGAGAACAGCAGCGAACGGAGCGAAGCCAGATCCATATCAGCACGGAACCTGTCGGCATCGTCCGGATGCACCACGCGTTCGGCGATCAGCGTCTGCACGTAGGTTTCGAAATCATCGGTTTCCGGCGTCGGCAGTATGCCATCGCGTTTGACCGCGCGGTACTCGCCCGTCTTCACATTCAGTCGGGAGAGTTCCGCCATGCCATTGGCCAGAATCTCGAAGGTGCTGGCGGCGAGCGTGGACGTCTCAAGCATGGTACGGCCGTTGACGGGCACATAGCTGCCATGCATGAAATCGTTTGACATATCCCAGAAATGCCGGTCGTCGGGACGTTCGGCCAACAGCTTCTCCATCCGTCCCACCGGAAGCGGTTCGTGGAAGTAATACCCTTGGATGTACCGGCATCCCACGGACAGCAGCTGGTCGACCTGCTGTTTGGTCTGTGCGCCTTCGGCGATGACCAGCAGTCGCAGCTTTCTGGCCATGTTGACCACCGATTCGACGATTTTCAGCCTTTGCTGGCATTGTCCTCATCGAGGTCGATGAATTTCATGTCAAGTTTGATCACATCGACGTTGATGTCCTTGAGCATGTTCAGCGACGAATACGCCGATCCGAAATCATCCATCAGCACCGCGATGTTGTCCGCATGCAGCTTGCGGATGGTGCTTTCCACTTTGGACAGGTTCCTGGCCACGGCGCTTTCGGTGATTTCCGCTTGGAGCAGCCGAGCGTCGACATCGTATTCGTTCAGCAGTCCGGTGAGCGTGTCCGCCACATCCATCTGGTCGATGTCCACCATGGAGACGTTCACGGAAATCGGCACCAGATTGCGGCTCTCACGTTCAACGTGCCAGCATCCGGACCACGGAACGCCATACGAACACGTCCAGTCGGGAGATTTGTCCGGCCTGTTCCAGCATGGGAACGAACCTGCCCGGAGATACCACACCATATTTGGGGTGGTTCCAACGCACCAGCGCCTCGGCACCGACGATGGCACCCGTAGCCGCATTGCATTTGGGCTGCAGGTAGAAGCAGAACTCGTTGTTGTCGAACGCACGGTCGATCTTGTCGAACGTCAGCTCCGGCACAAGCTCGTCGGTGGACGGCGTCCTGCCCATTTCCGGTGTGTCAGCCAAACAGATTCCTTCCTGTCACCACGTCCTATCCGTGATATTCACCGTTGTACTGTATCAGGGTGACGTCCTCAACACCCTCGATGGCACGAATCCGCTCGGCGAACGTCATGTCCTTGTCGTCGCAGAACACTTCCACGGCCATCTCCACATGGTCGCCACGCATGGTTTTGGATTTGACGAAGAACTTCGTGCGGCCGAACGCGCGCGTGATGTCGTCCCCGACCGCGTCGGAAGCGTAATGGATCACCGCGATGTACACGCGGCCCTTGTCCTGATGCGAATAGAACAGGGCGAGCATGCCAATCATCACCGCGCCGGCGACCACCACCAGCAGATACATGCCCGCGCCGGCCGCGATGCCGGACGTGATGGCCCAGAACAGGTACAGCAGGTCCATCGGATCCTTCACGGCGGTACGGTAACGCACGATGGACAGCGCGCCCACCATACCAAGCGAGATCACGATGTTCGTGCTGATGGCCAATGTGACCATGCAGGTGAGCACGCACATGCCCACCAGCGTCACCGCGAAGCTGCGCGAATACACGACGCCCGTGTAGAACCGCCGGTATACGCAGTAGATGACGATGCCACCAGCAGCGCCACCAGCAGGGCCAGCGCCATTTTGGGCACGTTGTATTGGCTGAAGGAGTTCAGCACCGATTTCTTGATCATGTCGTTTACGCTCATGGTTTCGCTTTCTCTTTTGCGATTGTTCGGTTATTACGTTTTCTACGATTGCCGATGTTTTCGGCTGCGCGTTTTCGTCCGTCTGTTTTCGGTCTTCCGCGATACGTCCGACCGGTGCGCTCAAGTCACACGCTCGGCACGTTCCAGCCTTCCTGCCAGTAGTCGAAACCCCGCAGATACGAGGCTTTGTCATAGCACAGCACGTATTTCGAGGCGGCCGTTATCTCCTGCGCCTTGCCTGGCAGAATGTCACGCACGATCTGCGGCAGGAATTCGGTGAATTTGACCTCCATCACCAGCTTGCCCGGCTCAAGTACCGGCAGAGTGGGCAGACCACGGTCGAAAACGTCGAATCCATCCACCGCCGCGCGCACGTTCATATCGAAGGTGATGCGCACCGTGCCCGCGTCGAGGATCCACGGCTCACGCTCGTAATCGACGATCACCCGCGGCCGTAGCACATTGCTCATGTATTCCACATAGAATTCCCGGCACAACGGCTCTTCGCTGTGTTCCAAAAATCCGACATCGCCGGCCAATATCCGATCGAACTGCCCATGCGTGAGCGACGCGTCCTCTTTGTATATCCAGCTGTCGCGCTTGCGCTTGCGCTCCAACTTGATCACGCGGTCGCTGTAATCGTAAATACGGATACGGTATTTCTTGCGCATCAGCACGCCGTCCACCTTCTCCTGGTAGGCGGTGTTCCAATAATCGTCGAAATACAGGCTGCGAATCATATAGCAGCCGCCACGCGCATGGCTGTCCTGTTCAAGCAACGGAGCCAAACGCAAGTTCAGATCGGCTTTCTGCCCGTACGAAATCAGATACTTGAGCTCATGCCGGTAATGTTCCTCACAGCGGCGCGGAGGCATGGAAAGCTCCTCGCCGACACGGCGGCGGACCCGTTCCAGCAGTTTCGACGCCCCGCCATCACCGCGCATTGACATCCTCCACTATCTTCCCGGATTTGATGTAGAAGCATCTCGTGCCGTACGTCTTGCCGGTGTCGGTCATGTAGTAGTCGAAGGCGTCCTGCGTCTTGCCGGAGGCGTTGCGCGCCCGCACTCGTATGAAATACTGTCCGTCGCCTGGCAGGTCCGTCACCGTCTCCGGCAATGCCAGATCGGTTTTGGAGAAGATGACGTCCTCACACAGATAGTCCTTGGCGACGGTGACGTCGTAGCTCAGATCCTCGCCACGGAAATCGTACGAGGTGTCCCAGCTGAATTTGAGTTTGCCGTCTGCGGCCTGTGGAGCGTCGATGAAAAACGGCATGGGCTTGTCGAAGCTTTCTTTGTAGATCCTGTAGTTCTGCGCGACCTCGTCGTGCAGCTGCCCCGCCACTTCGTCATACTGGGCGCGCGTCAGCGGCTCGTACATGGAATCGGGCGTCCTCCACAAATACTGCCTGGTGATGGACTCGTAGTGGTCCACCATCGTATTGATGCGTTTTGCGCTCATATAGCGGTATTCCCGCTTCACGGCCTTGTCGAGTTCGTCGCGGAACGATTTGGTCTGCAGGCAGCGTTTGAACAGCACGTTGCCCCAATAGTTGCTGACTCCCTGCTCCCAGCTGGAACCGGTGGAGATATTGCGGATCTGGTTCTCCTTGCGCATGAGCATGCCGTCGTTGTCCCAGTCCAGCACATAGAAGGTGTCGGAATTCGTAGGGCTGTACAGGTACATGTTGCGGCTCTGCGTGTCGGTGTTGCCGGTCAGCAGCTGGAACGCCATCCAGTATGCGAGATTTTCCGTATCGAAATATTTGCCGAGGATGCTGCTCATCGGCACCGAATAATCGTTGAGCTGGTTGAGCATGGCGATGAGTTTGGTATGGTCGCTGTTGCCTTTGACCTCCAGCTTCTCCTCGAATTTCGACAGATTGTATTTGGGATCGTCGGCGAGTCTGATCACGTCCGCGTCGCGTTGGAATTCGAAGTAGTTGACCTTGTACAGCTGGCCGTTCTTGTCGAGGCCGTGCGCTTGGAGCGCGCTTTTGTTGAGCTGCTCCACCTGCGTGTACAGGCCATAGTCGTCGAAGGAGTTGGAACCGGAGGTTTCGTCCTTGACGTACAGGTGCACGAATTGCGTGCGCAGTCCCATCATCTGGTCGATGCCGCGGATCAGGTCGTATGCCATCTTGTTGCGGAATCGCAGCCCTTCGCCCATATGCTTGTTCAATGCGATGGTGCGCTGCCCGCGCCATTTGCCTTTGCCGCTTTTCAGCTCGATTTTGTAGTTCTTCTGCTTATTGAGACTGGACGACTGGCCGCGCACCTGCACGGTGGCGTTCGGCGCTTTTTCACCGTAGCCGAGTTCGCCGGATACAGGCCCCTGTTCGTCGCCGACCTGCAGCAGACCGTTGACTTGGTACCGGTTGGTGCGCATGACCGCGTAATCATCCACGGAATACTGGTTGATTTCGCTCCAACTGTGGTCGGTGCCTTCCGACTTGTTGCCGCGCGAGACCGTCAGATACATGGTTTCCACACCGCTGTCGTCATACACCTTGTACAGCGAGTCGTTGTCACGCAGATGCGCGCCGTCAAGCCCCTGCGTGGCGCTTTTCTTGACTTTCTCATGCTTTCCTTGCGATTGCGCCGCCGATTTGTCTGCCGTGGAACCACTGTCCGCAGCGTTTCCGCAGGCGACGCAGGAGAACGTCGTCACGACCGTGGCGATGATCGCCACGCATTTGAATATGGCATTGCGGCCGCACGGCCGATTACCCATCGTCATTCGTCCGTTCCTTTCCATGCTTTCCACGCTTTCCCTCATGATTCCTTCCGTCCGAAGTTCCATGCAGCCGTTCGCCGAATTCGTCCAACGCTTCGCCCAGTTTCGTAAACCATCCGCGCTTTTCGGTCGCCACAATCGGCTGCGCGCCGAGCACACGATACGGCAGATTGTCGGTGAACACCGCCAATCGCACGACCGCGGCCAGCAGGAACGCCGACGCGCCCAGCAGGAAGCCGAATCCCATCAGCGTGACCGGAACGAACTGCGAAATGACAGTCAAGACAGTGGCCGACCCGGCGAATATCGCGGCGCAGCACACCGCGCCGAAGTAATCAGTGAAATACAGCAGAATCATCAGCACGGTGTTGCCGACCGCGTACAGGGCGTATCCGACGCACAGCACACGGAAATAACCATGCATGCCATCGTTGAAACCGAGCGGCAGCACGCCCAACACCATCTTTTCCAACGAGATGACCGCCGCGGTGACGAACAGCTGCTTCAACGCGGTGTAGTACAGCTCACGGTTGAGCACGGCGAGCATCTCGCGTTCGGCCACCACGATGTCCTTCACGGTGCCGCCGTCGTTGAGCAGCGCGTAGTAGGCACGGTATTTCGGATAGAAATTGACTTCCACCGACACCACGAAATTCACGGTGGTGATCAGAATCGTCAGGAACGCCAGTAACGCGGGCACATCATAGTAGGGGGCACCGTAGAACAGTCCCTTCACATGCACGCCAAGCGGACCACACCAGGTGATCACCAAGTGGGAGAACAAGCCGAGGGTGGTCAGCAGTCCCGTCAGGGCGAGCGGCAGGAACCGGTCCAGCCATGCGAGGAACGTCCACGGGCTTTCCGAGCTTTGCGGGAAATACCGGTGCAGCAGCACCACGTCCCAGACCATCATCACGCCGTAGCCGAACGCCACTGCGGCCAGCAGGCTTTCCACCTGCGGCAGGCCCAGCGCCATCATCGCGCATGCGGACAGGAACGCCACGACCACCGCCGCGACGAACGACCACATGATGCCTTGGTAATCCTTGATGGCCGTCAGATAGCTCATCGCATTCCAATTGACGATCATTTCCAGGAACAGCCATAGGCAGAGTAACCCCTGCATGAGGGTCGCGCCGGAAAACAGCAGGAACACCGCGTACAGCACCGCACCCACCGCCAGCATGAGGGTCGTGGATCCCCAGAACGATGGAAGAATGGTCTCCTCATGATGTTCGAACAGCATGTCCGCAAGGAAACGCGTCACCGGCATGGACAGGAAGCTGGTCAACACCAATGAGGCGAGCAGCGTGTACGTGATCATGCAGACCAGCAGATTCTGGTCCGCGCGGGGCACGTGCCACCAACCGCTGACCGCCAGCACGCCGAACTGCAGCAGGATGCCCAGCAGCATCGGTCCGGTGCAGATCACACCGGCATAACCGTAGGCGCGCACCATGGCGACCAGGCCCTTGCGGTGGAACAGTTTCTTGAGTTCGAATCCGATTCCCGCCATATCAGTGCTCCAACCCGTAATGGTCGGCGGTATCGAGATACAGTGCACGGTATTCGTCAAGCATGCGCTCATGCCGATAGTAGGTTTTCACGCGTTCGCGTCCCACTTGGCCCATGGCTTCGCGCAGCTTGCGGCTCGCGCACATGCGTTCCATGGCGCGGGCAAGGCCCTCGCGGTACATCGGAGGCACGTAGAAGCCGGCCACGCCGAGGTCGTCGCCTTCCTCGCCTTCCAGCAGTTCACGGCAGCAGCCACGTCGGTGGTCACGCAAGGGCGGGCCGCCGCGAACGATTCCAACACCGACAGAGGCTGGCCTTCGGAGATGCTGGTCAGCACCGTGAAATCCAGTTTGCGCATGTATTCGACCACATTCACGCGTCCGGTGAATTCAAGGTTCTTCACTTCAAGCTGTTTCACCAGCTCATAGCATTCGTCGGCATAGTCCTGGTCGTCCACACCACCGAGGATGTGCAGCCTGACATTGTCCACGCGGTTCGACAGTTCGCTGAACGCGTGGATGAGGGTTTTCACGTCCTTGATGGGAGCCAGACGTACCACGGCGCCGATATCCACCCAACCGTCCTCAGGCTTGAGCGGAATGTCGCAGAACCGTTCGTATTGGATGCCGTTGGGAATGACCAGGCATTTGCTTGCCGGAGCGCCCATGTCGATCTGGATCTGGCGAGCGCGGCCGAACAGGCTGGTCACACGCCATGCCCTACGGTAGATCTCCTGTGACAGCATGGCGAAGAAACGGATCCACCGTTGCCGGAACGCGGGCGCAACCCATTCGGCGGAAAGAATCTCCTCCTCGCGTTCGCGCGTGTAGATGCCATGTTCGGTTAGTAATACGGGTGCGTGGTTGATACTGCCGCCCAAGCATGCCAGCAGGCCGCCGTAACCGGTGGAGATGGCATGGTAGATCTGCGCTTTCGGCACTTCTCCCGTCATCAGGTACAGCACCGGCAGCAGCATGGATCGCACGGTGTGGAACGCATCCGCGTAGGCGACGTACGGGTATTCCTCCATGCAGATCTTCGTAAACAGGTCGATGAATTCGTTGCTTTGCAGGAACGACAGCGGATGCACGCCTTTGTTGTGGAACAGGTTGAACAGTACGTCCCAGTCGGGATCGCTCAGATTCACCAGCTCACGCAGTGCCTTGACTTCCTCGTCGGTGAAGATCACTTTCGCATGTTCACCGCTCAGACGCAACGCGTCGTCGAGGAACACCTCATGCACTTCCACCACGTTGGATGGAAGGTCGTACACGAATTTGCCACGGTCCTTGGCTTTCGCGCCGATCACCCACAGCACGAACTCGTGTTCCTTCATGGCGGTGATGTAGCTGTGCATCCATGTGGACACGCCTCCATGCACGTACGGGTAGCAACCTTCCAATACCAGGCAGATTCTCATGCCGCGCCTCCAGCCTTGCGTTCGACGTGCACTGTGGAGTCCGTGGCCTTGATGAGGTACAGATTCCCCGTCATCCGGATCATGCTTCCGCCTTGGATTCTGCCGGGCGTGCCATGGTTCGCGCGGAGCAGCAGCCAAGCCTGGTCCTTGAAATTGCCCAAGTCGAATTCCCACTCATTAGCGGATTCCCTCATCTTGACAGTCAGTCCAGAAAAGCGTTGCACCGCGGACGCGCATTCCGTGCCTGTCTGCATGCGGATGGACGGTGCGGACGCTTCAAGCCAGTCGAGATAGTTCTCAAGGCCTTTTCTGTAGACCGCCCAGCCTTCTTTCGCGCCACGGTCAGGGTCGAGCATGTCGTCCGGATGCATGAAGTGGGTGCTGACGAAATGCATGTTCAGTTCGGATTCTGCGGCGAGCCGCATGTAATCTCCCACCATGCCGCCGGAGACGATGCGCGGCGCCTCGACGATGCCGTCATCGGCCACACCGAATTCCTGCACGTAAGGCAGTTTGCTGTCGCTTGGCAGGTAGGTGCTGGCGATGGTGCGGATTTCGGGCACGTCTCGTCCGATTGTCTGCCGTCCTTCCTTGGACAGGATGTTGGACGGCGGCACATATACCGACGCTGTGGCCGCCGGCAGCACGGACTTTTGGAATGCGATCAGCTCGCGCAGCGAGGCGACGACAGCTTTGCGATTCGGCCACTGATGGTACGCGTATTCGTCGCCATAATCGGTGTTCGGCAGTACGAGCGGCTGATGGTTGTAGCCATGGTAGCCGATTTCGCCGTTCTGTTTGAGCAGCAGTCCGCCGAAATAGCTGAAATGCGATTCGTCCTTCTGCCGTACGGGAGCGTCTTTCGTATCGTCCCCGTAATTCTCGATCATCACGCCGGTGAACCGAATACCGTAGCGTTCCGCGAGTTTGGTCAGGTCCGGCCACCAGACCTTCGAATAGAAGTCGGCGATGCTCATGCCGTAGTCGCGTTTGATGTAGGTGGCGTCTCCGCTGGGGACCGGGGATGGAAAATCGTCCAGATAGAACGCGGCGCTGTTGATGACCGGGTATGCCGTGGCGGAACCCAGCAGGCTGAACGCGGAGGCATAGAAGCCGCGCACCACCTTGCCATAGATGCCGATATTGCAGGTCACGGTTCGTCCGGAACGCACATCGGCACTCCAGATCAGTGGCGTATGGCCATTGGCACTGACCGCTTCGACGGTGGCCTTCTCATTGAGGTTCAGACTCAACGACGATTTGAACGGGCCACTGAACATGTAGGTGTGCCCGCCACCCAGCATAAAGTCCCTGGCAGGCTTGATGCCTTTGGTCATCACGTAGTCGTATGCGGAGGATTCGATGCCGATTTGAGGCCCGATCGCGTCCAGATAGCCTGTTTTTTCAGGCGTCATGGCAAGCATCATGTTGCCGCCGCCTTCAACCCATCTCATGATGGACACCAGCTCATCCCCCAGCGAATCAAGTTCCGGCATGACGATCAGCACGGTGCGGTACCGATTCAATGAGGGGATGTCGTCGGGATCGGTTTTGGCCAGATCCACGGTGGCGGTCGGCACTTTCATGTCGAGCAGCACCTGTTTCATCATGGCTTCGGCCTCGTCCACACCATCCTGGGAACTATCCACGAGCATCAGGTTCGTGGCGCGCTGCCCCATGATGGCGTTCTGGGCCGGAATGGCCTCGTTACGAGCCATGTATTTCAAAGTGAATTTCGTCGCGCCGTAGTGGATGCCCAAGGTTTGCGCCAACAGCACCAAGGCGATGGCCATGAATACGGCCCACACGCGGACCAGGTTTTTCCAACGGAAGCGCTTCCATATGCGCCATGCGGAACGTATCATGCGCGCCCAGCCTCCTTGTCGCCGAGCCAGAATCGCAGGATGTCGTGGCCTCGGCCGCCAAGTAGATGTGGTCGTCCTTGATGTGCCGGACGGTGCGTTGCACCGCCTCGCCATCGTGACGTGCGGCTTCCAATCGCAGTTTCATCAGCCAGACGTCACCTTGACGCGGCCATGCGGACAGCGCCGCTTCGATGGTGCGAGACGCGGCATCGAACGAACCGAGATCCATCTGCGTCTTCGCCAACGAGCATACGGTGCGGTAGTCGTTATGCCGTTTGAACCGTTCGGCGAGCAGGTCGGCGTATCGGCGCATCTGCAACGTTCTGGCATACCCCTGTTCCATGGAGGATTTCAAGTAGTGTTCGAGCGCCTCACGGTACCGGTCGAGCGCCTCGTCCGAATCGCGGTTCCGCTCGTATTCCTCCATGCGTTGCTGCAACGCGATGTCTTCCTTCGCGCTGATCTGCGCCATGGCCGTGGCCGCGTAATGCACGACTTCCACGTCCTCGTTCAGACGGGCTTGGGAGAGCAGATTGGCGTATTGGCCGGGATTCTCGTTAAGAATGGACAGCATCAGATTACGACGCTGCCGTGGATTGTCCACGATCAGCGCCTCTTCCAACGGCACGGTGTTGGCGTAATCCGTACGGTCGTCCACAAGAATGTTGCGTTGTTCCTGATCCTCGACCTTCAGTTCCTGCAGACCGGCGGGAATCCGTCGTCCCCCACGAAGCACGGCACGCGAATGCATGAGCGCCACGCTCAACGGCCCCCATAGGGGAATCAACGCCATGAACGGGAGCAGCAGTCCATCGACTTTCAGCACTCCGACGTGGTGCAGCAGACACAGCGTCATGCAGACCAACAGATGCACGGCGATGATGATCAACGCGGCGATAGTCGTCGACCCCATCAGCTTTCACCCCCATCGTCGGCTTGCGCGATATGCGATTGGGCTTCGGAAAGCAGGGCATCCTCTTGGGTCTGCGGAACGTAGGAGCAGTGCAAGCCGGAACGGGTCAGACGTTTGAGGATGATCGGCAGTTCCTTCTCCCCCGCCTGGTTCATCAGCAGATACACGCCGTCATCCGTCAGCATGCCGGCCTCATCGGTCTGGCGGATGCTTTGCATCAGCAGGGAGTCCGCGTCCTCAAGGTTTCCCTCGCATTCGACTTTGAGCAGCAGATGGTCGCCATATGGTCGTGTTTGAGGTCGTTGGCAGCCAGCGCCTTCGGCAGGAACGCTTCTGGCTTCAGCAGGTTCGTTCCCGGCACCAGCATGGACCGGCGCGCCACGTCCTCGTATTCGAAGGCCCTGATCATGGCCGATTCGACCAGACCGCACATGATGCTGAACAGATTCTGGAAGTACAGGTTCATCTGGTCCGGTTTGGCCTCTCCCATGGTGATGATCACGGCCAGTTCGCCACGGTCACGCACGCCGACGGCGTACATCGGGAATTTGTCCTTTAACGTTCGGTTCACCCATATGCCGTTGTGTTCCAGCGCGGTGATGATTTCACCGTAATCCGAGACGCGTACGGAGCGGAAGCTGCCGACGTCGAACCGTGGGCTCGCCGCCACAAGACGGGCGAACTGTCCGCTGTTGTCCACTCGGAAGATGGCGAGGCTGTCGCTATCGAGGCTTTCCTGCATGATGCGGATCGCCGTATGGTACAGCTTCTGCGGTTGCACTTCGTCCAATTCTCGGGTCACGGCGTACAGTTTGCCGAAACTGTCGCGTCTGCCGATGATCTGGTCGCGCAACTGTCTGCGGTCGTCGAGCACATCCTGATACAGCCCGCGCAGGAAGTCCAGACGATTGCGCAACAACCCGTTCTCGTCGCGCACGAACCTCACGCTCTCCTGGTTGCGTGACTGCACATAGCCGCATACCGATCCGGCCACGAAATAAATGACGAAGGCAAGCCAGTTCGATGTGTCGTAGAACAACGGGGCGAAGGACGCGCCCTGCGACGCGTAGGACATGGCCACGCCGGCGCAGGCCAGTACGGCTGCGAACACGCCGGCATGCAGCCCGTAGATGGTGCCGACGATCACCACGAACAGCAATCGCAGGTCCACGGTTTCCAGCTGGCTGTTGCCTTGTGTAAAAGTGCGGAGCCATTCCGTCAGCAGGAACGCGCCGATGATTTCCAGCACGGTCCACCATTTGTTGTGGCTGCGTAGGAAATCCCATACCGGATACTTGTCGGTTTTGTTCTCGCGGAGCTTCAACCAGCCTTCGATGACGTGCGGAAAATCCTCGCGAAGCGAGTATCGTGGCGAAAAGCGTACCGCAATCGCAATTCGTGGTCGTCGGCGGGGTATGCCTGCGGACGGTCCTCGCCGTATACGACCTTCGTTCCCGGAAAATATCCCGCGATCAGCGTTCCCAAATCGCCGTAAGTGAAGTCGAACACGTTCGGAACGTGGAACAGCTCGCTGTCGGCGGTCCAGTCGTCGAATATGCGGTAGATAAGTTCGGCAGATCGTCGGCGCATAGGAAGCAGGTGCGTTGTTCGGCGCGTTCATGGAAGCGCAGTTCTCCCGCTTGTGCCTGTTCGAACAAGCCGTTGAAATATGCGGTGACGCCATTGCGTTGCGGCGCGTACAGATAGGGGCAGCGCACGATCTTCACTTCCAGATCGTAGGTGCGCGCATAGTACAGGCCGAGCTCTTCGCCGGCACGCGACATCAGGCTTTTGCTGGTCTCGTGCACGTCCGTTTCCTGCGGATAGGTGAATTCCGATTCCGGCCCGCTCACCATCAGCATCTGGACCTTGCGATTGCGGACGGTGTGCAGCAGTCGGCGCAGGTAGCCCAGGTCGCCGTCACGTTCGCTGCGGGGCGTCAGATCTTCGGAGAAGTAGACGATTCGATCGAATTCGTAGTTGGAGAACACTTCCGACACGGCGTCACGGTCGGGCATGTCGATGATTTTGAGATCCTCGCCGCTGGATTCGGTCCCTTTGCGGAGGGCCACCACCACCTTGTCTTGGGGGAACGTGTGCTCGATCCACTGCTTCGTCACGAAGTCGGTGTTGCCGATTAACAGTATCTCCACTCGCCTCACCCCAGGGATACACCCGTTTAGAGGTCAACATCATGGAACAGTACAGCCGTCAACCCCTTGTCTACCTGCACCATAGTTTAGCAACAGAGGGGACAGAACATCCCTCTTCGTTGGGGGTAATGGGCGTATGTCTTTCGCCGATATGGTTCGGATGGCGCTTGTGCTGGAAAACGAGCGGAAATCACGCAGGTAAATCGGAAAAGATATGCGAGAAAAACAAAACCCCAGATTGCTCCGGGGTGTATCTGGTGGCTCCGAGCGGCATCGATCCGCTGACCTAACGATTTTCAGTCGTTCGCTCTACCAACTGAGCTACAGAGCCATGAACAACTTGCGCTGTTCCAGCGACCACGGCCGGACTTGAACCGGTGACCTCCGCCGTGACAGGGCGGCGCTCTAACCAACTGAGCTACGCGGCCATTGCCACCTTGTTTCCAAGGTACGTACCCCCTGAGAGAGTCGAACTCTCGTTGTCAGATTGAAAGTCTGGTGTCCTAACCGTTAGACGAAGGGGGCGCTTTCAGCGTTTCCGCTTGACAACTTGCCCTACTATACGCGAATCTGGCCGACATGCAAACCTCGGCGTGTCGCGCCGGTGTCACACACCGCCACAATAAGACAGGAATCCTCGTAAAACACTGAAATTCCAAGCCTTATCGCATTACACGCGACGATAGGTGAAATCGTGAATCACGCGCCCGGCGGCAAGTCCCTTCTTCTCGAAATTGGTCAAAACACGGCCATCGAATCGCTCGGATTCAGCGAAATCGGCGTGTCGCAATGCGGCCGCCTCATCCGCGTTGCCTTTGCCGACGTGCTCGACGGGCAGGCTCACGGTCAATGCGCCGTCGTTATGGAAGCCGTCCAGCTCGTCCATCACCTCATGGACGTGCAGCGCGTAATCCTCGATGTCGGTGGCGATGCGCCACACGCCTTCGTCCGTCAACGCGCGGTGGACGTCCGCGGCGAGCTCGGGCTGTACGATGCGCGCTTGTGATGGCGCATCTTCGGCCACGGGTCGGGGAAGAACGTCCACACTTCGGCGATCGAGCGTCGACGGCCGCCTTGAACAGTTCTGGCGCGTTGATCTGGGCGATCCGCAGGTTCTTCAGGTTCTGCTTGCCGGCGAGCAGCAGCGTGTGCGCCACGCCCGGATCGTAGACCTCCAGCGCAAGGAAGTTGACATCCGGCTGGGAAGCTGCGGCGGCAACGACGTTCTCGCCTTGCCCGGAGCCGATTTCCACGATCAGAGGATTGGCATTGCCCCACGTTTCGCGGATATAGGCCTGGTCGAACACGAAACCCTCACGCACGTCGAGGGACCCTTCGCCCGCGTTGATGTTCAGCAGATACGTATCGGCGTAGGCGTCCCATGCACGTTGCAGTCGCGCATCAAGGCGCGCAGAGCGGCGCACGAAGGACAGTACTTTGCGGCCGTAAAGAGCGGGCCTGCCATCAGCAGCGGCCGACTGCACATGTTGTATATTCTGTGCGTTTTCTTCTGTTTTGCGACCATCGGTCGGCGTGTTTTCGTCTTGTTGCATACCCTAATTTATAGAGGAAACGCAGGAACGAACGAGTTATGTGCGTTCGTGTTCACGTGCTATACTCAAATTGTTCAAAAGGTAACAAATCTGAGCAAAAAGTGAACAATGGTTGACATTTTTTCAAATCATCAAAGTTCACCGCTCATTTGAAGGAAAGGCCAGAACATGACAGTTCTCGTCACTGGTGGGTGCGGATACATCGGCGCCCACGTCGTTCACGCACTTCATCAGGCCGGCGAAAAGGTTGTCGTCGTCGACGATCTGAGCTACGGCAAGCCCACCCGCATCGAAGGCTCCCGCCTGTACGGCATGGACATCGCCGCTCCGGGTGCCGGCGAGCGCCTCGCGGAGATCATGAAGGCCGAAGCGTCGATTCCGTGATCCACTTCGCCGCCCGCAAGCAGGTCGGCGAATCCGTCGAGAAGCCGCTGTGGTACTACCAGCAGAACCTCAACGGCATGCTCAACGTGCTGATCGGCATGCGCGATTCCGGCGCCAAGAAGCTCGTCTTCTCCTCCTCCGCCGCCACCTACGGCGTGCCGCCGGTCGATGTGGTGCCGGAAGACGTCGTGCCGATGCTGCCGATCAACCCGTACGGCCAGACCAAGCTGTTCGGCGAGTGGATGGCCCGCGCCTGCGAGGAACCGTATGGCATCCGCTTCTGCGGCCTGCGTTACTTCAACGTGGCCGGCTGCGGCCCGGTGGAACTTGAGGATCCGGCTATCCTGAACCTCATCCCGATGCTGTTCGACCGTCTGAAGAAGGGCAAGGCCCCGGCGATCTTCGGCGATGACTACCCGACTCCGGACGGCACCTGCGTGCGCGACTACATCCACGTGTCCGATCTGGCCGACGCGCATATCGCCGCGCTGAAGTATCTGGACCGCGACGAGCGCAAGTATGACGCGTTCAACGTCGGCACCGGCGAGGGCACCTCCGTGCGCCAGATCGTCGATGAGGTCAAGAAGGTCACCGGTCTGCCGTTCAAGGAGACCGTCATGGGCCGCCGCGCCGGTGATCCGCCGCACCTGATCGGCTCCCCGAAGCGCATCAACGAGGAGATGGGCTGGCACGCCAAGTACAATGTCGAGGACATTGTGAAGTCCGCTTGGGACGCATGGCAGGCCAACCCGGAGCACCACATCGACGTCGACACCTGGAAGCAGACCGACTGAGATTCGTCTCCTTTCCCGCGAAACTGCGGCGCGCCACGCCCAACACACCGTGACACGCCGCAGTTTTGCATAATTGCGTTTTTGCCGTAGTATTTCTATCTGTTGTCAGTCGCAAGGCTGAAACAACGGCCGCGTAGCTCAGTTGGTTAGAGCGCCGCCCTGTCACGGCGGAGGTCACCGGTTCAAGTCCGGCCGTGGTCGCCACCAAACCCCAGCCCAATCCGCTGGGGTTTTCTTTTACCCTCACCCTCCCCTCCCACGCCAATTCACGCTTCCCAACCGTCAAGACATAACTTGCCCACAAAAACGAGGCGCCCCACAAAAATCAAAAAACGCAACTTACCCACAGAACGAAGCAACATCGCAACCTGCCAATAAAAACGAGGTGGAGGCCGGCATATGCGTTGCAAGGCCGCAAGCTCGGCCGAACGACCTTGAGTGTGCCTTGCAACGCATATGCGGCCTCCACCGGACACCCCGCAATCGCAACATCGCAAAAACGCCGTATATTCAATCCCACCAAACACCGCAACATCAGAAAAATCGCAACTTCACAACACAGCCAGCCCCCCCCAAAAAAACGCAATAAATCGCAAAAACAAAAGCGGCACGCTTGAAACCATCAAGCATGCCGCAATCGCAATAAAAAATCAGTTCTGCAACTGCTGTTCGGCCCAATCGACGATATATGGCGCCACCTCTTCGATTTGGTCGATCGCCACTTCGAATTCGCGTGGACCACCGTACCACGGGTCCACCAGGTCGATGCTGTCCTCACGTCCCGCGGCCGGCTTCGGCAGATTCGGGTCGAAGCTGCGGTACATGTGCACTTCGCTGCGCTTGGCTTGAGGCAGCTGACGGAGCAGCGCGCGCATGTGCGAGGCGGTCATCGGCAGGAACAGGTCGGTGCGTTCGATTTCGTCGCGCGTGATGCGGTGCGCGAAATGGTGCGCCGGTAGCTCGTAGCCGCGTTCCTTAAGTACCTTGACGGCACGGCGGTCGATCGGATTGCCGTATTCCTCGTCGCTGACGCCGCTGGATTCGACGTTGACCTTGTCAGCCAAGCCGCGGCGCTCGAATTCGGCGCGCAGAATGATTTCAGCCATGGGTGAACGGCAGATGTTGCCCGTGCACACGGTCATCACGGTATACATGAAAAGTTACTCCTCGTGGTTTCTTTCGTACGTCACGAAACGGAAGCCTTCGACTTGGTCGTTTCCTTTCCGCGCCTTCTGCCACGTGCCTTCCTCGGCCACGCGCCATGCTCCGGATTCCACCAATGCGTGGATATCGGGCGCGTAGGTGTCGGCGTTCACGTGCATGCTGATCTGCGTCACATACGCCTTGTCGGCGAATGGCATCGCTTCCTCGAATACTTTGGCTCCGCCGATGACCCAGATTTCACTGCGGTCCAAGCCGTCATCCGGAATGGCTCCTGACGGGCCAGATCCAACGCGTCATCCAGCGAATCCACCACGGTGCGCCCGGCGCGAAATAGGACGGGTCATGCGAGATGACGATGTTGTCGCGGTTGGGCAGCGGACGGAACTTCGGGCTTAGCGACTCCCACGTCTTGCGGCCCATGATAACCGGATGGGAGACGGTCAGCTCCGTGAAATGCCTCATATCCTCAGGCAGATGCATGGCATGCCGCCTTCGAATCCAATGGCACCGTCGTGACCTTCCTTGTCACAGGCCTGCGCCCAAATCAGATTCACAGAGAAGGTTTTGGGGAAATCGTCGCCCCAATCCTCCTCGTCTTCACGCCCGGCAAGTCCGGGCTCGGGTTCGTGATAGCCACTGCGGCTACTATCGTGCTCCATTTCACTCACTCCTTGAAGTCGGAACTAGGGTCAGTAGTCTACCGTCTGGCGCAGACGCGCCAGACGGCGGCAACAACCTCAGACCGCCACCGGTGCCTTGATGGTCGGATGATGCTGGTAATTCACGATTTCGAAATCGCTGTAATCGTAGTCGAACAGCGAATCGGCCTTCCTGATGCGGATCTGCGGATACGGGTACGGCGTACGGCTCAGCTGTTCCAACACCTGGTCGATGTGGTTGTCGTAGACGTGGCAGTCGCCGCCGGTCCAAACGAATTCGCCGGGCTCGAGTCCCGTCTGCTGGGCCATCATGAGGGTGAGCAGCGAATAGGAGGCGATGTTGAACGGCACGCCGAGGAACATGTCGCAGGAACGCTGGTACAGCTGGCAGCTCAGGCGGCCGTCGGCCACGTAGAACTGGAATAGGGCGTGGCATGGCGGCAATGCCATATTCTCCACTTCCGCCGGATTCCATGCGGAAACCACCATGCGGCGCGAATCGGGGTGGTTACGGATCAGGTCGAGCACATTGGAGATCTGGTCGATCGTGCGGTTCGGATCGTCCGGCGTCGGCGCCGGCCAGCTACGCCACTGCGCGCCGTAGACCGGCCCCAAATCGCCGTTCTCGTCGGCCCATTCGTCCCAAATGTGCACGTTGTGCTCCTGCAGCCAACGTACGTTCGTGGAGCCTTTGAGGAACCACAGCAGCTCGTAGGCCAGGCCTTTGAAGAACACCGTCTTCGTGGTGAGCAGTGGGAAGCTGTCTTTGAGATTGAAACGCATCTGCTGGCCGAACAGGGAAATAGTGCCCGTGCCCGTGCGGTCGGATTTCAGTGTGCCTTCCGTAAGGATTTTGCGTACCAGATCCTCGTAAGGCATGGGAATGTCCGTTTCCGGACGTGCGGGAATACGAGTACGAATGTCTGTGAGTTGTTCGGAAGTCAAAGCCATAATAGGCAAGTTTAGCCGGTGGCGTGGAGGCGGACGGCGGGATGCGCGTTGTAAGGCCGTAAGCTTGGCCGAACGGCCTTGAGTGTGCCGCCAACGCGCATCCCGGCGTCCGCCGGCCTCCAGCGCAATCGCAACGAATCACAAAACCGTATCGCTTCATCTTGCGGAACGCACTCCCCCACGTCCGTTTCGATGCGCTAGATTGGTATCACGGATTGGCGCGAACGGCGCGCCACAGGACATGAGGAGTTTCCATGGGCAAGAGGCTGTGGGTAGAGCGCAACAAGGACGGTTCCTGGGACGCGTTCAGCGAGGATGGCGCGCACATCAAGTTCGGCAAGGGCCGTGGCCAGTTCACGCCGGGCGATCTGATGAAGGTCGCGCTGGCCGGTTGCGCCGCGCTGTCCAGCCAGTTCGCCGTCGAGCATACGCTGGGCGATGGCAAGGGCGCGAAGATCGTGGTGGACGGTACGTATGATGCTGATACCGACGCCTACATCGGTTTCGACGAGCAGGTGGTCATCGACGCCACCGACGCCGGTTTGAGCGACGAGGACGCCGAAAAGCTCGCCGATCGCGTCAGCCGTCATATCGAGAAGGGCTGCACGGTCAAGCATACGTACGTCGAGCCGACGCCGGTGCGTATGAACGTCACCGTCAAGCACTGAGCGCACGTACCGCACATAGTTAGAGGGTGGCTGCGATTCGTTGGAATCGCAGCCACCCTCTTCTATGCGGTTTTTATATCGATTTCAGTCGATTTGCCGTACCGTCACTGACGGTCCGGATCGATCTTCGTTTCGATGGCTTCGACCACTTCCGGCTTGGCCTTGTCGACCGGCACTTCCTCGACGCCCTTGATGTCGTCGATCGCCTTCGGCGTGACGTCGGCAGGCGAGCTCGGCACGGTGTCGAGACGGGTCTCCGCGGCTTCCACATACTTGCGCGGCACCACGTAGACCGGTCCGACCGCATGCTGCAGCAGCTCCTGGCTGGTGGAGCCGAGCAGCAGGCCGGTGAAACCGCCACGTCCGCGGGAGCCGACCACGACGACGTCATGGTCGTAGCTGGCCTTGGTCAGTGCGCCGGCTGCGGGGCCGGGCACGATCTGCTTGTTGATCTTGAGGTTCGGGTATGCCGCTTCAAGCGGCTTGATGCGCACATCCAGATCCTCCTGGAAGGACGCCATGACGCCTTCGTCCTCAGAGCCTTCATGTTCGGCACGGCGGAGATGACGTCCAGTTCGGCGCCCCACGAATCGGCGAACGCGGCCGCGATCTCCAACGCCTTCAGACCCCACTTGGATTCGTCGGAGCCGACTGCCACCTTGGTGATGGTGTTGTTCAAGTGCATCAGGTTGCCTTCGTCGTCGGTGTACGGCACCACGACGATCGGGCAGTACGCGTATGCCGGCAGGCTGGAGCTGGTGGTGCCGAGCAGTCGTTCGGCCAGACCACCCTTGCCACGGTTGCCAATGACGATGAGGTTGTAGTTGCGCGACAGTTCGACGAACACGGATGCGGGATCTCCGGTGACGATCAACGTCGATGCCTCGACGCCCTGCTCGTCGGCGATGGCCTTGGCCTTCGACAGAATCTCCTGCGCATCGTTGTGCGCGGCATTGTCATCGCCCATGGCCGTATACGTGGCATCGAAAGACACTGCCGCATAGCTTGGCAGCGAATATGCGCAGACGATCTGCAGGGTCAGTCCCGCATGCTTCGCGTAATTTGCTGCCCACCATGTCGCCTTGTAGCTGGCGTGGGATCCATCGACACCTACGAGGATTGCCTTGTCATTGATCATGAGCGACCTCCCTTGAATCAGGTTGCGGCAACGCGACTATGCGTTGCACCTGACTTCCACCATACCGCGCGACATGCGGTTTTCAAGTAACGACGCGGAAAATAACAAAGCAAAAGGGCGTATTCCTCACGGAAATACGCCCTTAGCTCAATGTCAAAGCTTCAGAAGATTCGACGAATGCTGTAGCTGCTGGGGAACACCCATGCGATGGGATCGTAGCGGGTGCCGTTCAGCTGGGAGTTGATGACCATGCCGTTGCCGACATAGATCGCGGCATGCTGCGCATTGGCGATGATGTCTCCCGGCTGCGCGTCGGCGAGGCTGCCAACCGCGCGACCCACAGTCGCCTGAGCACCGGAGTAATGCGGCAGGGAAACGCCCATCTGGCCGTAGACATACTGCACGAAACCGGAGCAATCCCAACCGGACGGGGTATTGCCGCCGGACACATACGGAACCTTGCCGACGAACTGGTTCGCGAACGTCAGCAGGCTGGACACGCTGGCCCCATCAGGCGGCGTCACGGTGAAGGAACCGCTGCTGCTGAGGTCGCTTCGAGCGGCGGAACGAGAAGCGGCTTGGGCCTGTGCTTGAGCCTGGGCCTGCTGCTGACGCTGCTGTTCCGCTGCCGCTGCGGCGGCTTCGACGTCTTTTTCGGCTTGAGATTTGGTTTGGGGAACGTTCAGGCTTTCCACACCGCCCCAGTCGGAATCGGATTCGACCTGGGTGGACGATGCCTCCGCGAGGATGTTCTTCTTCACGGCGTTGGTCTTCGGGAACGAACGGGTAGCAACGACAACATCTTGCGTGGCGCCATCATTGGCTGCCAGCGCGGCAGGTGCCACCCCGGCGAAAGTAAGAGCGGCCGCGGCGAGCGCAGCAATCACGGAACAATGCTTAATATGCTTCATCGAATCCTTAGCTTACAGCATCCCTCTTACAAGAAAAGGGGCACGGTCGTCGGTAGGGAAACTCAGTAGTGAATATACTGGAAATCGCCCACGTTCGTGAGCGTGCGGGAATACGTGCCGCCATTGAGGGAGGCGCCGGATTCAGAGGTCACGATCGAGCCGTCGTCGTTGATTTTCTCAACGATGGCGACGTGGCCGTAATACGAGTCGGAACCTTCCTGGCCTGCGGCGAACACGATGATATCGCCGACATGGCGCGGCGTGTTATCAACCCAATAGCCCAAGGCGCGGCCGAATCGGCCCACTGGCAACCGTTGCCCATGTGGGAGCCTGCAGGCAGACCGAGCTGATGGCGGCGCACATACACCCACCACGTGCACTGGCTGAACTCGTAGGCGTTGCCGACGTCTCCGGTGGCATGGTTCGGATTGAAGTTAGCCGGTAAGGCGCTGCTGTCTTGGTCCATCAGGACGGCGACGTTCGGATTGTCGGCGATGGACTTGGACATCAGGCTGGCGTCCATGGAGCGCTGGTGTCTCCCAGCTGCCAACCGCCGTTGTTGCTGGTGGAAGCCAGTTCCTTAAGGGCGGTACGTCCTTCGGAACGGGATGCCGCTCCATCGGACACACGTTTGATCTGGGACGTTTCGGTACCGTCGTCCGCAAGCACCAGTCGGGATGCGTTCTGCTGCTGAACGCCAACGCGGTCGCCGCGGTGCCGACAAGCGCCGCCAACGAAGCGGAGGTCACCAACGCGGATTTGCGGGAAGCGGCTTTGGCGGCCTCACGCATGGCACGGCGGCTCATTGGAGCCACTTCATTCAGTTTATCCACGACTTCCGGAGCGAGTCCGACTACGGCGCCGCCTTCCGCCAGCTGTGCCATTCGCACGGCCTTAGCGGTATGGGAGCCCCGGTTCGCCGTGAACAACGCCTTGGATAGGCTGAATTGCGCGTGCGAAACCTTGGCAGCTTTATGCGCCGCATGCCTCATATATCAATCACTCCTTGCGGATTGCGAAACCGTCGCAGCTTATGACCGCGCACGGTTACAGAACCGTCACAAGGGTAAGGGTACACCGACATAGGGATTATCATCAAGACCCCGTCCTTGCGCAAATAATTCGCCACGGGTGGAGGAACGTCCGGAAAACGGCCATATCAACGCGCAATCCGACCTTCTGACTACCCTTGGATGACATGACGAACACTGTGAACATTCCTACCAACATGCTTCCGGAGGATGGACGTTTCGGCTCGGGGCCGAGCAAAATCCGTCCGGAGCAGGTCCAGGCGCTCGACGCGGGCGCGCGCAATCTTCTGGGCACCTCGCACCGCCAGACCCCGGTCAAGCAGGTGGTCGGCTCCATCCGCGAAGGCCTGTCGAATTTCTTCCAGATTCCCGACGGCTATGAGGTCGTGCTGGGCAACGGCGGCGCCAGCGCGTTCTGGGACATCGCCTGCGCGTCGCTTATCACCCGCAAGGCGGCGTTCGGCACGTACGGCTCCTTCAGCGCGAAATTCGCCAAGTCCGCGCAATCCGCGCCGTTCCTTGAGGATCCGGAGATCTTCGCGGGCAAACCGGGCACGTATCGCCTGCCGGAGCTCACCGAATATGTGGACGCTTACTGCTGGGCGCACAACGAAACGTCCACTGGCGTGGCGGCCCCGGTCAAGCGTGTCGAAGGTTCCAAGGAGCAGGGCGCGCTGACTCTGATCGATGCCACGAGCGGCGCCGGCGCGCTGAACGTGGATATCAGCCAGACCGACGCCTACTACTTCTCCCCGCAGAAGGCGTTCGGCTCCGACGGCGGCCTGTGGATCGCCGTGCTTTCCCCGGCTGCGATCGACCGCGCCTACGGCATCGCTAAAAGCGTCAGCCTGCCGGGCGCGCGACGCTGGATTCCTCCGTTCCTGTCCCTGACCTCCGCCATCGAGAACTCCCGTAAGGACCAGACGCTGAACACGCCCGCCGTGGCCACGCTGGTCATGCTGGAGAACCAGGTGCGCTGGCTTAACGACAATGGCGGCCTCGCCTGGGCCACGGCGCGTTGCGCACGTTCCGCGTCGCTGCTGTACCAGTGGGCGGAGAAGTCCGATTACGCGCAGCCGTGCGTTTCCGACGAAAACGCACGTTCCACGCCGTGGTCACCATCGACCTTGACGAGAGCATCAACGCTTCCCAAGTGGTCGCCGCGCTGCGCGAGAACGGCATTGTGGACACCAACGGCTACCGCAAGCTCGGCCGCAACCAGCTGCGCATCGGCGTGTTTCCGTCCGTGGAGCCGAGCGACGTCGAGGCGCTTACGAAGTGCGTCGATTACGTGGCCGAGCACCTGTGACGCGCGCACCGAGGTAAGGTAACGGTATGAAATTTGCTCCGATTATCGACCCAAGCGTGCGCAAACCCTCCCCCAAACCGGTGCGCGTCGACCTGCGGAAGGTGTTCACGTTCGGCACCGCATTATGGGCCATCGCTTGGTGATCTGCATAATTCTGCTGGCCTTCGGCATCAATGTCGAACGATTGCAGACCATGTGCGCCGCCGGCACGGTGATCGGCGTGCTCATGCTGGTTTGGGAGCATTTCGACCGGTGGGACTACCGCCGTCTTGGCGAATAACCCGACCGGCGGTTCAGCCAATCGCGAAATAACCGGTAACAACATTGGGCCGCTTCCGCACCAACCTGCGGAAGCGGCCCTTTGCCGTATATGGCGTGTCCCAACGCTCTGCAATCGCCGCTAATTTCTGGCGACCGGCAGCTCCAACGTAAACGTGCTGCCCTGTCCCGGAGCGCTCCACACCGAAGCGGAGCCATGGTGGGTCAACGCCACATGCTTGACGATGGCAAGGCCCAAACCGATGCCTTCCTCGGAATACCCATTCTGGTTGCCGCCACGGTAGAACCGTTCGAAAATACGGCTTTGCTCCTTCTGTGCAATGCCGCAACCACGGTCAAGCACGCTGAGCAGCACTTTGGTGCCGTCCTCGTTCGGCTTGACGGATACGGTTATGCCCTTGCCGTCCGGTGAATAGGCGATGGCGTTTTCGAGCAGCTTTGCGACCGCGGCCTGAATCTGCTCGCCTTCCCCGTTGATGTCCAGCGATTCGTCGCCATCGATTTCAATGTCGATGCCGCGCCGTTGCGCCATGTCGCGATGCGCGCCGACGACGGTTTTCACCTGTTCCATGACGTTGATACGGTTGCTCGCCGTCGGCAGAATCGGTTCCTGCGCCTTGATAAGCAGCAGCAGGCCGGACACCATATGTTCCATGCGAGCGCAGGATTGGCGCAGTTTTACGGTGTTCCCCTCAATCGCGGCCTTATTGTCCGAGTCATGTTCCAACGCGTCCGCAAGCTCCTCCAGCGACTGCGTCGGCTTGAGGAGCTGCTCCGAAACGTTGGTGATGAAGGAATCACGGATCTGGGAGAAACGGACGGTTTCGCTCACGTCGGAAACCAGCACCACCACAAAGCGTTCGTTGAGCCTGCCTACGATCACCTTCAGCCAGTTCGGGCGGGACACCGTGGTCACCGGCTTGTCCGGCGATTGGCCGATCAACGCCTGTTTGGCAACCTCCCGCATGGTTGGCTTCCCTGCTTTCGGAGCCTTCTTCGGCTCATGCAACGTGGTCGTGGTCAGGCTGAACTGCTTCTTGCCGCCGTGGGCACGGACCTCGTGCACCGCGCTTGCCACGGTGTCATCGGCGATGGCGTCGTCCCGCACCACGCCAAGGGCGTAGGCGTCCGGATGCGCGCGTATCACCTCGTCATGCTCGTCGACCACGATGGAGGCCAGCGGCAGTATGGACAGCAACGTGTTCGTCGCGTCGTCCAAAGTATCATCATTGTTGCGATCGTCACCATGGCGATGTGTCAGATTGCGCCACCACGTGCCTACGGATTCAAACATGTCTTCATTCTCGCACACCCTGACGTTCCCCGATGAATGGTCGTGGCGCGATTTTCGTGAACGCAGGGTGAACGTGCCGGTGAACATTGGCGGAACAACACGTCCGTCACGTGCGAATCCGCCACTTCCCTAATACACTTGGGAGAGGTTATATCCGAACCCGATATTGACATACGTGAAGCATTTGAAAGGCAAGCATATGCGCGTTATCTTCAATGAAGAGCTCAAGGCAGTCGCCGATGACCTCGACCGCATGGCGCAAGACGTTCGCAAGGCAATCAATGGTGCCGGCGACGCGTTGCTGAACCAGAATCTTGAAGCCGCCCAGGCCGTCATCGACGGCGACATCGAAATCGATGCCCTCGAATCCAGCGTCATCGACCAGTGCGTGAAGCTGCTGGCCAAGCAGAACCCGGTGGCCACCGATCTGCGCGTGGTCGTCTCCACCCTGCGTCTGGCCGCAACGTTCGAGCGCATGGGCGATCTGGCCCGTCACATCGCCGAAGCGGCCCGCCGCACCTATCCTGCTTCCCCGCTGCCGGCCGATGCCCAGCCGCTGTTCGCCGAAATGCAGGCGTTCCTTGACAATGTGGCCGACCAGGTGGTTTCCATGCTTACCGACCGCGACACCAAGACCGCCGAGCAGATCATTCTCAACGACGACAAGCTCGACGCTCTGCACAAGAAGACCTTCGAACTGGCCCAGTCCGAGGATTGGAAGGGCACCAACCAGCAGCTCATCGACGTGGTCTGATCGGCCGCTTCATGGAGCGTCTCGGCGATCACGCCGTTTCCGCGGCCCGCCGCGTGATGTTCATCGTCTCCGGTTTCGACCCGTCCAAGGAGCCGACCCGCGACGAAGGCACCGACATCGACTGAGGGTTCCTCACCTCTTCTTGCATTTTCCTTGACGAGATGGGTGGTTTCCGTTTGGAAGCCACCCATCTCGCTTATATGTGGCAGATGACCTCGGCCAAAAACATCATAAGGGGGTAAAAATCCCGCCCCCGAACATCCTTTTCCAAAAGAAATCTGCCACATATAGGCAAAATCACTTTCGCATGCAGGCGCAATCCGCCACCTATAAGCGAAATTCCTCCGATAGTCGTAAAAACTAGACATCGCGTCCAGTTCATGCCCGTATACTTGTGTCCCACGACGCGGCACAATAGTGCCCAGCGGCATCCAAAGGAGGAAGTCATGTACTATTCCAACGGCAATTACGAAGCATTCGCCCGGCCAAAGAAGCCCGAGGGGATCGATAGCAAGAACGCCTACATCATCGGCACGGGTCTTGCAGCGCTGTCCGCCGCCTGCTATCTGGTGCGTGACGCGCAGATGCCCGGCGACCACATCCACGTATTCGAGAAGGACCCGGTTCCGGGCGGTGCCTGCGATGGCGCGAACATTCCTGGCGTCGGCTATGTGATGCGTGGCGGACGCGAGATGGACAACCATTTCGAGGTGATGTGGGATCTGTTCCGTTCCATTCCGTCCATCGAGACGGATGGAGTGTCCGTATTGGACGAATACTACTGGCTTAACAAGGAGGATCCGAACTATTCGCTATGCCGCTCCACTAAGGCGCGTGGCGTGGACGGCGGCACGAACGGCAAGTTCGCGCTGTCCGACAAGGCGTCGATGGAGATCATGAAGCTGTTCTTCACACCGAACGAGGAACTATACGGCAAGAAGATCTCCGACTTCTTCGACGATGAGGTGTTCGATACGAACTTCTGGATGTACTGGCGCACCATGTTCGCCTTCGAGAACTGGCATAGCGCGTTGGAGATGAAGCTGTACATCCGCCGCTACATCCACCATATCGGCGGACTGCCGGACTTCAGCGCGTTGCGGTTCACCCGCTACAACCAGTACGAGTCGATGATTCTGCCGATGATCAAGTATTTGGAAGGCTTCGGCGTGCAGTTCCACTACAACGTGAAGGTGGAGAACGTCGATTTCGCGATTGGCGGCGGCATGGGTCCCGTACGCCCGCGCACCGGCACCGGGCAGGATACGATTTTGAGGAAGCAGGCCGAATACGGCGCGTATCCGCGCAATCCGTTCAGCTCGCCGACCAAGAAGATGGCCACACGCATCGATCTGACCGAGGCGGATGGCACGACCCGCAGCATCGATTTGGGCGAGAACGATCTGGTGTTCATCACCAATGGCGGCTGCGTGGAGAACTCCTCGATGGGTTCGCAGACCGAGCCGGCCGCGTGGGCTCCGGAGATCAAGCCCGGCGGCGGTTGGGATATGTGGCGTCGCATCGCGGCGCAGGATCCGAGCTTCGGACATCCGGACGTGTTCTGCTCCGACCCGGAGCATTCGAAGTGGATGAGCGCCACCGTCACCACGTTGGACGACGAGATTCCGCCGTACATCCAGAAGATCTGCAAGCGCGACCCGTTCTCCGGACGTGTGGTGACCGGCGGCATCGTCACCGTTGAGGATTCCAATTGGCTGATGAGCTGGACGCTGAATCGCCAGCAGCAGTTCCGAGACCAGCCGAAGGACCAGCTGTGCGTATGGGTGTATGGTCTGTTCCCCGACAAGCCCGGCAACTATGTGAAGAAGCCAATGCAGGATTGCACCGGCGAGGAGATCTGCGAGGAATGGCTGTACCACATGGGCGTGCCGACCGACAAGATCGCCGACTTGGCGAAGAACCACGCCAACACGGTTCCAGTGATGATGCCGTACATCGATGCGTTCTTCATGCCGCGTTCCGCCGGCGACCGCCCCGATGTGGTGCCGGATGGCGCGGTGAATTTCGCGTTCCTCGGCCAATTCGCGGAGACGCCGCGCGACACGATCTTCACCACCGAATATTCGATGCGCACCGGCATGGAAGCCGTGTACACGCTGTGCGACGTGGACCGCGGCGTGCCGGAGGTGTGGGGTTCGGTCTATGACGTGCGCAACCTGCTCAACGCCACGGTGATGCTGCGAGACGGCAAACCGATCACCGATATGAAGCTCAACCCCATCGAAAGGGGCGTGTTGAAACAGATCGTGAAGAAGCTGGATTCCACTGATATTCCGACATTGCTCAAGGAATACGGCGTGATCTGACGTTCTTGCGATTCCGTTTTGTCTGCCTTGCCTGCGCCGCACGGCACCCGCCGAGCCGCGCAGGCAAGGCGACATCAGCAAAACGCAGATACAACGTGAAAAAGACTTACCGACAAAGGCGCCGGCAATAACGAAAGGTGGGAACCTACGGTATGCAGGTTCCCACCTTTTCGTATGTGTTTCATGCGATCAGCCGCGACTATTCACGCGCCCAATCGCAACAAACTCACTTCTGGCCCTGAGCGGCGACGGCGGCAGCGCCGGCAGCGGCGGCTTCCGGATCCAGGTACTCGCCACGCGGCTTGATCGGCTTGAAGTTCTCGTCCAGCTCGTACAGCAGCGGCATTGCGGTCGGGATGTTGACCTTGGCGATCTCCTCTTCGGAGAGGTTGTCCAGCATCTTCACGATGGCGCGCAGGGAGTTGCCGTGAGCGGCGATCAGAACGGTCTTGCCAGCCTTCAGCTCCGGCTCGATGTCGGACTTGAAGTACGGCTCAACGCGCTTGACCACATCGGCCAGGCACTCGGCTTCCGGAACCGGATCGCCGGTGTAGCGCGGATCGTTGTTCTGCGCGTACTCGTCGTTCGGATCGATCTCCGGCGGCGGGGTGGCGTAGGAACGACGCCACAGCATGAACTTCTCGTCACCGTACTCCTGACGGATCTCGGTCTTGTTCTTGCCCTGCAGCGCCGTAGTGACGCTCGTTCAGACGCCAGCTGCGCTTGACCGGAATCCACAGGCGATCAGCCTCGTCCAGCGCCACGTTGGCGGTGTTGATGGCGCGACGCAGCATCGAGGTGAAGACGATGTCAGGCAGGACGTTCTTCTCCTTGAGCAGGCGGCCGCCGTTCTTGGCTTCCTCGACACCCTGCTCGGTCAGCGGGACGTCGACCCAGCCGGTGAACTGATTGGTTTTATTCCATGCGCTCTGTCCGTGACGGAGCAGTACTAGTTTGTAAGTCATGCTTGCAAGTCTACCGCTTGGCACACCCAAAACAAGCCGTTTCCGACGATTGACGCCCCACGTTTTGCAACAATTTTCATTTCGTTGCACTGTCGTTGCAGCGCTAGGCAAACACCACGCAACACACGTACGTTGCGGCGAGCGCCAGTGAGGAGAACGTGCACAGCGGCAGCGCCTCGCCGTATTTTTTCTTGCGATCGCGACGGCGGCGGCAGCGCACATCGCGCACGTGACCGCCAGTATTGCGATTGTCGGCATCGCAGGCGTCGACAGCAGCAGTATATAAGCGACGAGCAACAGCACGGCGACGGACAGCAGCGCAATCGCAAAAACCGTGCCGTTGCGCCGGCCCAAAGCGGTCATCCATGTGTGTTTGCCGTGCGTGCGGTCGGTTTCGACGTCGCGTAGGTTGTTGACGCACAGGACCGCGACGGCGATGAGGCCGACGTTGGCGCCGCCGAGCATGCCTTCGGTCGAGATTGTGCCGGCCAGGGCGAACATCGTGCCGCAGGTGGCGACGAGCCCGAAAAAGACGAGGACGAATATCTCACCCAAATAGTGGTAGCCATAGGGGTGTTTGCCGCCGACGTAGCACCAGCCGGCCACGAGACAGGCGATACCGACCAGGATGAACCACCAGTAGCCGGTCAATGCAACGACGGCCAGACCGCACAGGCAGGCGATCAACGCGTTGATTCCGGCCGAGGCAAGTACTTTCTTTGGACTCACGCCGGACGCGACGAGACGGGCGGGGCCATGCTGGGGCTGCGATGCCGGAAGCATTTCCGGCATCGAAGTCGATTCCGCGGATGGTGTTTTTGCAAATGACCGTGCGGAATCGACGGCACGCCCCTCGTCGGTGCCACGTATGCCGTCGGAATAGTCGTTCGCGAAATTCGCGGCGACCTGCAGGAACAACGCCACGCAACCGCACAGTACCGCCACCAAGATGAACCAGCCTGCGGAACGCTGGCATTCGCCGACCAGCGAGCCGAATTTCAATTCGCTCAAGTCATGCTGCCCGCCGAAGAACGGACACGGCTCATGCCATATATCGCCACCCTGCGAGTAAAGAAACACGCCTCGCCACGACAGCGCGGCCCCGATAACCACTGGGGCGATCGCCAGCGGCAGGGTTTTCAGGCGAGCGCCGCGAATCCAAGTCGATATTTCCATGAATCTCATGTTAGATGTTGGGTGTGCGAGAGTGTGCGAGGGTATGCAAAAGGGTGCTCCCGTATTGGGAACGCCCTTTAGTAATTGCTCTTTTATTTTTTAAGGATGGCTCCGGCGGCACGGAAGCCCACAGGGCTTCCTCTTCGGCCGCCTCGCGTGAAGCCGAATATTGAACTGAGGCTCCGCCTCAGTTCAGCGGCTTCACAAGCGGGAAGGTGATGGTCTCGCGGATGGTGGCGCCGGTCAGTGCGATGAGCAGTCGGTCGATGCCCATTCCCATGCCACCTGCCGGAGGCATGCCCACGCCGAGGGCCTCCAGGAAGTCCTCGTCGATGTCGCAGGCCTCCTCGTCGCCGGCGAGCGCGTCCTTGGCCTGGGCCACGAAGCGTTCGCGCTGCACGACCGGGTCGTTGAGCTCGGAGTAGCCGGTGGCCAGTTCGAAGCCGCGCACGTACAGATCCCACTTCTCGACCACGCCGGCCTTGGAACGGTGGCCCTTGACCAGCGGGGAGGTCTCGACCGGGAAGTCGCGCACGAAGGTCGGCTCGTACAGCTTGTCCTCGTAGAAGTGCTCCCACAGGTGTTCGACGAGCTTGCCGTGGTTCTCCACGTCGTCGCGTTCCACGCCGAGCTTGTCGGCGATCTCGCCCAGGTGCTCCACGGAGGTGCCGGGGTTGTCCGGACCGCCGTTCGGCACGATTTCCTCGCCCAGGGCCTCGGAAAGGGAGTCGTACATGCTGATGGTCTTCCATTCGCCGCCGAAATCGTATTCGGTGCCGTCCAGCAGCGTCACCTTGTGGCTGCCGAACACGTCCATGGCGGTGTCCTGCACGAGCTGCTTGACGAGCGCGCCGATGGTGTCGTAGTTGCCGTAGGCCTGGTATGCCTCGACCATGGTGAATTCCGGGGCGTGGGTGGCGTCGACGCCCTCGTTGCGGAAGTCGCGGTTGATTTCGAACACGCGGTCGATGCCACCGACGAGGCAACGCTTCAGGAACAGTTCCGGCGCGATGCGCAGATAGAGGTCCAAGTCGAAGGCGTTCATATGCGTGGTGAACGGACGGGCCGCGGCGCCGCCGTGCACGGTCTGCAGCATCGGGGTCTCGACCTCGAGGAAGTCATGGTCGGCGAAGGTCTTGCGCAGGGAGGCGACGGCCTTGGAACGGTTGCGCACCATGTTGCGGATCTTCTCGTCCGCGATCATGCCGATGTACGGCTTGCGGGTACGGGTGTCCTCGTTCAGGTCTTTGTGCAGCGCCGGCAGCGGCTGCAGCGCCTTGGCGGCGATTGCCCATTCGGTGGCGAACACGGACAGTTCGCCGGTTTTGGAGGCGATCACGCGGCCCTTGATGAACAGGTGGTCGCCCAAGTCGACCAGCTGCTTGAACTGCTTCAGGGAGTCGGCGCCAATCTCCTTCTTGGAGATCATGCCCTGGATCTTGGTGCCATCGCCGGCGGACAGCTGCACGAAGCACAGGCCGCCCGCATTGCGCAGGAACAGCACACGGCCGGCGATGCCGACCACGTCCTCGGTCTCGTCGCCCGCTTCGAGCTTGCCGTCATACTTGGCGCGGACCTCTTCGATGGTGGCGGTGACGTCAAGGGTCACCGGGTACGGCTGGATGCCTTCCTTAAGCATCATGGCGCGCTTGGCCACACGCATCTGCACCTGCTCCGGGTGGGCCAGCGGGCCGAATTCCTTATTGGACGGGTCCACGGCCTCGTCCAGCGCGGCGCCGCCGTTGATCTTGGCGCGAATCGCAGCATCCTGCTGCAGCAGCATTTCGGCGCGTTCCACCGTGGTCATAGTGGGGACCGCAGCCTCTTCTTCGTTCTGATTCTCTTGGGATTCGTTGGTCTCAGTCATAAGCCCCAAGTGTACCGAGAAGCCACTACACAACACGCGACACGCCGACCTTGCATACAGCGCCCAATCGTGTAATATATCCAACTGTTGCCAAACGGGCTGTAGCGCAGCTTGGTAGCGCGCTTCGTTCGGGACGAAGAGGCCGCGGGTTCAAATCCCGCCAGCCCGACAACTAAGGCGGAACTTCGGTTCCGCCTTTTTCTTTGCCTTTCCATCAAACCGACGCTTGGCACCGTCTCACCGTCGGTTTCGCGGGAATCGCAATATCGAACCGACGCTTGGCACCATCCAAGTGCTGGTTCGGCGGACAATCCAAAATAAGGAATCCCCATGAAGAGAAGCATTCTGGCGCTGGCCTCCGGCGCTTCATCCTCGGCGCCGCCGAATTCGTGATGATGGGCATCCTGCCCCAGACGGCCACCGCCATGCATGTCAGCATTCCCGCGGCCGGCCATTACATCTCCGCATACGCCATCGGCGTGTGTGTCGGCACACTGATCCTGGTGTTCGGCCGCAAGGTGTCGCCGAAGCATCTTATCATCCTGTTCATGGCCATCGCGTTGGTCGGCAACACGCTCAGCGCCGTCTCCTTCTGCTCGCCGATGCTGCTGGTGGCGCGTTTCATTTCCGGCCTGCCGCATGGCGCGTTCTTCGGCACGGCCACGCTGATCGCCAAAACGCTTGCCGACAAGGGCAAGGAGGCACAATCCGTGTCCATGATGGTGATGGGCCAGACGGTGGCCAACATGCTGGGCGTGCCCGCGGGAACGTTGCTCGCCGAGGCGATGTCCTGGCGGCTGGCGTTTGCGATTCTGGCCGCTTGGGCGCTTATGACGATCGTCGTGGTGATTTTGTGGGTGCCGTCCATCGATCCGATCAAGGACGCCGGCATCAAGGGGCAGTTCCTCTTCCTCACCCATCCCGGCCCGTGGCTGATTCTGCTGGCCGTGTTCTTCGGCAATTCGGGCATCTTCTGCTGGTGGAGCTACGTGTCGCCGTGGTTGCAGAAAACCGGCGGATGGTCGGCGACGATGGTGCCGATGCTGATGGTGCTCGCCGGCCTCGGCATGGTGGTCGGCGGCATCGTGGGCGGCAGGCTGACCGACCTGTGGAAGGCGGGCGCGACCGCGGCGCTATCGCACGGCATCGCCTTGTGCGGACTGTTGCTGGTCTTCCTGTTGCCCGGTAATCATGCGACCACCGCGTTGCTGACGTTCATCATCGGTTTCGCGCTGTTCTTCAATTCATCGCCACAGCAACTGCTGATGGTGCAGGCGGGCGAAGGCGGCGGCGAGCTGATTGCCGGTGCCGCCGTACAAATCGCCTTCAATTTCGGCAATGCGATCGGTTCCATCGTCGGCGGAGCGGCACTGACCGCGACGGCGATGAATTACCATTTCACCGGCATCGCAGGCGCGCCGATCAGCCTGCTCGCCGTCATCCTGCTGGTGCTCTACACCCGTCGCTACGAAGCCCGCGCCTAGCCCCATCCCAACCTTCCCATCCTTCTCCCCCAAATCCCATCTCAGCGTCGATCCCATCGCCCCCAATCCGCGAAACCGACGCTGAGGAGGCCTAAGCGTCGGTTTGGCGGAAAAGGTGCGACGAAACCGACGGCTGGAGGACGCTCAGCGTCGGTTTGGCGGAGGGGATGCGATGGAACCGACGTCTGCCCGCATCAACGGATTTCCACATATCCACAGGTGGATTGTGGAAGGGGTTATTGCGATTTTCCCTGGTTTCGTGTTGATTGCAGCACGAAACGTCGGTTTGCGATTACGAAATCGCGAT